>Ga0118677_10003988_pt1 | contig 27269 bp, 19 predicted proteins | sample AliMusrvi5mmetaG_FD_86154 | JGI IMG/M metagenome (GOLD analysis project Ga0118677, IMG submission 86154) | reverse complement strand
CAAGAAACCCGCCACCCCCCACCGGCACCGCCCTGGTGAAGGAAACCTGTCGGCGCATCCGCGTGGCCCGGAGTTATTGGGACGCCCACAACAACCCGGCCTGCCGCGGCGAGCGGGAGAAGGCGCTGGCACCGGTCGAGCAACCGATCGCCAATTGATTTTCCCGAAGCGCCGCGTTCACTTGGTTGGATGCGGTGTTTTCGTTTTGCTTGGGCATCGACGCTGGATGGGCGGCGAGTTGATGTTAGGGCAAAAGGTTTGTAACGGTCGGTATTTCCTGATGAAGAACAGGTAACCCAGAAACGGCAGCGCCGACAACGACATCCAGATCGTCCGCGAGGAGTTCAACGAGTCCTCCGCCTTTTGCAAAAAGATCACCTGCGGGAACGACGAGGAAGATCCCAAATCCGTCCTCCAGCAGTTCCGCAACGAATACCACCCGCGCATCGCCGTAACCGTGGACATGATCGCCACCGGCACCGACGTGAAACCCCTCGAATGCCTGCTCTTCATGCGCGACGTGAAGTCTCGCGGCTACTTCGAGCAAATGAAAGGCCGCGGCACCCGCACCCTCGATCTCGACGGCATGCGCAAAACCACGCCCTCCGCCAGGACCGCCAAGACCCACTATGTCACGCTGACCCAGATCAGGGACGTCCTCAGTGCCATTCAGGCCAATGCCCCGCGTCTCGCCCCGCTCCGCGTCTGGGATGCCTATGCCCGCCTTGACGAACTGCCGGATACCGCCAAACCTCTCACCGAGTTGACCATGTGAGGGCGACATCCTTCTGACAAAAAGCGGCACAATCGGCCGAGTTGCTGTCGTTAAAACTGGTCACGAGTTCTCCGTATTCGAAAGCGTTGCCGATATTCCCATTGCACGCTCGGTCGATCCCCAGTTCTTCGCGTTTCAGATTTTCTGTACTGTTCAAGGAGTCTTTGGGGCAGCCAACCAAAAAGGAGTAGGTGTTATGCATCTTCATCTGGAAGATATTCGAAAACTACCAACTTCACTTCCCTCCCTCCCCGAGCAACAGGAGATCGTCCGCTTCCTCGACGAGCAGTTCACGGCAATCGAGCAGAACGAGCGGGAGATCGACGCCGCCTTGAAGCGCAGCGAAGCCCTGCGCCAGTCCATCCTGAAAAAGGCCTTCAGCGGCCAACTCGTCCCCCAGGACCCCGCCGACGAACCCGCGGCCGCCCTCCTGGCGCGGATCCGCGAGAACAGGGCAAGTGCCACAAAAATTTCCAAGAAGAAACCCACCCGCAAGCAGGCAAGACCCCAATGAATCACGTCCCGGAAATCCACTCGCTTACGGATATCGATTTGCTGCGCGAATCGGTGGATCTCGAATGCAAGCTGGCCTTGGGTCACGATGGCCAGGGCAAATTGCCGAAAGTCTTTTGGCCGACGTATTCCGCCATGGCCAATACCGATGGAGGACTGATCTTGCTCGGCGTTCAGGAGAAAAAGGGGCGTTTTCAGGCCAAGGGCATTCCGAATCCCGACGCGATCCGCAAGGAATTGGCCGACCTTTTGGGTAATCGACAAAAAGTCAGCGTCAACATTCTCTCCGATGGCCGCATCCATGAGCTTCACGTCGAAGGGCATTTGATTCTGGCCATCGATGTGCCGAGGGCGACCCGGAAACAGCGCCCGGTATTCATCAACGGCAATCCCTTGGGTGACACCTACCGTCGGCTACACGAAACCGACCAGGAAGTGCCCGAGGACGAGGTCAAGCTGCTGCTTTCCGAACAGCAAGCGGAATCGCTCGACTACCGGGTGCTGCCACGTTTCGGCATGCAGGATTTATCGCTGCCGACCCTGCAATGTCCAGCGACAATTAAAAATTCCGTTGGCGACAATTAGAACTTTCCACCGACGACAATAAAAATTCCCGCCCATCCCCCTCAAAAAGGGATTGCCAAGCGCCTCCCACCTTCCTAGCCTTACCGCCTCTCCCGGGACAGGTGGCAGAGTGGTCTAATGTACACGCTTGGAAAGCGTGCGTGGGTGAAAGCTCACCGAGGGTTCGAATCCCTCCCTGTCCGCCATCTCCGTGACTCTGAGCAGGTTGCGCGTGATTCCTTGATTTCATAGGCGTTATTGCGTTGGTTGTTTTCCCCGTCCTCGCGCCGTTTCGCGCTCCTTACGGGCCGTTTGTGTGGAATCCGTGTGGAATTCCGGGGGCATTCTGTCGCGGATTCCCGGTGAATTTGAACCGCGACCAATCCGCGCCCGCTTCCCGGAAATCCGGGAGTCGGCGTAGCTGGTCAGGTTCTCGTTCATCCGTCACACATCTGCCAGATCGGTGCGGCGGATCAAGATTTTTCAAACATTGCTCGAAGATAGACCACAGTATGCGTCCAATATTTGCCCCCCAGGAACGATGGTCACTGTCACGAATCGTTGCATGCTAGACTGCGGTCTTGGTCCCGCCCCCGTGCAACGTAACTCGTGGACGCAACCTCGCTCTTGCACCTTGTTGCGAAATCAGAGCATCTGTGGCCTTCGATGACCAGACAATTGCTTCTCCCGGCTGGAGGTTCGCCATTTGAGTCGATGTCAAATTACTGAGTGAAGAATTAGCTTTTTGGATATGTTTCAACCATCCCGGAGAATTGAACCTGTGTAAGATAATTTGAGTAGAAAGCTCAATTAAGGACACCGGGACAGATGGCGGATCCTGGCTTGCAACAAGGATACTCGTGCCCTTGTGCCTCATTTCCCTGACTACTTCCACAAGTCCCGCGACAAGGTCTGGGCTGTCGATATACTTGTGAGCTTCGTCGAATACCACCAACTTGTTGAAACGTGAGCCTTCCCACGTTGCCTCGGAAAAAATCTGAAGGATCACAACGAAAAGTCCAAGGGCTTCGTCTTTCTCGATAAATTCATCACGAAGATCAACGATGATTAGTCGCCCTGGACGAATGGTGTCCTTAAGACAGGCCTGATCATCAATGTATTCTTCGGCAAGTCCCAATCTCGTTGTTGCCAAGCTCTTCTGTGCCTCCGACAGATCAGAACCTTGAATAGCATCCCTCAGGTTTGAGATCGTGAGGTTATTACGAAGACCCTTCATTATCCGATTCAATTGACGGATGTAAACAGCCTGATTACCGATCGCCCCCATCAGGAAGCGCCAGTGACTGGCTTGAAGTTCGGACGAGGAAAAAACAAGGGGCAGCACCTCCAAATCTGGATATTCAGCCTTACGCACAGCAATCTTGTCTTTGGGAGCTAGAAGAACCACATCTTTCAATCCTTGTGGTCGGGATCGATAGGTGTCGAGAAGAGTCTTGATGGATGCCTCATCATTGTTGCCTTCAATCATCGAGGTAAACTCAGGTTTGTAGTCCTGGGTCTGGCTGTAGTGGAAAACAACCGACGCAAGAGGTCGGGGAAGGCAGTTGATGCCGGGAATTAGCATGGTAGCCATTTCAATAATCGACCCCAGCGTGTAACTCTTCCCTCCTCCTTGAACGCCAAAGAGACTGATCGTGTGCGTTTGGTTGAGGTCGAGCCCCAGAGTTCGTCCGCTGATTTGTCCCAGGATACCAAACTGGGGTGATTCCTTTGTGTCACCAATCAGAATGTCGGGAGTCAGTGTCTCGATGGCCTGTGCATCTCCATCGGCAGAACCAGGTCCGCGACACATCTGATGCATGTCAGGAGCTGCTGATGGCGAAGGTTCCGGTGAATGCGTCGTCTCCACAGCCGAATGGGCACCACTTCCATCCTCCCTCAACAGACGCGACAAATTGACTGGTGTGACCTCAGGGGAATCCGCCTTGGGATAGGCGATCAACGGCCGATCTGGGGGCTCGGCCGGGGCACTCCCATCTTCTGTTACCCCATCGAAGGTAGATGTGGAAAGACACTCCCAATCAACAGTTCGTTCACGAGCACGAGTCCTGAAGGAGATTGTTTCGAGCGTCCGGATGTGAAGTTCTCGGAATTCTTGGGTAGAAGCTTCAATGCTAGGTGCCTCCCCACCACCCAAAGGCAATTCGTTCTCATCCGCATTAGCTGCAGACACTCTGACCAGCTCTTCAATGATGTCCCTGCCAATTCGATGATACTCGATACCGGATTCAATATCTGCCGCTTCTGATCCTCCCTTTTCAAAGTCAAATACCAGAGCGCTGCGGACGAACGAAAGGCGATACGGTTGCTCCATCGTCCGAAGGAAGTACTTCGCTTCCTCCCAGACATCATCAGAAAGGGTTCCAAGGCGATGTGCCCGATCCAGGTAGAACTCCAGCAGTGTCACGAACTCCTGACACTTTACTTTGCGATCAGGCCGATCCTGTGCGCCAAAAACTGATGGATCAAAATGTTGACGAAGGACCTCCTCGCTCTGAGCGATCTGAGCCGAGATGCGATTCTTCAATTCTGCGTAGGCGGCAAGGCCTCCTACGGACTGGTAGCATTTCACTTCAACAAGACGGCAGGTAATTAACCTCTCCCTGGGATTCAGATCGAACAATGCCAAGTCCGTGCGCTGAAGCGTGCCTTCAGCTTGTCCACTCCCACTGGCACCAAATCCACGATAAAGATCAAGGTGGGCATCTAAAGGGACCACAACTTGATCCTTAAAAACACCCAGGTGGTCTAATAGCAGTTGCCCAAGTGCCAGCCCCAAAGCCTCAGCTCGCTGGCTTACAGAGGATACGAGCTTGAGGGCGAGACGTCCTGAGAGTGAGCGCAAGGCGCGAAGCAAGTGAGCGGCATTAGACGCTGGCCCCAAATTTCTCTCGTTGAGCGCGCGTGCAAAGAGAGCCTCAACTTCCGCGAGTGACCGGGAGGTGATGACTAATCGTGGCCCGGATCCTACGGAAAGATCAGGGCTATGATCAATTAGATACTCAGGCCTGTCGCGGCGGCCCCCATGGTCGAAGAACTCGATTCCTAGGTTTCTATCCACAGTAAACACCCAGTCACTGACCTCATGAACATGGTGGAGTAATGCCTTGGCCCGCGTGTCAAGGTGGAGCACGAAGGCAGGTCTGAGGCGCAGTCCGCATTGATTAATTGCAACATTGGCGGCAGCGGTTGACATTGTTTCAGCCAGAGTTGCAAGGACTGTGCTGAGGTCATCGGCACCTTGCAGTGGGCTTGCTTTGGCATGGCGCGGACTGCGCTTCCAAAACACAGCATCTTCCGTTTCCTCGTAGGCTACCGTGTAATCCTGGAAAAGTCCGTGAATTGGAGACGCCTCTTCCTCAGGGACAGATTTTTCCGCTGTGATCTCTTGAGCCGGAAAGACATCGAACAGTAAGGAAATGTTAGCCGGAAAGATGGATGGCGTAGTTTCGAATTCCAGATTCGAACGGACAGAAAATGAAAGTTTAGGGGCTAGATGATTTCCAGTTGGAAGACTGAACACATCGGCATTCTCGGCCAAAGCGCTTGTTGGTGAAAGGAGTCCTTGCAAATCCTCCGCGACTCCAGTTGCCTCGGGATCTGGAACAAACAAACGCACGTCATAACGTAGGCTTTCGAAATCACTGTTGCGTTGAAGTTCCAACAGTGTGTCGGCGAGAAGTTTCGCACGACCAACATTGAAGCAGTTGATTGTTAGCGTCTCGGCATAAGGGTGCTGAATGACATACCGGCGAATCCTTTCGGCAAGGTAGCCTGCGTTCAAATTCGCATAGGTGCCCTCGGGTTCCGGAATACCGGTGATCGTGCAGAGTTCCGCAAGCAAGCTCTTTGGGCTACGGTGATCCGCAGGTGCGTAGAAACTCCAAAACGGGTGGAGATTTTCAATGCAGTTCATCATTCGCCCTGTCGCGGTCGTGAGAACCGATGGAAAATGCATCATTTTGATCCTTAACAAAAGAGCATCTCGTGTGGCTCTTTGGATTCCTGCAACGACAGAGGTAGCGCAACTCCGCCACTCGTCCGCAACCAGAGACCAAGCAAGTAACCAGGCAGCGCGTAGTGGATGTGTAGGCCCGAGTAACGAGACCGTCTGGGAGCTTTTGCGCACTGACACAATCTCGACATCGATGCGATCAGCCGAAATGATCATCTGAACCGCCTCAAGAGCACTGACATCTTCGGGGTGCCTCTCTGCACGAGCCAACGCCGCTTGGAGGAGGTGCAAATAGGATTCCGCGTAAGCGAGAATCTCCTCCTTCATTTCCGGAAAATTCCTTCCCGCGCTGACCATATTGCCTTGCTCCCCTTGAACCTTTTGAAAGAATGTCGCCCTCGCCTCAAGAAACACAGGGGTTTCAGCAAAGACAGGCCAATTGATTGCGGTAGCAATCGGCAAACCGATGTGCTGACTTTCCAAACGGACTCGCCAACAAACCGAAGCCGGATTACGCAAAATCACCAGTTCCAGTTCCCTGAGAAACTTGGCGACGGGGATATTCAGAAGTCCCTTCTTGCCCAGATGCACTTCGATCAAGTCTGTCTTGCGCGAAGTGCCCGAAGCGACAGCCGCCCATCGCACGCTCCCATCCTTCAAATCTGGCAAATCCTGTTTGTCGGTAAGTGCCTTAAAGCGAAGATCGATTAAAGCGTGTGCGAGACTTTCGAATTTCGGGATGGAACTCTCTGCCGTCTCGACCTCCACATCGTCATTCTTCAAGACATAAAATTGCTCACTTTCATTAAGCTTCGCCACAAATGGGATATCGTCGTTATGGACTTCGTGGGTGATGATCCGGCCTTCTTCATCAACAAGTGGAATCAAATCATTATCCTTGGTGAAAGCAAGGATACGGACAAAATGCCAGCCCTCCTCCCAGTCGAACGACTGGATCTTGGTAAATGAAACCGATCGTTCGGTCTTGCCGCCTATCCAAGATTCTCTTTTCTTTGTTAGGCCAATCGGCGCTCCGGTCGCGCACGATACCACCTGGAGCTTAAAGTGATCAACGACAGGAACCTTGTCCGGATGTGGTTGGGTCGTAAAGGTAACCTTGAACTGCTGTTGTCCTCCACTGCCGGCAATCAAAACCATCTGGCCCTGTAGATTCGCCAGGCGCCCGTCCTTCGAGTCATTCGCCTTGATTTCGTCAACGGAGATCCCGGTCACTTTGACAGATATTTGAACGGTGTAGTCGTTGCCGTCCGCAAAATTCCACTTGTCGAAATTCAGAGCCCAGCGACTCCGGTCAAGAGCGATTGGCGCGGCCCATGATTTGGGATCAGATGAACCGCTTTCGACAAAGTAGTCACCTAAATTGCGGATCATATCCTTGTCCGTATCGCCTTCTTTGGACAATCCTAGCTCAAGCACTTTACCGCGTTCAGTGCGTGACGACTGCGTTAGTTTACCAACGCAGGCCAGATTCCTGCCCAGGCGGTTCACCGCCTCTGCCGGTTCGAGCAAAAGTGAAAAATCTGGAATCAAACCCAACTCGTAAAGCGAAGCGCCGACAATGTCTGGTTCATAGCCATTTTTGCGGATCGTGAGGAGAAATCTCGATTGGGAGATCGAGTCGCACCACGGCCACCTGCGTTGCTTGGGAACCTTGAGAAGCTCCTCAATATGCATGCGCAACTGTGAAGGGAAAAGGTCGAGGATCTTGGAAAAAAGCAAATCATAGACAGTCCTGACATTTAGCGTCTCGAATGTTGCTTCACCAAACGAGTCTTCCGCCGAGGCCTTTAGATCAGAAGGAACGAATACTAATAGAGGAGGACGTTGACATCCATTAGGAAACGGGTTGCGCAGTTCCACGAGCTTGGTGCTGGTGATCTTCAGAGGATTCCCGTTCTCGGACTCTGCGGACAGAATGTGAATCTGTGCGGCTTCGCCGAGATCGGCTTTCAATGCAAGCGCCACTTTCCCGATCAGGCTGCCATTGAGGTCGGATACTCGCATGCAATGTCCGGAGGCTCGCGCCACAATAATAGCTCGGAGCTTGTGGGTAAGCACTTCACCAAGCTCGGCGTCAAATTCCTCATCAGTAAGGCGCACGATTCCTTGCTTCTGTCCTATGTCTGGCTGGCTCATGCTTTAATTCGGTAACGCGGAGTGACGTTTTGGGTGATGTATGCGTCGGAGAGATCCCGGAAAAAGCCAATATCGCGCAGCTTGTTTTTGAATGCTTCACGGTTCATTCGCAGGGCTTCGAGATCCCGAATCGTTGGCGTGTCGAAACCGTCACCTGGCGGCAGGCGGTCGATGTACAGACCATAACGGGTTCGCAGGAAGTCAAGCAAATCATCGATGCGGATTTCACATGTTTGAAACTTGTTATTTTTCACTTCAAGAACCGCTAGTTGGAGCAATACTTCTAGCAGACGTGTATCAAGAACAAATCGGCGAGTCGAGCCGCGGGCACGTGTCTGTGCGAGAAGCGCGCCAGGACGGTTTTTCAACAGTGAGGAATCGAGAAAATTGGTGATGAATTTCCGGTGGTAGTCGCCTCGAACCACGGTAAGGCACTCAATGTAAGTTTCGACCGGATCTAACTTAAGATCAAATACCGCCTGTAACTCTGGATCGAGGGCGCCATCGTCGTCACCGGATTCCTCGACAATATTCTGTAAGCGGGTTTGGAAGAACTGTTCGCGCTCTGTTTTGAATTCGGGACCAAGCAAGCCTAACACTTCTCGCAGGCTAAGCTCGCTCCGGTTATTTCCAGGCGGCTTGCCGATCTTTTGAAGGTAGCCTCCTAGCTCATCGAGTTTACGGGCAAGAAATCCCGATTTGATGTAGCCGGGAATGCGTCGGAAATGAGTCTCAGCGCTTCTGCGCGCAAGTTCAGCCGCCCAAGTTTCGGGTTTGCCCTGGACGTCTAGGAGCATGCCAATTTGGTGGGGGCAATCACCGCACGGATTGGCCTCAAATGGCCTCACTGGGCATCGCGGATTTTCGCAGATCGGCTCCTTGCCATTCTTGGCGATGAGCTGAGGCAGCAATTTAAGCAAGCGTAGGTGATAGAGGCCGAGGTGGAATGCTAACAGAATCTTGAGGTAATCGACCATCACCGTGCGCGGGATGACATCCTTGTAGCGCAGGAGACGCAGCAAATCGTTAGCAAGAATGTCAGAGGCGCCTATGCAGATCGGCTTGTGTGGAGTACGAGAGTCTTTCTGGGGAGTATCAACTGTCACATTCCCACTGTTGAGGGTATTGAGCAGGGCCTGTGCCTCAACGTCCACCGAACGATCGGCATCCATCTTGCCAGTCGCGGGATCCACCCCCTTGAAGAAATACTGCTTAAGCTGCTTCAGTGTCTCCGACCCCGCGCCGTTGCGGGCATTGACCAGCAGTTCGTAAATCATCGATGCCGCACCATAGTCACGGCAGTGCTTTGCATTGCGGAATCGGTATGTAAAACCGTGTAGTGGTCTCGGCGCGGCCACCATCTGCTGGGGTTTGCCGCGGTTCACCAGATCCAAGAGGTGGGTTTCGATCCACCGCTCGACGATTTCCGGGTTATTTCCGTCATTGAATCCTTTGAATGATTCCGCGTTGTCGAGGAACTGCAAAAGAAAGCGCTCGATTGTGTTGAGATCATGGCTGCCACGAGACAGCTTGCTGTCCGCGCCATTGTGAAAGATGCGGGCGAAAAGGTTGGTTAGGACCCGGTCCATTTCGATCACCTTGAAATCCATCAGGGTGAGTTTGGTGAGTCTGAACTCCTTGTCTTTAAGTTGGATTGCCATATTCAACTGGGTCTTCCATTACACGCATCGAGAGGTGTCCGCTAGGTTCCTTACGGATCGAGTAGAACGCACGCCCGCTGGGGGTTAGGAGGATTTCCTCATAGGGCACCGAGCCCAAAACATTCTTGAAAACATTCAATGACAGATAGTAGCCGTGAAGCTCGTCCACCGTCGGACGGTAACCCTCGTTCAAGCGGAACAACATCTCGTAAACATCCAAGTTGATCTCCAATTCAGGATCGTCTTCAAAGCACGAGCCCTCGCCGAACATGGCGCGGGCATCGAAACGCAGCTTGAGGAGGCTTGGGGAGTGCTCCATGAAGGGGGATTCCTCTGCGAGCGTAACCTGCTCTAGTCTGAAAAATTCTGGAGGAAAAAGTCGGTAGCTGCGGATGGTTCCATGCTCGACCGACCGAACTTGCAGTGCCAATCTGTCGCCTAGGGTGTTACTATCGAAAACTCCCTCGCCCTTGTTGATCGCACGAAGAATGGAAGCAGCTTCCCTTTGAGGATCGTCAATCTTTCCGACCAAGCCTAGCATGGATGCGGACGATTTGTAGGGTAGCAACCGTTTCCATGAATGATCCCGGCATTCAAAGTAATGTCGGCGGCGGATCATCGCTACGTAGGCTCGGTGCCGTTTGAATCGCCGGGCGTCATTGCCCATGCCGTAATCCGTCGGCAGTTCCTCGTAACTTGTAGCGAGGAGGGCTGAGTCGTATCCGCCTCGTTCCTCGTAGCTCACCAGGTGCGGAGCCGGAAAGGGTGGATGAAAACCAAAGAGACGATCAAGCTTGGCATCGGCACTTTGACCGACGTCAGATTCCCGGAGGAGGCGCAGCAAGCGGTCCCCGGGAGGCGAGCCGGTTCCACCCATCCAACTGTTGAAATAGAAGCCACTGAGAATCTCGTCGCGATCACCTTCGGCATAGAGCTGATGGATCTCCTCACAAGTTCGAGTTCCAACGAGCATGTAAGCGAGCGCGGAACGAAGATCGCGAAGAGTGATGTGGAGCTTGGACCTAAGGGTTGCCAGAGTAAAGAGATTGAGAAGACGTTCGACGGCTTGCTTACCAACGACCGGGTCTTGAAAAGTTCGGGCATTATGGTGGGCGTAGCATTTCGCCGCCAAATCGCACTGCGAGCAGGGGTGCCAGAACTTTGGCTTTACCATCCGGGCCAAGAGTCGTTCGAGGATGGATGGAACTTCACTGTCGTCCGGCATTCGCATCGGTGCCACGACACTGCGGAGATTGAGATTCACCACGGCGACGCCGTCTTCCGGCTTGCCGGTTTTGAATCCCGAGGCAATCAGCCCCTTCAATTTGGGAAAGCGGCTGCCGTGTTGTTCGAGGAAATCGATCAAACGGCCCTCGTTGATGGCAATCATCCGAGTTTCATTCGCTGGCCATGCGGCCGCCTCGTTGCCCTCGTATGGTCTAAGAAATTCGAGAAGAACGGTATCGTTAACTTTTTCGCCCTCGTCTTGGCTGCCGTCGTAGTTGCTGCGGAAACGGTGCCCTCGCAATTCGAAGGCCGCCCCGTTGCCATTGGCCACTGACTGGATCACGGCCCCAGCGTCTTTCGCTGCCGTCTCCACCTGTTGGATGAACGCCGTCTTCCCGTCACCGGCATTGCCACTGATAACCACCAAGTTAAACTCTCCATCCAACAACGCTGGTTTGAGCGTCCGATCTAGCTGCGTATCGATGTAAATCCGTCGGCTCCAATCATCGAGTCCTCGCGTGCCCGCATTGGTCCGCTGGCTCTGGCTGTATAGCGTGAGCAGGAACTCCGCAAAGGGATTGACGTTTGGTCGAACAGCTTGACCTAACTCTTCCCAACTTTGCGTTGAGAGGGTGGCCTGGCGCGCTGGATCAACCTGCCGCAACTCGACGACCATCCTCAAATCCTCCAACAAGGTGGACGCAGATGGGTAACGGTCCCTGCTTTTTGAAGCGACCGCGCGGAGCATAACGGAAACCAGCTTTTGGGAGAGATTCTCCAAGCCACTCAAATTTCGGGGATCTACCGGCTCGCGGTCTTTCGCGTCCTCCTGGCCCGACTCCCAAGGGTAGCGACCAGTGACCGCCTCATAGAACGTGACACCCAAAGCATACACGTCTCGGTCATTGCGTGTGTCGGCGGTCAAGGGGACCGAAAAATCGTAATCCGGAGGAAGGTAGCGCTTCGTTCCGCCACTGCGGGCCATCATATCGTCGGCGAACATCGATACATTAAAATCGACGATCTTCACCCCCTGGTCAGTCCACAGCAGGTTCGCAGGTTTGATGTCTCCGTGCATCACACCGTGCTGATGGAGATGGATCAAACCCTCTGCAACCTCCTTCGCCATGCGCAGCGCTTCAGGCAGGGTAATGCGGCTTTGCTCTATCATTTCCCGGAGGTCGGCACCTTCCAGATACTCAAAAACAAGGTAGGGATAGCCACCTGGGTTCAGTGTACGGGCGTCAAATACCCTCACTACACGAGGATGCGGCTCCAGATTCGCCAGGGTCCGGAACTCCTGCTTCATTCTGGTAAGAACGGACCTGCGGTCCTGGGTGATGATCTTCAGGGCACGGGCGACATCGCCCATGGTGTCAATCACCTTGTAAACGACCCCAAAGGAACCCGGCTTGCCGAGCTTCTTCTCAACCGAAAACTTGCCGTCCAGCGTGGTTCCGGGGAGGAGATTGAGATAATCCATTTCTTCCCCTTCCTCCGTCGGCTGTTTTACAGAGGGCGTCACGCTATCCTTCGCCTGGAACAAGGCCAACTCGGCATCCAAGGCTGCGGCTGCGGTCGGGCGGTCAGCCGGATTGCTAGCGCAGAGGCTTTGCAACCAAGCGTCGAACCCGTGGGGCAGGGTTGGCACGTGGCATGATGCTGGTTCTGGAAACTGGCAGTTCAACGCGTGAGCGTCGGTCGCTGTCTGCCACGGCAACGCGCCCACGAGGAGTTCGTAAATCAACACACCCGCAGCGTAGAGATCCGTGGCTGGTCCGGTGTTGGCGTTGCTCTCGATAATTTCAGGGGCCAGATACGCTTCGTTGAGCTGTTCCAGCAATTCACCGGCCACGGTGCGGGTCGCCGCGCTTCGTTCTGCGGGGCGAGCGAAATCAAAATCCGTGAGGCGGAGGTTCCCGTCCGGTGCCAGAACCACAGTGGCGGGCGAAAGTGCGCGATGGATCACGCCATGCTTGTGACAGTGGGCCAGAGCACCCAACAGACCCTCAATGATCCCGAGTTTCTGGTCAAACGTGAGCGGTTGCTGCGACCGCTTGAGGCGCTGGACAAGGGCTTCACCGACCACATCGTCCGTCACCATCACGTAGCCATCGCCGTTTTCGGTGGGGAAAAAGTCACGGCCAGTGGGAATTGCCGGGTGGGAGGAGAGCATGCTCAGCGCCTGATAAGCGTTTTCGATCCGCTTCTTCTGGCGTTGCCTTTCCTCTTCCTGGGCATAGGGGTCTGCGTAATAGACGCGGACGAGCGCCCGGCTCGCTGGGATATAGCGTCCCTGCGCTCGATACTCGACATAGACATCTGTGGAAGTCAGTCGTTCAACGCACTGCCACGATCCGTAAAGCGGAAGACCTTTTGTCGGCCTAGCCCCCGGACCTTGGAACACCTCATGGATGGCTTTGAGATGGGGCTCCGTGGGTTCGACGGGGAAATGCGCTGGACGGCTCAATTTGCCGGGCACGGTGAAATACTTCTCACATCCCTGCAGGGCGATAGTGAACGGTGCGTCGCGATTTTCGGGGTCCAACAGCACGGCATTGTCCGCCACCAGCAGCACCACCGGCTCGAACCAGACACGGTCGCGATAAGGCTTTCCCGATCCGTCACCCAGCAGGCCACTCGCCGACTTCGCGTGATCCCGCAGCTTTGGTAGCGGAGAATGGAATGGGGCCCGTCCTTCGGGATGCCACTTTCCACCCGCCACCGCCACGCGTCCATGCGTCCCCTTCACATCCACCACATAGACCGCATGCGGCGCGATCACCGTGACATCGACCTCATACCATAGCTTCCCTTTTTTCAGCTCGAAGTTGTGCAATACCCGGTAATCGTCTGGCAAATGGTCGCGGAGATAGGCGATTGCCTTGCGCTCTCCATCATTGTTCGGCTGGCCGATTGGGGTGATTTTCGCCATAGCTAACGAGCGGTGAGTTCGTGTTCGATGATAGAGATGGCTTCTCTCTCCTTACGAATAGCAGTGTCTCTTCGTAGTTTAACCAAACATCCTAGGCTTCCAATCCGCTGATAATACTTCTTATCGACTTTTGGGATAATGACCTTTCCTATTTGATTTACATCCAAATGGGGTATGGCGCTGCCATAAGCTCTGGATTTCAATTGAATAATACCAAATTGATTATCAAGTGCTATGTAAGCAAATCCCGCCGCTTCGGAGTCAGGAAAATTTACTCTAATAGCATCTTCTGTAACAACAGATCCGACCACGTCACCGATTGGAAGAACCGGGTTGCCAATTATGCCATTTAGCGAACCAGATCTTGGAATTAGCAATGAGTTTTCAAGTACTAGATATGGAAGAACTTGTTTTGGGGCTTGTATCCAGTAACTTGGCGATGGATCGGAAGAAAATATCCCAGCGCTTCCGTATAGACCTACTGAAAACTCAGATTTATCAATCGGAATTCGCTTGAATCGAAGCGGCTCAATTATAGAGCTTGAAAGGGAATCTAAGGTTTGGAATCCGTGACGAGACCTCTCTATGAGGCTGACGACAGTGACATGCAAGGGGCAATGGAAACGTGCGTCAAGCCTTGTCTCAAGACGTCTGGAACTAATAAATGAACCTGATTCGTAATTGCTTCGTTCTTCAATCGCCTCATCTGAAAGTCCAGTAAGCTCAAAAAGACAGTCACGGGCTTCTCTCTTGATTTCGTTCGCCTCCGACCTCAATTGTCCGGCCTCCTCGATCAACTCGTGGATCGCCCATTCCTTTCCGGGATCGATTCGTGGAACGTCGATACCTAAGATATTTTCAGGTTCGAGATGCTGGATAATCGACCCGTAGGTGCCGGAAGCGACCAATGGGACTCCAAATTTGCTGCTTAGAAACGCGTAGAGATACCCAGGAGGAATCCTTTCTGGATCAGGAACGATCTTGAGCAGATCCTGACTCGACCAGATTCCTTCCATCTCGGGGCGTGCATACGCCATCTTGCCGATGGTTCCCGAACAGGAGATCAATGTCATTCCACGCTCGATTCGAAGGTGCCGGAGTTTGCTGCTATTGGCGTCCTTTTTGCTGAGAAGATTCAACTTTGAGAGATCTGCCAACTGAACATTCCCACCGGTGATGAAGGGAACACCGTAATTTGGGTCGGTGACATAATTGCGGCGAAACTGAGGGCCATTATAGATGCCGCCATCATGCCCAGTTGTTAGCGAATGAAGCTTGTCCTTCCGATTCGGCAATTCCTCTAAAAGCAATTTCGTTTGCAACGCCCCCCCTACATAAGGCTGCGTATCGAGTCGATACCCGTAGCCCTTCATCCATGAAGAGCGAATAACGGCGGTCTTCATGAAACCCTCCCTTCTGCTGGGAACCATTGTTGAAGCCGACTGCGCATTTGCCGAAAACCAGGTTCGAGGCAGGCGTTGCAGGCGCGGGACGAAATCAGTTCGAACAATTTGGGAAAAGGCGAAGTTCCGAGGCGACTCTTGCCACCGGATTTCAACGCAACGATTTTGGCTTCCTTGAGTTTAGTCGGCTCGGGTTTCGGTTGCCCCGGCTTCCACAGTCCACGTTCGATCAAGGGTTGCTGGAGACTGGCAAAATCGGAAAATCCGAAGGCGTGCGCGACGTTGACATTGTCCGCGAAAAGCCAAGCTTCGAGCATGGGCTGAATCACCACGATCTCAAAACGCTCGTCGCTCCAGCCGCTGTTGCGCATATTGTGGGCGATCTCATCACGCAGGCCTGCCGCTCCGGGTGAGCCGCCAAAAGATTCGTCCAAGATAATCACCGCGCGCTGGTGGGTGTTGAGATGGGTGGCCAGATTTTCGTGCGCGTGCTGGTGAATTCCTGGATCGTTCCGGAAAGGGTTGAGCGCAGGATTGTGCCCGGAAATTCGATAGATGTCGCGGGAGCTTTCCGGGTCGATCTCGAAGCGGGCGCAGCCCATGGCGTGGTGCCAATTGGATCGCCGAAAGAAGGCTTTGAGACCTCTTTCCATACTCTCATCGGCAAGATGGAAGACAATCGGGCGCATCACAGGATACCGGCTGAGTGAAGGGTTGCGAGGCTGGGTGTGCCCTGCCAGTGTTGGAGTTGGGGATGGTCATTTCCTCGGGTAACGATCACGCCTTCATCTTGGGTCTGTTGCAGGCAAAGCAGTTGCTCCAAGGGCGTTACGGCCACTGCAATGGGCGAGTGGGTGGTGACCCAGACCTGTGAATGGTCCATGGCCTTCAGTGTTTCAAAAACGGCTTCAATAGCCTTGGGGTGAATACCGTTTTCCGGCTCCTCAACGGTTAGCAGGGCGGGCAAATTGTTCGTGAAGGGAAGAATGGTATAGGCGAGGATGGATAAAGTGCCGTCAGACAGGCCGGAATTGGTCACCACGCGGTCCTTACCATAGCGGACCCGGAAGTAGGCAAGCCCGTCGTCCTCCCGGCGCTTGGCTTCGATGCCAGATAGCAGGGGAAGCACGTCTTTCACATGCCCCAGCCATTCATCGAAGGCATCTTTGTCCCTTTCCACTTCCATGATGGACCAAGCCAGAGTTGACGCATCGCGAGCCACGATCCATTTGCGACCTGGCGGGAGGCTGGCATTGCGAAGCCTCTCCAAATCCGGCGCATACAGAAACGCTTCGTCGGTCAGAAACGACACAAGCCAGTGACTTGCAGAAAACAGGCCGATGTCCATCGGCATCCCAGCCAAGGCCGGACTGTTGCCTGGCATGCGGAGGGGGAAGGGTTCGTCCTTTCCCCCTTTCGTGCGATTTTCACCTTTGATTCTGGCAGTGTCGGAACTGTCCCGGTCAATCAGAACACGCAGGGTGCCTAATTCGTCCTCCTCAACAAATTCCCCCCAGAGACCGGTAGTCCCAGTGCCCAAAAGGGAACGATCCTGCGGCAGGAGGAAGAGATTTTCCTGGGAAATCCTGAGCGCGCCTTCCTCGACACGGATCGAGAGTTCATAGCGCAAGCTGTCATAAATGCGGCCTGGTGTGGACTCCAGCGAAGAGCGGGTCTTTTTGTTGGCTTGTTCGACGCGGGTTCTGTGGATGGCGTCTCTGATCGGGCCGGGAAATTGAGCTTCAATCGCGAAGGAGAACCAGTCTCCGCTATGGTTATAGACCAGATCCATTGGCGCATCCGCACGGGGGCGCTTGTGGGAGTCCGTTGGCTTGAAGAACGCATCGTCCAAATTCCGCCCGTGCAAAATCTCACCGAGCAGAACGGGCAGGTCGAGCAAGGTTGACTTGCCCGCTCCGTTTTTGCCGACCAGAACCTGATAGGGGCCGATGTCCAGAGCCAGTCTCTGGAAACAACGATAGCGGTAGGCTTCAAGACGAGTAATCATGCTCCGGGCACCGGGTTTTCCTTGCGAAATTTCTTATAGGCGACGGCGATCTTGGGGAAATCGTCGTCGATAACCGAACGGATGATGCGGCGCTGCCGGGTAACCGTCTTGCCGTTGAGCTTAACTGTCTCGGTGACAAGTTTTTCTTCGGTTATCTCCGTTCCATCTGGGTGGCGCTTATAGAGAATGTTGCCCTTGCGATCTACGCCGGCCTTTTCGGCGACAGCCATGAAGATCGGATACTCGACCTGATGTCCCATGGCTTCCATGGACTTTTCCGCTTCGGTCTTTTTCTTGAGAAAGAGCAGGCTGGTAAGGATGCCGACATTGGCCTCAACGATGAAAGCCTCCACTGGCACCTCAACGCACGCGAGTACCCAGCATTCCTGCAGAATCCAGCGGCGTATGTGTTCATCCCCGGGATTTCCGAGAATGCCATTGGGCAGGACAATACCCATGCGACCGCCTTCCTTGAGCCAGCGGATGTCCTGCTCGATGAACAAGACCTCGGGAGCAAGTGCGTTCTGAGTGCGGTCGGCCTGGTAGAGGTTGCCTTCCTTGTCCTTTTTCCAGACCTTCGCCAACTCGCGGTTGGCCAAAATGGCAGGGTCTGTGATAGGGATGTCAGCCCCAAAGGGAGGATTGGTGACCAGCACGTCAATAGTGCCGAACTTGATCAAATCGTTGGCCGGCTTGTTGCCGGGGAGATGGCTATCGGGAAAAGCCAACGAATCCATGTGGAAGATATTGCCCTCCGTATTGGCCGCCATCATCACATTCATGGTGCTGGCCCGCACAAGAAATGGATCGAAGTCCGCCCCGAATACGTTATTCTTCGCATAATCGCGCAGGCGTTCGAGCACGTCGTCGGTGGTGTCCATGCCAGGGTCTTCCTTGCCAGCCTCGGCGAAGAAGCGTTTCGCCTGGTAACTGAGGGCAGAGACGATAAAGCCACCCGTGCCGCAGGCGCTATCGAGCAATTTCTCGTGAGGTTTGGGGTCGAGAATTTCGATGACCAAATCCACAGCCCGGCGCGGTGTGAAATACTGCCCGCGGTCGCCACGCAGGTTGGCACCGACAATTTCTTGATAGGCGGCCCCCTTGGCGTCAATGTCAGAGCGGGAGAAATCGTAGTGCCACAGCTCCATGACCATGTATGCAAGGGCCTTGTCGGAGAGCGTAAGCGCGTCGGTATCCTTGAACAGCCCCTTGTATTCCAGCTTCATGCTCGTGAAGAGCTTCTCGATACGCTGTTTGATTTTCGCGCGTCCCTCGACCTCGAAGGGCTCTCTCGGGTGCGCAAAGAACTGGCGTTTCTCTTTGCTGTGCCGCCGTTCGTCATACATTTTTGCAAAAATCAGGTAGAGGAACTGCCAAAAGGCGGCGTCTTTCGGCATACCCTCGTTACCGTGGATGAAATTGTGGCAACGACGGAAGGCACGCTTGAGTTCGGTCTCTTGAGCCTTGCGGACGTAGGCGTCAGTATAGACGTCCGGCGACCCAATCGTGCCGTCGGCCAACGGCCAGTCACCATAGGGGTCGAAGAGGGTCTCGAAGCGCTTCCGGTTTTTCTTAAGGAAGAAGCGCTCCAGTCCGTTGGTCCAAAGGCCCCACTCGCATTTGTCCGCGGCGAGCATGAATTCCTCGACATCTTTCAGATCGGATTCCGCTTGTTTGTAGTCGCGGATCTTCGTGATGCCCTTTTTCCCGACCGCCGGCTCCGGACGACAAAGAACGACCCTCCTCAGAAATTCGGTTTCATGAGGTTGTCCTGCCTCGAAAATGGCGATGTCCACCTTCCTGCTCTTGCCTTCGACAGGTAGGGGAAAGTCCCGCTGCATTGACTCGGGAGCGATCTGATACTCGAAAATGAGCATCCGGGCGACCTCCTGTCGCACTTTCTCCTTCGGAGTCTCCTTGACCGGCTCCAATGTAATGTAGTCGGGAATCATCCCTTCGGCGAGGGTGACTGGAGCGAGGTCTTGACTAGCGTTTTTTTTGGGCATTCGGAGAGCGATGATGCTGGAATCGAGCCTTTACACTGTCAACCCTGAATCAAAATCTGGACAATTGGCTGTCGTGCGGGTTGGTGGAGGGGCTCTCGGACGGTCACGCAACCACCATCGGCGGCGATTGGCGCATTTTTACGTTAGGATTCCGGCCCTTGTTGCCTGATTTTCAGTCACGTGTGGCCATCAAATCCGGGTGGAGGGTGACGTTGAATAGTGGGATGAACGCCCCGCGGTGCTTCTTGAACGGGTCTCCCGGGAGCGGAACAAGCGCTTGAAGCAGCCGCCGCAAACGGCGGAACGACCGGCTAACCCGTTCATATGCAGCAGATTCAAGTGGCGGGTTTCGCCATTCGCCATCGGCGGCAAGGCGCATCAGCATGCCGAGGGCGTGGTCCGCCGTCACCTGGATGTTCGGCGAAAAACGGAACTCCCGCTCCTGGCCGGGAGCTTTCAGGAGAATCCGCTTGCTGCCGCTCACCTCGATCCTGACCTGATTCCAGGTCAGGCCGTTTCCGGCATGTATCAGCGCTCGCACGGCAGGCCCGCGGTCTGACTGGCGTTTTCCTGCGGCGGGGAGCGGAATGCAGGAGGCCGGATTCGCCTCGATCTGGGACAAAAACTGGAACAGGTCCACGAAGGCCAGGCCGTTGCGGTCACGCAGGCTCTCGATTTCCTCCGTGAACCAGCGGCCGGTCGGGAACAGCACCGTGCTGTCGCTTCGTGCCGACAATGACCGGAACAGTTCGGAGTAATCCCCCAGGTGACCGCCGGGGAGGAAAAGAAGCAGCGGTCGCGCATGTCCGAATTTGTCCTGCAAGGTGCCGACCCGTCGCAACGGCCCCTCGATCTCCCAGGCACCGTAGTCGAATCTGACCAGCGGCGCCAACGCCTGGGCGATGGAAGTCCAGTGGGGGCTGAACTCCGCGACATCCCGGGCCAGGAACGGGATCGGCGGAAATCCCGGGTCATCTTCGTCCAGTGCGACGAAATCCACCTCGCCATCCACCACAACCGACAGCCGACGTGGCGGCTGCCGGGGATGAATCACGCAATACGACGTGCGGCCGGTCGCTTTCAATAGCGGGGCGCAGACGTCCCAATCGCCGCCGAGGTGGTATTTCCAATCGAACAGCGCCGAACCGGACGCCCCCAACGCCTCAAGCGCTTTCCAGAACGAAGCCTTCATGGGAATCATTTGCGAAGTGGCGTTCAAATAACCAGGGTTCGATGGCGTCATCGAGGTGGATCCCGGACACCTTGTCACACTGCGGATTGAGAATGACCGGCACCAGGCGGCGGCGGTTGGCAATTTTGAGGTTGATCCGGGCTTCGAGCAGGGTCGCGGTCTGCAAGAGCATGGGATTCATTTCCCGAATGCCCTTGAACACGTCGCCTCCTCCGATGGTGACATGATTGCCGCTTGGAAGCTCGATCTTGAGGGACACCAACTCGGCGACCTGGATGCGGGAGGTGAGGTTGCATTTGAGACACGAGGGACCTTCGCGGAGCGGCTCCAGTGAGTAGCGTTTGGAATGCACCAGTGCGTTCGCCGAGCCATGGAATGCCGTTCCGAACGCCTGCCGGTAGAGTTCCTGTAGCCGTGTTCCGATCCCTGAGATTTGCCACTCCCCCGTCAGGTGGCGGTAATGCGCCACATCCACCCGCTCCGGGCGAAGGATGCGGGAGCCGGATTTTCCGTCCTCCTCATACACCCCGATGCGCTTCAGCAGGTCGCCATGGCGAATGACAAACGACACGCCGGAGGACTCCTCACGGGCATGGACGTGGCAGATGCCCGAACGGGCGTTGGCGGTGAACCACGGAATGACCAAGTCCCGGAACTGGTCGATCCGCCGAGCATTCGGAGGCAGGAACTTCAGGCCCGGACGAACGCTCAGGGCAACCAGCGAGCGCCGCGCCTGGAGCGCCTGGCGGTCGAACTCGCGCCACGCCACATCCGGCGCGTGAATCAGGATTTTCACCGCCAGGTCGTCAGGCGAGTCGCTGGCTTCCCGGAGTTTGTCCACGAGTTTTCCGTAGCCATCCTCAAAATTGATCGTGCTCTGGGTGCCGGAAATCAAATCGAGCAACTCCAGGCGCTCAACCAGATCAGGTGGCGAGGATTCCACCGGAGACGCGATGACGGAAACCACGTCGTTGAGAGGAACATTGTCGTCGCCAATCTCGTCCAGCGGGGCACCGCGGGCGGCGAAATAATCGGCGAAAGGGGAAAGCAGCGCCAGAATGCTCGTCCGTTTGAGACCAGAGAGCACGTCGGGCCGCACAATTCGTGGGTGGCGTATCGTTGGCATATCGTGTTGCGAAAGTGTTATTATGAACACCATTTTTTAGCGGCGCTGCAACCCGAAAATCTAACCTATTGAAAATGAAAGTTTTTCAGGGGGCGCGAATATTTCGGAAATCCGAAACGATTTTCACCCAATGCCGGACGGCAGGCAGGCAATTCCTTGAAAAATGAGACATGTCTCATTTCGCTTTGGCGATTTCATGAAATTTTTTTGCCTTTGATTTTCAATGATTCGTGACTTTTTCAGAAGGAAAATCGGGGCAAAATGAGACATGTCTCACTGAGCTTGGTGACGGCGGGCAATTGACACCCCGCCTCGATCACCAAGATGCAAACCACCACCAAATCCACGAATCCCCTGGCCATCCGCCGTGGGAAAATTGCCCGACCTCAGAAGGTCGTCATCTACGGACCCGAAGGCGTCGGCAAATCGACACTGGCCGGCCAATCGCCCGCCCCCGTCTTCCTCGACACCGAAGGCGGCACCCACCACCTCGACGTTGCCCGGTTCGACGCGGCGGCGACCTGGGAGGAAATCACCGCATCCATCGGCCAGCTTGGCAAAACGGAGCATCCGTTCCGCACGCTGGTTATCGACACGGCTGACTGGTTAGAGAAGCGGTTGGCAGAGCACCTGTGCCGGAAGTCCAACAAGGAATCCATCGAGGATTTCGGCTACGGCAAGGGCTGGGTCATCCTCACCGAGGAATTCGCCCGGTTCCTCAATTCGCTGGATGCGCTGACGGCCCGCGGCATGCACATCGTTTTCCTGGCCCACGCGACAGTGAAGAAGTTCGAGGCACCGGACCAGGCGGGCAGCTACGACCGGTTCGAGCTGAAGTTGAGCAAGTCGGTCGCACCGCTGCTCAAGGAATGGGCCGATGTGGTGCTGTTCGCCAACTACGTCACGCGCATCGCTGAAAAGGACACGGGGAAAACCCGCGGCATCGGCGGCAAGGAACGCGTGCTCTACGCCACCCACACGGCGGCGTATGACGCGAAGAACCGCCACGGGCTGCCGGACAAGCTGGCATTCTCCATGGATGCGCTCGCCCCGGTATTCGGCACGCAAGCAACGACGGCTCCAGCGGCGGCACCGGCACCCGCCGAACCCACGCCATCGTTGACCGACCGGGTCTTCGCCGCGTTCCAGCACAAATCCGACATGGCCAACGTGGTCGATTTCCTGGTTGCCCGCGGCCAACTCGGTTACACCGCCGAAGGTCCGCTTGAAAGCATCGACAATCTCGATCCCGCCTACGCCGCCCGGATGATCGCCGATCCTGACCGCTTCGTCGCCGCCGTCGCCGCATGGGCCAAGGAGAAGGAGGCGGCCCAATGAGCGCACTCCGTCCATCGAACCTGCCGAAGCTCGCCGTCTGCCCGTGCTACGAGAGCAATACCGTGGCCGGCCCGGCGGCAGAGCGCGGCACGCTGCTTGATTCCGCATTCCGCGCCGAGTTGCTCGGTCTGGAAGAACGGCTCGTCATCAACAACAAGCTGACCGCCGATGAGATCGCGGCCGTTAGTTGGTCGGTGTCCATGGTGCGGGTGATGTCGGGCCGTGAGCGAGTTCTTGCCCGTGAGGACGATTGCCGGGTGAAGATCCTCAACCTATCAGGCACGGCGGATGCCATCGTCCCGGCGAGGTTCACCCACTTCGACCTGAAAACCGGGGCGCGGCGGAACTACCGCGAGCAGATGGCGGCGTATGCGCTCGGATTGATGGGCGCACACTTCGCCTCGTCGTGGACGGCGCACCTGTTGTTCTGCGACCAGCGCGAGGTCGAGACGCACAAGTTCACCTACGATGAAGCGCTCGGGATCGTCGATCAGGTCGTCAAAGCATTCCACGATCCGACGAAAAAGCCTAACCCGTGTGAATACTGCGGGTGGTGTGCCAAGGCAGAAACTTGTCCGGCGCGGCTGGCGCTCGTGGCGGAAACCCTGCCGGTGGCTGATCCAGGATTCGATTTCGACGCGGTGTTGGCCGATCCGCAGCAACTCGGGCGGTTTCTAGCAGCCTGTGCGGTGGTCGAGGATTTCCGCGACCGCGCAAAGCAGATCGCCACGGAGCGGATCAAGACCGGCGGCGAAGTTCCCGGCTGGAAGCTGGTGACGCGCAAGGGTGCGGAGTTCGTCGATTGCGAAACGGTCGGCCACCACATCGGCACGATGGGTTTCGGCCCGGTGCTAGCTGCCTACGGAAATCTATCAGCCACCAAGTTCCGTGACCTATGGAGCCAGCGGATGCCCAGCGAGGCTCCATTCCCTGATGAGTCGGTGAAGCACGCGGCCCCTTCCACATATCTCAAACAATCCAAACCCAAACCTGGCAAATCATGAAATCAGACAAAGCAGCCAGACCGATCATCAGGAAAGCGACGGCCAGAGCATACTATCTGCAAGTTGCTGCGGAATGGCTGACGGGCAAGAAACGCGTTCCCTCCGCGGTCATCGCGGACGCCGAAAAAGCGGCGCGTGGCGTGTTGGTCCGTCATGCCTGCCAGCCGAAAGCACATATCAAGCTCCCCCGCTTGGATCGCAGCGACACGCCATCCACCAATCCATAACTCACCCAACCACCATCTATTTCAATCAAACCAAACTAACATCATGCCCTCATATAACGCATCCACCCCGACCGAACGCCCCGACTTTGTCGAACCCGGCGACTATCAGGTCGAAGTCATCGACGCCATCGAGACGGTTTCCAAGACCGGCCACGAGATGATCGAACTCAAGCTCAAAACCTTGGTCGGAAGTTACCTTTATGACTTCCTCGTGTTCATCCCGAATGCGTTCTGGAAGATCGACAGCTTCCGCGCCGCCACCGGCGAGGAGGTATCACCAGAGGAAGACGTCGAAATAATCGCGGACGACCTGATCGGCCGTTCCGGCACCGCCCGCCTCACCGTCGAGGAATACAACGGCAAGAAGCGCAACAAGGTGGCCGCCTGGCTCACGCGCAAGGCCACGAGCGCCACACCCAAGGCCCCCGCGAAACCCGCAACCCAAGCAACCGAACAAGATGACGAAATCCCGTTCTAACCACAAGCGAGAGGGAGTGACCGTCCTTCTCGGCAAGGGCATGCCGCCGGAACCAATGGGAATCGAGGTGACGCGGGTAATCTGGCACGGCCCTCGTCCGACAAGGCTGATTCGCAATGGCCAGGTAATCGGCACCGTTGGAATGAGAATCCCGTTGGGTCGCCGCCTTGCTGAAAGGAGGGGCGTATGAGCGAGGCTCCGAAAATGGGCCTCCGCGCCTATCAGATGAAAGCCCGTCAGGACATCCACAAGGGCTTCGAAGATTTCGACCGACAACTCGGCGTGCTACCAACCGGTGGGGGTAAAACCATCCTTTTCAGCCGTCTAGCCCAGGACTATCAACCGTCGCGCACGCTGATTCTCGCCCACCGCGAGGAACTCATCACCCAGGCCGTGGACAAGCTCCGCAGTTCCACCGGCCTCGAAGCCCAGGTCGAGATGGGTGATGACCGTGCGTCGTTAGAGGCGCCGGTCGTCGTCGCGTCAATTCAGACACTCATGCGTGAGCCGCGCCGCAACCGCTGGCCGCGGGACCACTTCGGACTGGTGGTCGTTGATGAGGCGCATCATGCTCTAGCAGACAGCTATCTCAACACGCTGGGTCATTTCCACGATCACGCGAAGGTGTTGGGAGTGACGGCAACGCCTGACCGGGGCGACAAAAAGAACCTCGGGCGCTACTTCGAGAACATCGCCTGCGAAGTCAGCTTGCTAGACCTGATCCAGCAAGGGTGGCTTGCACCGATCAAGGTGAAGACGGTGCCGCTTGGGATCAATCTCCGGGGCGTTCGGACTACGGCTGGCGATTTCAACGCGGATGACCTGGGCCATGCTCTCGAACCATATCTCGAACAGATCGCGAATGTGTTGGTCGAACACCGGCACCGCAAGACGCTCGTATTTCTTCCGCTCATCGCCGTCTCGAAACGCTTCGCGGAAATCTGCCGCGAGCGCGGGCTGTTAGCCGAGCATATCGACGGGCAGAGCAACGAACGGCAGGCGACGTTGGAACGATTCCGCAATGACGAGATCCGCGTGTTGACCAACGCAATGTTGCTCACCGAAGGATACGACGAGCCGTCCATCGACTGCGTGGTGTGCCTGCGGCCAACCAAGGTGCGATCGCTCTATTCGCAGATCATCGGGCGGGGAACCCGGATGTTTGGCGGCAAGGATCACCTGCTCGTGCTCGATTTCCTCTGGCAGGCTGAGGAACACAGCCTGATGCGGCCGGCAAACCTGATCGCCGAAGACGAGGCGGATGCGAAGGCTCTCACGGAAAAGCTCGGCGGCGAGGGCGACCTCGAAAAAGCACGCGAAGAGGTGAATGCGGATCGGACGCGGGCGCTCACCGAGCGGCTGAACCAGAACCGGACCCGGCGCGGCAGCGTGCTCGATCCCCTGGAGCTTGCCGTCACGCTCAACGAGGCGGCCCTGGCGGAATACGTTCCGACCATGGCGTGGCAGGCACAGGTGCCCACAGCCAAGCAGCTCGATGTCCTGCAGAAGTTCGGCCTCGATACCCTGTGCATCCAATCGAAAGGGCACGCGTCGATGATCCTCGACCGCCTGATCACCCGCCGCCAGCTCGGCCTGGCGACACCGAAACAAGTCCGCGTGATGCGCCGCTACGGCCATCGCCGCCCGGAAACCGCCACGTTCGAGGAGGCAAAACAATTCCTCGATGCCCGCTTTGCCAACCGCTGACCACTCACCCACACTATGCCAAAATACCGATCAACCGGGCTGTCGTTGCCCCGGCGCACCCTCGACTATCTCCAGCGAGGGGCCGCCGAGGGCATGCGCAATGCCGAACTCTTTGATGCGACCTGTCAGTTCCGCGACGCCGGCCACCCGCTGGAAGACACGGAAGGTCAACTCCTCGCCCGCGCACTGGCCGACGGGCTAACCGAAGCGGAGGCGCGCCATACCATCCGCTCGGTCTATGCGCGGACGTCCAGGGAACCGCTTGGCGCTGGGTCCGGACCGTTACCTGCCGCGCCGTCACCTGCACCACGTCGTGCCATACCCGCGCCGGTTCGGCACGAACGATCCACGATGGCATTGCCGACATCGGTCGATGATGGATTCGTTAGACTCATCGACGCGTGTTTCCAGCCGGACGAATTCGTAGCTATCGCTCCGGCAGTGGAGTCAGACGAGGGAACGATTGTTCCGCGCCGTGGCGTCACGCTCACTGCGACCGAGTGGAAGGCGAAGGTCGCAAAGAAGGGCGGTATCGACCGCGTCTTCGGCACCAAGCTCGGGTTGTTCCTACGCATCAACCCGACGTGCAAGGACGGTGCGAAAAACGAGGACGTCACATCGTTCCGCCATGTGCTCGTTGAATTTGACCGCGACGAGGCGGGCAAGCCGATCCCGAAAGAGGAACAATACCATGCGGTGGTCGCCAGCGGCATGCCGGTCGCTGCGTTGATCGACTCGGGCAACAAGAGCCTGCATGCGTGGATCCGGGTCGATGCCCCGGACGAGAAGGAATACAAACGGCGGGTCGAAATCATCTGGGGGTGGTTCTCAGGGATCAACCTGGACAAACAGAACCGGAATCCGTCGCGCCTGTCGCGCTGTCCCGATGGCTGGCGCACGGTCGATGGTGATGTCCGGCGCCAGCCATCGGGACAGCGCGACAGGCGCGACGGATTCCGGTTCTGTTTGTCC
>Ga0118677_10003986_pt1 | contig 27279 bp, 26 predicted proteins | sample AliMusrvi5mmetaG_FD_86154 | JGI IMG/M metagenome (GOLD analysis project Ga0118677, IMG submission 86154) | reverse complement strand
CACGCCAAGTCCCGGCGCGGCGCATCCCGCCGTCACGCACGAGTTTGGCTGATCTCGGCCGCGGTCGTCCTCGTGATCCTTGCGCTCGGCTTCGCCGCCCTGCAGCTCGCCATGCGCGGCAAGGTCGGCGGTGGCGTGCGCGCCGCCGGCATCAGCCTCCAGGGACAGACGCTTGACCAGGCCACGGCGACCCTGCAGCGCAGGCTGGCGCCGCGCCTGGAGACGGTGACGCTGCAGACCGGCGCCGGGGCGCCGCTCAGCGTCACCCTCGCAGGCCTCGGCATGCGCCTCGACGCGCGCGCCACCGCGCAGGCGGCCCTCGCGCGCGGCCGGCACCGTCTGCCCGGCGGAGTCGTCGTGTGGCTCCCCGGGGGCGGGGGAGAGGTGGCGCCGGTGCTCGCCGTGCGCGCCGCCGCCTTCAGCGCCGGCCTGGCGACGGTCAAGTCCGCCGCGGACACCGCGCCGCGCGACGCGCGACTCACGTTCGCCGGTGGTGCCGTCAAGGTCATGCCGTCCGCGGACGGAAGCACCGTGGACGCTCTGGCGCTCGAGCGCGCTGTGCGCGCCAGCGTGGCCGCAGGGCGGCCGTTCAGCGGCGCCGTGCCCATGATCGCCGCGGCGCCGCGCGTGAGCACGGCCATGGCGCAGTCGCGCGCCGGCGCGGCGGCCACGTACCTGGCCACGCCGGTGACGCTGCGCTACCGCGAGACCTCGGTGAAGCTGACCCCGTCGGCGATGGCCGACATGCTCACCGTCAACACCGGCGCCGACGCGGCCACGTATCCGCTCACGTTCGACAACGAGCGCGCCCGCGCCAGGCTGCGGGCGCTGTTCTCCTCGGCGATCGTCAAACCGGTGGACGCGCGGCTGATCGTCCACGACGACGGCCGCACGACGATCACTGCGAGCCGTGAGGGCCAGAAGCTCGACATGCCGGCCCTCGTGCAGGACCTCAACGATGCAGCCTCGGGCGGCGGGCTGCGCTCCGTGTTCGTCGCCGTCGAGCCCGATCTGCCGGCGCTCTCCAGCGACCAGCTCGCGACCCAGGGGTTCTCGTCCGTGGGGACGCAGTTCGTCACCTATTTCGACCCGCGCAACAAGACGCGCGTGAGCAACATCGCCCTCGCGGCGGGCATCGTCGACGGCGCCGTGGTGCACCCGGGAGCGGTCTTCTCGCTCAACGCGACGCTGGGACCACGGACGACCAACCGTGGCTTCGACTACGCCCCCGTGATCGCCGCGGACAACGTGCTCCGGCAAGGCGTCGGCGGGGGCATCTGCCAGTACGCGACGACGCTGTTCAACGCCGTCTTCTTCGCCGGCCTGCCGGTGGTCGAGCGCCGCGCGCACTCTCTGTACATCTCGCACTACCCCATCGGGCGCGACGCGACGGTGTCGTGGGGGAGCGCCGACTTCAAGTTCCGCAACGACACCGGCAAGGACATCACCATCCGCAGCTGGGTGGGGAGCGATCACGTCACCGTCGCGCTGCTACCCAAGATCGGGCGCCGCGTGGTCACCACGACGAGCTCCTTCTACGATATTCGTAAGCCCACCCACGGCAAGAACGACCCGCGCGTGATCTACGACTCCGATCTGGGGTCAGGCATCGTCCGCTGGGAGCGGGGCGTCGACGGCCTCAGCGTCAAGGTCGAACGCACCGTGCGCGCCGCGGACGGTGCGCTGCTGTTCCACGACACGTTCGTGTCGCACTACGCGCCGATGGACTGGATCAAGCGCATCGGGACCTGACGCGGAGGGGCTGTGACGGCGGGGGAGAGGCGGCCGGTGCGGCTGCGCCGCGGCCGCCTCAGCCGGTCTTGGCGATGACCTGCTTGCAGACGACCTTGAGGGTCTCGAAGACGCCCTCGCCGATCACCGCGCTCGATTCCGTGACCGGCGACCCTGTGTGATTGAGAAGTTCGTTGAGGTCCTCGACCGAGAACACGTCGCCGAGGTCCCGCTTGTTCATCTGGATGACGAAGCCGAGCTTGGTGAGGTCGTCGCCCTGGCTCAGCAGGTTGTCCCACAGGTTGAGATAGCTCTCCACGTTCTCGTCGAGGCGCGTGATCTGCGAATCGGCCACGAAGATGACGCCGTCGACGCCCTGCAGCACGAGCTTGCGGCTGGCGTTGTAGTAGCTCTGGCCGGGCACCGTGTACAGGTGGAAGCGCGTCTGCATGCCCTTGACGGTGCCCAGCGTGAGGGGCAGGAAGTCGAAGTAGAGCGTGCGCTCTTCCTCGGTCGCGATGCTCACGAGCTTGCCGCGCGCGTCGGGGTTGATCTTGCGATGGATGTACTGCAGGTTCGTGGTCTTGCCGCACAGCCCGCAGCCGTAGTAGACGATCTTGTAGTTGATCTCGCGGGCGGCGAAGTTGATCAGCGGCATCCAGGCGCCCTCACACGTCTTTGAAGAGGTCGTCGATGGCGGTGCCGGCGGAGCTCTCGAAATCCGCGTCCATCTCGGGGGTCGTGCCGTCGTCGGGGCCGTCGAAGATCTGGCGGAGCACCTCGATCGCGCGCTGCGTGTACAGCCGGACCTTGCCGACCTGGGTCTCGCGCCCGAACGTGACGATGAGGAGCACCTGCTCGTTGACCTGGGAGACGTGCAGGTTGAGCGCGCTGCCCTCGTGGAAGAGCAGCGTGAACTCGTTCTCGTCGAGGATCCGGGCGAGCTGCTGCGTGGCCGCGAAGGAACTGGCGGCCAGCGAGGCGAGCGAGAGCGTCTCGGGGTGGTACGTGTCCGAGGCCGTGGTGATCGGCTGACCCGAGGTGCTGATGAGCGCCAGGAAGCTGGAGCCGGAGACCTCCTTGAGCTTCTGCAGAAGGTCGTCGCAGCGGTCCAGCTGCCGATCGTTGATCACGAGTCCCTTGCGGCGCGCCACGCACGTCCCTCCGAAGCGGTTGCGTTGCCTGCGAAGTATACCAGCCTGCCTTCGCCCACTCTCTATCGACGTTCCCGGGCGCGAGCATGAGACCTCAGTCTCGGATCCGAGTCGCGGCGACCCGTCGCCGCCGTGGGCGGGGACCCGGGCAGGACTCCGACCGGCAGCTGCGAAGCTTGGTCTGCGTGGCCACGACGACCACAAACGGAACGAGGAGTCCCGCATGACCCTCAAAGGCGACCTCAGCGAGCTCCCGCTCTCCGACCTCATCGAGATGACGGCGCTCGGCGGCAAGACCGGCAGGCTTCTGATCAGCTCACCGGACGGTACGCTCGCCGGCACGCTCGACTTCAGCAGCGGGAAGGTCGTGGGCGTAGCCTGCGGAGAGCTGGACGCGGAGAAGGCCTTCTACGCGCTGCTCGCTGTGGAGGGGGGCGCGTTCGAGTTCGACGGCGACGCGCCGGTCGGCGGGGGAGAGGAGCTCCTCCCGGCGCGGACGATGCTCATGGAGGGCATGCGCCGCCTCGACATCGTGGAACGTCTGCGGCGGCGCCTGCCGGCGCCGGCGCTGGTGCGCTTTCTCGGCGGAGACGCCGAGGACGACGCCGAGGCAGGCGTGCTCGCCCAGCTCGGCCCGGGTTCCCGCCGGCTCGGCGACATCGTGGCCGGCGTCCTCGTGGGCGGGGAGCGCGACGAGTACGACGCACTTCAGGCCGTGCAGCGCCTCGCAGGCCGCGGCGTGGTGCGCGTCGAAGTGCCTGGTGAACCCGGCTTGACAGGCGGAGGGCCTCAACCTGAACTTGAACGTTGAGAGCGCGTCGGGTACCATTCGCCTTCCAGCCCTCCACCCACCAACAGGAGTCGCGCCATGGACGATATCGTCGACCTCGTTTCCCGGTCTGACGACGACCTGCGTGCCCTGGTCTCCGAGTTCGAGGCCGAGGAGCGCGAGATCTCGCGCCAGCGCCGCATCCTTCAAGGCAAGCTCGACATCCTTCGCGCCGAGCTCGTGATGCGGCTGCAGCGGCGCCACAACGAAGGCGAGTCGGTGATCTCGGCCGACGACGTCGAGGGTCTCTCGCGCATCCTCGCCGGCAAGATGCCCAAGTCTTCCGTGGAGACCGAGCCGCCCGAGGGCGGCCCCGCGGACGAGGGCCCCGGGGAGGCCTGACGTGTTCTGCCCCGAGTGCGGCATCCGGAACTCGGAAGGGGCGAGTTTCTGCGTGCGCTGCGGCGCCAGCCTCATCGCGGACCAGCCCGAGTCGGCGACCACGATGAGCTACTTGCCGGGCGACGACGACCCCGATGCCAACGCTCTCGCCGTCGTCGCCGGTGACGAGGCCTGCCTCGTGTTCCGCAGCGGCGGCGGTCGCGCCGGCGAGACGTACCCGCTGCGCGCCGACAGGATCACCATCGGCCGGCATCCGGACGCCTCCATCTTCCTCGACGACGTCACCGTGTCACGTGACCACGCCGTCGTGCTCAGGGAGGGCGAGGGCTGGGTCATCGCCGACGAAGGCAGCCTCAACGGCACCTACGTCAACCGCCGCCGCGGCGATCGCACGCTGCTGAGCGACGGCGACGAGATCCAGATCGGCAAGTACAAGCTGACCTTCCTCGTGCCTTGAGCGACGCCGCCGAACTCCTGTTCGACGTCGGCGGCGAGAGGCTGCTCACCATCGGCTCGGTGGTCGAGCGCCTGCACGGCGAGTTCCCGGACATCAGCGTCAGCAAGCTGCGCTACCTCGAGGAGCAGGGCCTGGTCACGCCCCGGCGCACCAAGTCGGGCTACCGGCTGTACTCCCAGGACGACTTCGCGCGCCTGGTGCGCGTGCTCGCCATGCAGCGCGACGAGTACCTGCCGCTCAAGGTCATCCGGCGCGAGCTCGAGCGCAGCCCGGCGAGCCCGCTCCCGTCGGCCCGTCAGGGCCTGCGCAAGACGCTCGCCCTCGGCACCGGGGTGGAGCGCGAGTACACCGCCGAGGAGATCCAGCAGATGACCGGCGCCGACTCCGCACTGCTGGGGGAGCTCGAGGAGTTCGAGCTCATCCGCGCCCATCAGGTGAGTGGGGTGCGCCGATACTCGGAGACGGACGCCGGCATCGTGGGCGCCGCCGCCCAGCTGGCCCCTCTGGGCCTGCGGCCCAAGAACCTGCGCGTCCTGCAGAGCGCCGTCGACCGCGAGGTGGGCCTCATCGAGCAGGTCCTGCTGCCGGCGCTCAAGTCCAACCGTCCCGAGCGCCGCCGCGAGGGGCTCGAGCAGCTAGACGACATCGTCCAGGCGACCACGCAGCTCCGGCAGCTGCTGCTCACGCGCGGCGTGCGGCGGCTCACCGGCGGCCGCGACGCTCGCTGACCAAGGAGAGACTTCCCATGACCGACGGCCGCATAGATCTCGGCAAGCACGTGCGCGACATCCCGGATTTCCCCAAGGAGGGCATCCTCTTCCGCGACATCATGCCGCTCCTCCAGGACCCTGTGGCTCTGCGTGAGGCCGTCGACCGCATCATCGAGTACGGCACCGGCAAGCACATCGACATGGTGCTCGGGGCCGAGGCGAGAGGCTTCATCCTCGGCGCCGCGGTGGCCTACGGCCTCGGCGCCGGCTTCGTCTGCGCACGCAAGCCCGGCAAGCTCCCGTATCGCACGATCTCCGCGGAGTACGACCTCGAGTACGGCACCGATAAGCTCGAGGTCCACGAGGACGCCATCAAGCCGGGCCAGAACGTGCTCGTGCACGACGACCTTCTGGCGACCGGCGGCACCGCCAAGGCCAAGATCGAGCTCGTCGAGAAGCTCGGCGGCAATGTCGTGGGCTGCGCCTTCCTCATCGAGCTCACGGCGCTCGAAGGCCGTGCCAAGCTCGAGGGCTACGACACCTTCAGCCTGATCAGCTACTGAGCAGGAGCGGCCGCCAGGCCGCTTCTCGCACGAACTTAGGCAAACCTCTCTGATGCTGTGCGCCCGGTCCCCCGTGGCGCGCCGTACACGTCCGCGCCCTTCTCACCCGTGGCACGCGCCGACGCGGCCCCGAGACTCGTGTGGGGAGGGGCGGCCCGGGAGACGGGCTGCAAGCGCGACGCTCGCTCGAGTCAGCACTTCGACAGGTCATGAACGCTCGGCGCTCGCGCGACGCCGTGTGCATCGTTCTCCGCCCACTCGTTACGACCAGCGGAGCACCCACGCTGGTGTGAACCGAGAAGAGCGACGGGACCCAGGGGTAGGCGTCTTCCCAACGCCAGGGAGGGAGGAGGGCTCAGGGAGCGCGCCGATCAAGGGTCGGCACGTGGTTCCCCACCAGCTTTACATAACGATGATTATCGTGCGTTACTGTGGAGACTGGCCCGCACTCTTCCGGGCCGGTCAGGCCCTCAGGAAGGACACACTTCGCGGAGGCGCCGAGCCCAAGCCGGGCCCGCTACCGACCGCCGTCGGCGCCGCACGCTCCTACCAGCGGCGCCCGAGATACTGCGGCGACGACGGCAACTCCCTCACGCAGGCGCTGAGGAACTCGGTGATCGGCGGCCGCACGTCTGCCGACTGCAGTTGTATCTCGTCCAGGAACGCGGCGCTCAGGACCTTCTCGTCGCTCGGCTCCGGCGCGGACTCGCTCGGAGCCGAGACCTCGAAGACCAGGTGCACGACGTGCTTCACGTACTCCGGGTCCGGCGAGATCGACTCTACGATCGCCAGCAGCTTGGAGACGCCGACGCGCATGCCGAGTTCCTCGAGGAACTCGCGCTTGAGCGCGTCCGAGAGCGTCTCTCCAAACTGGACGCCGCCGCCGGGCAGCAGCCAGTATCTTTCGTCGCCGTGGCCTTGCTCGACCATGAGCATGCGGCCGTCTTCCACGAGCAGTCCTGCGACTCTAATAGTAGGCTTGTCTACTCCGGGTTCGACGTCCGGGGCCGGATCGCGCCGCGTGCCCGTCTCTGCGCTCATGCCCTCTCCCCCTTGCCGCTGGAACCGAAGCCGCGTTGCCCTCGCGGAGTATCCTGCAACGCCTCCGCGCAGGCCAGCGAGGCGCCGGCGAGCGGCAGCAGCAGAAGCTGAGCGATGCGGTCGCCGACCGAGACCTCGAAGGGCTCGTCGAGGTCGGTGTTGAGCAGGATGATGCGTAGCTCGCCTCGATAGCCGGGGTCGATGAGGCCGGGAGCATTGACGATCGAGATGCCGTGCCTGGCGGCGAGCCCCGAGCGCGGCAGCGTCAGCGCCGCGAGGCCCGGCGGAAGCCCGAGGGCGATGCCGGTGCCGATCACGGCGCGGCGGCCGGGCGGCAGCGTGGCCGCCTCCGCCGCGTACAGATCGAAGGCCGCGTCGCCGTCGTAGGCGCGCTGCGGCACACGGGCATCGGGCGACAGCAGCTTGACCGGCACGACGAGGTCGGCGCCGGCGCTGCCGCAGGAACCAGACGTCACGAGCTCAGCGCACATCCGGCGCCTCGTCTCCCTCGGACTCGTCGTCGGCGCCGGCCTGTTCCGGCACGTCTACCCGGAACCTCGCGTACCGGCCTGCCTCGCTCACCGGGAGACGCGCCTCGAAGATCACGCCGTCGACGGTGTGCTCCTCGTGGACGTCGCTGGCGACCCCGCGGAGGCGGTGCATCTCCCCCGCCTCCGCGTACGGGAACAGCAGTCGCATGGGGCGCAAGGCGCGATCGAAGAACGTCGCCAGGCGCTCCTGAAGCTGGTCGAGGCCCTCGCCGCGCGCGGCGGCCACGAACTCGGCTTCCGGGTACAAGGCCCGCAGGCGCATCAGCCTGCCCTCTTCTATCTTGTCGATCTTGTTGAACACCATGATGCGCGGCGCCTTGGAGCCGATCATCTCGAGGACTTCGGCGACCGTCTGCTCGCGCGCGCCGATCTCGGCGGGCTCGAGCGCGGCGTCGGCGACGACGAGCACCGCGTCGGCGAGCGTGGTCTCCTCAAGCGTGGAGGCGAACGCGTCGACCAGGCTGTGCGGCAGTTTGCGGATGAAACCGACGGTGTCGGTGAGCACGTAGTCTCTGTCGCGGTAGCGGTACGAGCGCGACGTCGGGTCGAGCGTCTCGAAGAGCCGGTCGCGCACCGAGACTTCGGCGTCCGTGAGCGCGTTGAGGAGCGTCGACTTGCCGGCATTGGTGTAGCCGGCGAGCGCGATCAGCGGGACGGCCGAGCGCAGGCGCCGGGCACGTTGCGTGCGCCTCGTCTTGGCGAGGTGCTCGATGCGCGCGCGCAGCGTCTGGATGCGCTTGCGCACCACGCGGCGGTCGACCTCGAGCTTGGTCTCGCCGGGGCCGCGCATGTCCACCCCGGCGCCGAGACGCGAGAGGATGAGCCCTTTGCCGCGCATGCGCGTGAGCTCGTACTCGAGCTGCGCCAGATGGACCTGCAGCGTGCCCTCGAGCGAGTGCGCGTGCCGGCTGAACACGGTGAGGATGAGCTCGGTGCGGTCGAGGACGTCGACGTCGACGGCGTCGAGTACGGCGGCGACCTGCGCCGGCGTGAGATCGTCCTCGCAGACCGCCACGGTGGCGCCGGTCTCGCGCACCATCGTCTTGAGGTCCTCCATCTTGCCTTTGCCCAGATAGGAGCGGGCGCTGGGCACGGCGCGACGCTGGACGACGTCGGCGAGCCAGTCGATGTCCGCCGAGCGCAGGAGTTCCTTGATCTCGTCGAGCGGCTGCTCTTCGCCGGGCTCGCCGTGGCTCGACGGCATCACCGCGAACACCACGGCGCGCGGCCGTGCTGCCGTGGCGCCGGTCTCGAAGCCGGGGGCGTCCGCGCTCATGCTGCGGCCCCTACAGCCGTACCCGCTCCTCGATGCGGCGCACGGCTTCCTGCAGACGGTCGTCCGGGACGGTGAGCGAGAGGCGCACGTAGCCCTCGCCGCAGGCGCCGTAGGCGGCGCCGGGCGTGACCACGACGTCGGCCTGCTCAAGTACCTGCTCGGTGAAGCTGGCGGAGGTGTAGCCGTCGGGCACGGGGACCCAGAGGTAGATGGTGCCTTTGGGCGCCATCACGTGCATGCCGATCGCGCGCAGCGCCTCCACGAGGAGGTCGCGCCGGCGCTCATAGACGGCGCACATGTCGGCAACGCATTGCTGCGAGCCCGTGAGTGCCGCCACGCTGGCGCGCTGGACGGCGGCGAACATGCCGGAGTCCATGTTTGTCTTGAGCCGCCAGAATGCGTCCACGAGGTCGGGGTTGCCGACGACCGCCCCCGAGCGCCATCCCGTCATGTTGTAGCTCTTGGAGAGACTGAACATCTCGACGCCGACATCGCGTGCGCCGGGCGTCTGCAGGAAGCTGGGGGCCACGTAGCCGTCGTACGTGATGTCGGCGTAGGCGTTGTCGTGCACGACCACGAGGTCGTGCGCGCGCGCGAACGCGACCAGGCGCGCGAAGAAGTCGTCCTCGATCACCGCGCCGGTGGGGTTGTTGGGGTAACTGACGAAGATCATGCGCGCGCGCTCGAGGTCCGCGGCGGGAATCGCCTCGAGGTCGGGCTGGAAGCCGAGGTCGGCGCGCAGCGGCAGCGAGATCGCGGCGCCGTCGGCAAGCATCGGGCCGGTCACGTACACCGGATACCCCGGGTCGGCGGCGAGCGCGACGTCGCCGGGGTCGAGCAGGGCGAGGCAGACGTGGGCGATGCCCTCCTTGGCGCCGAGCAGCGGCACGATCTCCGTGGCCGCGTCGAGCTTCACCGCGAAACGGGAGGCATAGAACGAGGCGACCGCCTCGCGGAAGGCGAGCTCGCCCTGGTTGCTCGGGTACTGGTGCGTGGCGGGGTCCGCCGCAGCCTGCGACAGAGCGGCGACGATGTGCGCCGGCGTGGGCAGGTCCGGATCGCCGATGCCAAGGCTGATGACGTCGCGCCCGGCCGCCTTGCGCTCCGCGATCTTGCGCTCGATCCCGGCGAACAGGTACGGCGGCAGGCTCTGCACGCGCTGCGAGAATCTCATCGGTCTCTACTCGAGATGATCGAGGAACTCCTGGGAGAGGTCGCCGTGGTAGATCTCCTCGGCCGGACCGGTCATGAACACGCGCCAGTCCGGCTTCACGTCCATCACCAGCTTGCCGCCGGGCAGCTCCACGGTGACCGGCGACACGCACTGGCCGGTGCGCACCAGCGCCACGGCGGTGGCGACCGCCCCGGTGCCGCAGGCACGGGTCTCCCCCACCCCGCGTTCCCAGACGCGCACTTTGGCGTCGTGCTCGCCGAGGACCTTGACGAACTCGACGTTGGCCTTGCGCGGGAAATGCTTGTGCTCCTCGATCACGGGGCCGATCTCGTGCAGCGGGACCAGTTCGAGCGGCCACGGCGACTGGATCACCGCGTGCGGATTGCCGACGTCCACGAACGTGAACGTGAAGCTGCGGCCCGCCGCGTGCAGCGACTCTTCGACGCAGTCGCCCTCGAAGCCGGCGAGCTTCTCGCCGCCGAAGCGGGCGATGCCCATGTCCACGGTGACCATGTACCCCTCACCGAGCTTGGGGACGATCGGGCCGGCGAGGGTCTCGAGCACCATCGTGTCGCCGGTGACGGAGCCCTCCATGCGCAGCTTGCGCGCCACCATGCGCACGCCGTTGCCGCACATCTCGGCCTCGCTGCCGTCCGGATTGAAGATGCGGACCTCGAAGCGGTCCTGGCCGCTGCCCGGCCCGACGACCATGATGCCGTCTGAGCCGATGCCGAGATTGCGGTCGCACAGGAGCTTGACGCGCGCCGGCGTGAGTTCGAACGGCAGCTCTTCGCGATGCAGCACGATGTAGTTGTTGCCGAGGCCTTGCCACTTGGAGAAGCGGACCTTGCCGAGGCCTTGCCACTTGGCCTGCTGCACTCACGACCCCCTGGGAGACGATCCCTCCGGCGTCACGGCCGGCCGGAGGCCACATCCTACCACGGGCTCACTCGAGGAGGCCGAGCACGGCCGCGGCCAGTGCATCGGCGTCGCGGCCGGCCACGGGGACCAGCGTCGCATCCGGCAGCTTTCGCATCCAGGTAAGCTGCCGGCGCACGAGGGCGCGCGTGCGCGTCTTCATGCGCCGAGCCGCGTCCTCGAGACTCATGGCGCCGTCGAGCACGGCGCTGAGCTCGGCGACGCCGATCGCCTGGAGCACCGTCCGCGAGAGAGGGCCGGCGGCGCGGGCGGCCGCGACCTCGTCGAGCGCGCCTGCGGCGAGCATGGCTTCGACGCGGCGGTCGATCGCCGCCTTGAGGGCCTCGCGGTCCTCGTCCGGGACGAGCGCCACGAGGCGATGGGGATAACGCTCGGCCGGCCGCCAGAGCCGGTCGCGTTCCGCGACCGCGAGCGGCCGGCCCAATCCGCTCACCGTCTCAAGCGCGCGGATGACCCTGCGCGGGTTCCGCGTGTCCAGCCCCGCGCACGTGACCGGGTCGCGCGCCTCCAGTTCCGCGACGACCTCGCGCGGCTCGCGCGCCCAGCGCGCCTCCAGCGCGGCGCGCACGGCCGGATCGCCTTCCCCGCCGGCGAACTCGAGGTCGCCGAGCGCAGCCCGCAGGTACAATCCGGATCCGCCTTCCACCACCACGCGGCGGCCCCGCGCACGCAGGCCGTCGATGACCTCGTGCGCGCGGCCCGCGTACTCGGCGGCCGTGAACTCCCGCTGGGGCGCGACGAAGCCGACCAGGTGCTGCGGCACACGCGCCCGCTGAGCGATGTCGGGCTGGTTGGTGACGAGCGCCAGGCCGGCATAGACCTGCATCGAGTCGGCGACGACGATCTCGGCGCCGAGCCGCTCCGCGAGGCAGAGCGCCACCTCGGTCTTGCCGAGCGCGGTGGCGCCGAAGAGGGCGACCACCGGAACGGCGTCAGCCATCGATCTCGCCGGTCTCCTCTGGGAAGTGCCCGTCGCGCTCGCCCTCACGATAGCGAGTGACGGTGAACCGCCTCACGGAGAACTGCTCAGCGGGCCGGATGCCCGCCTTCTGGAGGGCGATCCCCACCTGCTCGCTGGCGGTGTCGATGCCCTCGAGGTCGGGCAGCAGCACCCCGCGCCGGTAGCCCGCGGCGACGATCACGCCGTACACGCGCGGTTCGAGATCGGCGAAGGTGCAGGGTTCGCTCGCGCTCAGCACGTCGACAGAGCAGGCGAGCGCCGCGAGCTCGTCCGTGCGCACGGCGGCGAAACGCGGGTCGTCGAAGGCCGCCGAGCGCGCGTTGCGGGCGATCTCGGCGCCCAGGTGCGGCTCGGCAGGCTCGAGGGTGCCGATGCAGCCGCGAAGCTGCCCGTGCTTCTTGAGCGACACGAAGCAGGCCGCCGGGCGCGAGTACAGCGGCTCTGAGGGTGCGATCGGGACAGGTGTGCCGCTCACCACGCACTCGACGCAGCGGCGGGCGTAGTCCGCCGGCCCCTGGGGTCCACCGGACTTGTCGCTCACTCCGCCGCCGCCGCGCCGGCCTCCCCGACAGGCACGGGTCCGAAGCGCGCGACCATGTAGCCGACGCCGAAAGGACCCTCGTAGCTGAGCACCTGAGGCGCGACGAACGCGTCGTCACCGAGAAAGCCGCCGAGCGCGATGAAGCTGCGCAGGCCGCACTCCGCGGCACCCTCGAGCAGAATCGGGTCGATGCGGGTGAGCCCTGCGAAGTCGCCGCTGCCCATGAGCTGCACGACCTCGTCGTCGAAGAGCTTGCCGCGCGGATCGTAGGGCGCCGGCGCCTCGTGCGTGAGGGCGTGCGAGAGGTCGCCGGAGGCGACGAAGAGCGTGTCGCGCCCGAGTTCCTCCGCGCAGCGACGTACGAGCTGGCCCAGCTGCCGGTGCTCGGCGTAGGAGTTGACGATCGACAACGACACGATGGTCCGCGGCTCGATGAAGCTCAGAGGGACCATGACGCCCCAGTCCAGCACGTCGCTGTCGTCCGGCATGAGCTCGAGCTTCGGGTAGTCGCCGGCGAGCGCCAGCAGCAGTTCCGCGAACGGCACGTCGTTGTCGTAGGAGAACGCCGCCTCCGGGCGCCGGAAGCGGCCGAAATCGCCGCTCAAGCGCCGCGATGTGCGCACGACGTGCGTGTCGCCGTAGCCCTCGCTGTGCGGTGAGATGACGACCACCGTGTCCGGCTCGCCCACCGATGCCGCCAGTCGCTGCATGGCTTGGACGGTCTGGGCGACGCGAACCCGGGATTGGCCGCCGACCTCGGGGATCAGCAACGGGGGATGAGGGCAGATGCACCCTTGCATGGCCGTCACCTCCTCGATGTGGCCTTTGCGATCGTGCCCCGCAGTGTCGTCGTGGTCGCTGCGGTGACCTCGACTTCCACTATAGCACCGGCTTCGGATGGCCCGGACACGTTGACCGTCACGTTCTGGCGCGTGCGCCCGCGCAGGAGCCGCCCGTCGCGACTGGCGCCTTCGACGAGGACCTCGGCCCGGCGCCCGACCCAGGCGCTGCGGCTCTTCAGCGCCAGCCGCTGCGTCGCCACGATGAGGCGCTCCACACGCTCGCGCTTGACGTCGGCCGGCAGCTGGCCCGGGAGGTCGGCCGCGGCAGTACCGCGGCGCGGCGAGTACACGAACGTGTACGCCGCATCGAACGCCGCCGCCTCGACGAGGTCCAGCGTCTGGGCGAACTCCTGTTCTGTCTCCCCCGGGAACCCGGCGATGAGGTCGGTCGTGATGCTCACGTCCGGCACGGCCTCGCGGAGGGCGCGCACGCGGCCCAGGAACCACTCGGCGGTGTAGCCGCGCCGCATCGCCGCGAGGATGCGGTCGGAGCCGGCCTGGGCGGGCAGGTGGACGTGCTCGCACACGCTGGGCGAGTCTGCGACGGCCGCCACGAGCTCGTCCGAGAGGTCCTTGGGATGCGAGGTCATGAAGCGGATGCGGTCGAGGCCGTCGACGGCGTCCAGGGCGCGCAACAGCGCGGGAAAGCCGGACCCGCTCAGGACGGCGCTGCGCGGAGCTCCCTCGCCGGCGCCAGGTCCGAGGTCGCGGCCGTAGGCGTTGACGTTCTGCCCGAGCAGCGTGACCTCGCGCACGCCGTCGCCGACGAGGCGGCGCACCTCCGCGCCGACATCCGCGAGACTCCGGCTGCGCTCGGGGCCGCGCACGTACGGCACGATGCAGTAGGAACAGTAGTTGGTGCAGCCGGACATGATCTGCACCCAGGCCTGGAAGGGCCGCTCGCGGCGCGCTTCGAGATCGCCGCTCATCGCCGCCCCGTCCTCGAAGTACCCGCGCGGCCGCACCGGCGAGGGATCTGCGCCGCCTCCCGGGCCCTCCGGCTCCACCGCCGCGTCCAGAAGGTCGCCGAGGTGGTGAAGGTTCTGCGGGCCGAGGGCGCCGTCGACGAACGGGAAGCGGCGGAAGAGGTCCTCCTTCTCCGCCTGCGGCAGGCAGCCGGTGACGAGCACGATGCGCCGGGGATCCTCGCGCTTGAGCCGGGCGGCGGTGCCGAGGTGCCCGGCGAGGCGATCGTCGGCGCTCTTGCGCACCGTGCACGTGTTGTAGACGAGCACGTCGGCGCCGTCGGGCTCGCCCGTGGGCGCCAGGCCGCGCGCCTCGAGGAGGGCGCGGATGCGCTCCGCGTCGTGCTCGTTCATCTGGCAGCCGAACGAGCGCAGATAGTAGGTGCCGCTCACCGTGGAAGCATCCTGCCGGCCCGCCGCGCGCGAGGCGCCGTGGGCCTACTTGGCGATGTCGACGGCGCGGCTCTCGCGGATGACCGTCACGCGGATCTGGCCCGGGTAGTCGAGCTGGTCCTCGATGTCCCTGGCGATCTCGCGCGCAAGCAGCGCCGTGGCGTCGTCGTCGATCTCGCCCGGCTTGACCATCACGCGGACCTCGCGGCCGGCCTGCATCGCGAAGCAGCGCTCCACGCCCTTCTTGCTCTCGGCGATCCTCTCCAGCGACTCGAGGCGCTTGACGTAGTTCTCGAGCGACTCGCGACGGGCTCCGGGGCGCGCCGCCGAGATGGCGTCGGCCGCCTGGACGAGCACGGCCTCCACGGTCTGCGGCTCGATGTCCTGATGGTGCGCCTGGATCGCGTGGCACACGCTCTGCGACTCGCGGTACTTCTTGCAGAGCTGCTGCGAGATGACGGCGTGCGAGCCGTCGACCTCGTGGTCCACGGCCTTGCCGATGTCGTGGAGCAGGCCGGCGCGCTTGGCGATCTTGACGTTGGCGCCCAGTTCGGCGGCCATGATGCCGGCGAGGTGCGCGACCTCGACCGAGTGATTGAGGACGTTCTGGCCGTAGCTCGTGCGGTACTTGAGGCGCCCGAGGACCCTGACGAGCTCGGGCGCCACCCCGTGCACGTTGGTGTCGAAGCAGGCCTGCTCACCGGCCTCTTCCATGGCCGCCTCGACCTCGGCCTTGGCCTGGCCGTACATCTCCTCGATGCGCGCCGGGTGGATGCGGCCGTCGACGATGAGCTTGGTCAGCGTGAGGCGCGCGGTCTCGCGGCGCACGCCGTCGAAGCCGGACAGCACCACGGCCTCGGGCGTGTCGTCGATGATGAAGTCGATGCCGGTGGTGTTCTCCAGCGTGCGGATGTTGCGCCCCTCGCGGCCGATGATGCGGCCCTTCATGTCGTCCGAGGGCAGATGTACGACCGACACGGTGGTCTCCGCGACGTGGTTGGCGGCGGTGCGCTGGATGCTGAGCGAAAGGATGTTGCGGGCGCGGCGGTCGGCCTCGCGGCGCGCCTCTTCCTCGACCTGCCGGACGAGCTTGGCCATCTCGTGGCGCGCCTCGTCCTCGGTCTGCTTGAGGAGGGCGTCCTTGGCCTGCGCGGCGCTCATGCCGGAGATGCGCTCCAGCTGGATCATGGCCTCTTCGTGCGCGACGCGGATCTCGTCGGCAAGCTTCTGCGTGTTGACGTCACGATCGCGCAACGACTGCTCGCGACGTTCGAGGTCCGCGGCTCGGGAGTCCAGCTGCTCATCGCGCTGAAGCTGGCGCGCCTCCGCCTTGCTGAGTTCCTCGCGGCGGTCGCGCAACTCGCTCTCGATCTCACCCCGGACCCTGTGGGCCTCTTCCTTGGCCTCGAGGCGGGCTTCCTTGAGCGTGGTCTCCGCCTCGCGCCTGGCGTCCTTGAGAAGCTTCTCGGCCTCGCGCTCGGCGTTGGCCATCTTGGTCGACGCCAGATTGCGGCGGACGAGGTATCCGGCGGCCCCGCCGATCACCAGTCCTACTACGATATACACGGCTATCATCATCGGTTCCCTTCGCAGGTCACGCGGCACACAAAAGGCCGGGCAACGCGCCCGGCCTGTGCCACGCTCGCACGTACCAGCGATGCAGGGACTGTAGCTGTGTCAGCGTCCAGGGGTCAGGACGAGTATCAGGACGTTAAACCTCCCAAAGCTTCCATAGTGACCCCCGGTTCGATCGTTTCAGCCGTTCAGCGTCGGAACGCCGTTTGCATCGCTATGCAGAGCGAGAGTGAAATGCACAGAGCGCACGCACACGTCGCGCACAGCGATAGTAGGCGATTGACGCGGCCAAAGTCAATTCGGAGTCGTGCGCTCCGGCTTCACTCCCAGCCTCGGCCGCCGCCCACCGAACCAGCCGGCCGGCCTCCGCAGGACCATGCTCGGCCGAGGTCCGCGGGCCCGTGCTCAGCCGACGTCCGCGGACCCGGGCTCCCCGGTCCACTCGCGGACGGCTCGGTACGCCAAGCCGCCCGCGAAGCCGCGGCGCAGAAGAGCCTGATAGGCCCGCCGCCGGGCCGCGTCCAGCGGCGGGTGCGGCGAGCCTTTTGCGGTGAGCACGGCGAGGGCACGTGCGTACTCGGCGTCTTCGCCCCCGCCGGCATCGGCCGAGCCGACGGCGGCGTCTATGACGGGGCCGTCGACGCCCAACTCCGCCAGCCCTCGGCGGATGCGCTGAGAGCCCCAGTGGCCGAGCGTGCGCTTGTCCGCGACGTAGCGCCGCGCGAATTCGGCGTCGTCGAGCAGGCCCTCCTCCGCAAGCCGCTCCAGCACGGTGTCGACGACGACTTCCTCGTGCTCCTTCAGCAGAAGCCGCCGGCGCAGCTCCGCACGGCTGCGGGCGCGGTGCCCGAGGAGCCGGTAGGCGTCGGCGAGGGCGCGTTCGCCGGACGCCTGAGTGCGCATCTGCACCAGGCTGTCGTCGTCGAGCTCTCGACCCTTGTAGAGGCGCCAGCGTGCGACGAACGACTCTCCGACGGCGCAGAGGTACTCCCCGTCCACGTGGACGGCGATGCGCCCACCCTTCGTGGCGCGGAGCGCCGTGACGACGGGCACGCGCTGCGCCCTAGAGGACCTCGCCGGTGACCGGATCGACGCCCGCCGGCACGGCTTCGACCGCAACCGGCGCAGCGACCGGAGCGGCGACCGGAGCCGTGGCTCCCACGGAGGCGAGAGGCAGCCCAGCCTTCTCGCGGATCTGCAGCTCGATGACGTCGGCGATGTCGGGGTTCTCCTTGAGGAACACCTTTGCGTTGGCGCGGCCCTGACCCAGGCGCTCGTCGTTGTAGCTGAAGAAGGCTCCGCTCTTGGCGACGACATCGTGCACGACGCCGAGGTCCAGCAGCGTGCCCTCACGGGAGATGCCCTGGCCGTACATGATGTCGAACTCGGCCATCTTGAACGGCGGCGCCACCTTGTTCTTGACGACCTTGACGCGCACGCGGTTGCCGACCGCCTCTGTGCCGTCCTTGAGCGTCTCGATGCGGCGGATGTCGAGCCGGATGGTGGCGTAGAACTTGAGCGCCTTGCCGCCGGTGGTGACCTCCGGGTTGCCGAACATGACGCCGATCTTCTCGCGCAGCTGGTTCGTGAAGGCGCAGATCGTGCCCGAGCGGCTCAGGCTGCCGTTGAGCTTGCGCAGGGCCTGGCTCATGAGCCGCGCCTGCAGGCCGACGAAGCTGTCGCCCATCTCGCCCTCGATCTCGGCCTTGGGCGTGAGCGCAGCCACCGAATCGATGGCGACGATGTCGAGGGCGCCGCTGCGCACCAGCATCTCCGCGATCTCGAGCGCCTGCTCGCCGTAGTCCGGCTGCGAGACCAGCAGGTTGTCGACGTCCACACCGATGGCTTTGGCGTAAATGGGGTCCATGGCGTGCTCGGCATCGATGAACGCCGCGGTGCCGCCGAGCCGCTGGGCCTGGGCGATGAGGTGATAGACCATCGTCGTCTTGCCCGAGGACTCCGGACCGAAGATCTCGATGATGCGGCCGCGCGGGATGCCGCCGACACCCAGCGCGATGTCGAGCGCCAGCGAGCCCGTGGGTACGAACTGCATGTCGTCGCTCACGGGGTGGTCGCCGAGACGCATGACGCTGCCCTTGCCGAACTGGCGGTCGATCTGTGTCATGGCAGCCTCAAGGGCTTTGTCCTTGTCCAAGGTAGCGCTCCTCTCGTGCTCAGGATGCGGAAAAGACGTTCAGGGGAGTGTGCACGGCGCCCGCTCTCTCCAGGAGGCTACTATACAAGACCATGCGGACGACACCAAACCCCCCGATGTTCACGTTTTGCAGGTGAAAAGGGTGACCGGGACGGCGAAAACGGGCGACCGTCACGTGCGGCAGCCAAGGTCGCGCCAGGGGCTCGAAGAGGCCGCGCGCGACGAGCGCCCCGGAGACGTCCGCCTGCAGCCGGGCGAGGACGCCGTCGGCTGCACGCAGGGGCAGGACGATGGCCTTCTTCGCCCCGCGAACCGGCAGGAAGACGGGCTGGCCGAGGTCGACGCTGGCGGCGTGAAAGCGGATGCCTGAGAGAGCTTCCGCGATGTCGTCGACGCGGGTCGAGTCGACGCTCCCCAGGAAGACCAGCGTGATGTGCAGGGCGTGGTTGAGGCGCAGGCCGGTGTCTTGCGCGAGGGCGCTCTGCTGCCACGAAGCGATCTCCCTCTGAGCGGCGTCGGGGACGTCGGCGGCGATGAAGAGGCGCAAGGAGGCCGGCGAGCCGGCGGCGCTCACGCGCCCAGCGTCTTGCGCAGAAGGTGGAGCGCGGCCGTCGTGCTGAACTCGCGTACGGTGGCGCGGTCGCCCGGGAAGGAACCGCGCACCACGTGCGTGACGCCCTCGACGGCGCAGCCTACGTAGACGAGACCGACGGGCTTCTCCGGGGTGCCGCCGTCCGGGCCCGCGACGCCGGTGACCGCCAGGGCGCAGTCGGCGCCGGTGGCGGCGCGCGCGCCCTCGGCCATCGCGCCGGCGACCTCTTCGGACACGGCGCCGTACTGCGCCAGCATGCCGGGCGGGACCTGGAGCAGGCCGGCCTTCACGGAGTTGGCATAGCTTATGACTCCGCCGAGCACGTAGTCCGAGCTTCCCGGACGCTCGGTCAGGCGAGCGCCGAGAAGTCCGCCGGTGCACGACTCCGCCACCGCGACCGTCAGGCCTCGCGCACGCAGCGTGTCGGCGACGATGTCGTCGATCGTGCGTCCATCGACGCTGAAGACGGGCACTCCGGCCCGCAGGGCGTCCACGACCGCCTCCGCCTGCAGCGCCGAGGCCTCGCCCCGGGCGTAGCGCAGGCGCACCGTCACCTCTCCCCTGCCGACGTTGATGCCGGTCTCGAGGAGATCGTGCCGCACGCCGTCGAGCAGCGGTCCGACCTGCAGTTCGCCGACGCCGAAGACCCGCGCGACCCGCACCACGACGTCGGGGAACACGCCGGCGGCGTCAAGCTCCGCCGCGACGCCGGCCCACATGGCTTCGAACTCGAACGGCACTCCCGGGAACGCGTAGATGCGCGTCTTCCCCGCTCTGGCGGCGATCCCGGGGGCCATCCCGGCCGGCGGCACCACGCCGGCGCCGGCCGGCAGCAGGGCCTGCCGGCGAGCCAGCGGAAGGACCTCGTCGAAGACGAGGCGGCGGCGCTCTACGATCGTGCGCACGCGCCCCTCGACCATCGCCAGCGCCTCGGGGTGCTCGGCAAGCCCGACGCCGAGGGCCCGCGCGAGGCACTCGGCCGTGAGGTCATCGTGCGTGGTGCCGAGCCCGCCGCCGATCACGAGCAGGTCAGGCTCGGCGGCGAGGCTGAATGCTAGCGCCGCGGTAAGCCTCTCGGCGTCGTCGGCGACGGTGAGCACGCTCGTGACCTTGCAGCCGCGCGCGCTCAGGTCGGCGCTCACATACTCGCCGTTGGTGTCGCGCGTGCGACCGTCGAGGAGCTCGTTGCCGCTGAGCACGACGGCCGCCGTCGGCAGCCGTCGCTCGGGCGCCGCCATCAGGTCACCGCTGCTCGCTGCCGGGCATACGGATCACCCCGCGCGCGTTGAGGAAGTAGCGCACGCCGGACGCGAGCGTCACGATCACGACCACGCCGGCGAGGATCCACTGGATCACGGTGGCGACGTCGGTGGAGACGTGGATGAACGTGGCGATCTTGTCGGTCGGCACGAGCACGTACACCACATACACGATCTGCAGGACCGTCTTGAGCTTGCCGTACTTGTCGGCCGGGATGGAGACGCCCTGCGACACGCCCACGATGCGCAGGACGCTCACGGCGATCTCGCGGCCGATGATCAGCATCGCGACCCACGCCGCGACCCTTCCCTGGCTCACGAGCGCGATCAGCGCCGCCGCGATGAGCAGCTTGTCGGCGAGCGGGTCGAGGAACTGCCCGAGCGTGGTGATCTGCTCGTTCCGTCGCGCCACGTAGCCGTCGAGCTTGTCGGTGGCCGCCGCGAGGATGAACACGGCCGCGGCGGCGATGTCTCCGTAGGGCTCCGGGATGCCGCCGAGCAGCAGCACGAGGAAGACGGGGATGAGCAGGATCCTCGCGATGGTGATGGCGTTGGCGAGATTCAGCTGCTTGCTCAAGAGTCCGGGCCCCCTGCGACGGCTTCCAGATCATACCCGACGCTCCCCGTGACGACGGCGCCGACGAGGGCGCCGCGCCGGGCGGGACGGCCGCTCAGCATGACCCGGCCGTCGATGTCCGGCGCCTGCAGCGCGCATCTGCCGACCGAGACGCCGTCCGCCCGCGCCGCACCTCGCTCCACAAGCACGTCGATGCTCCGGCCGGCCAGCCCGGCCCAATAGCCGGACGCGACCTCGTCGATCGCCTCGCCGAGCCGGGCGGCGCGCTCGAAGGCGAGCCCCGGCGGGACCTGAGCGGACATGCCCGCCGCCGGGGTACCTTCCTGCGCGTCGTAGGCGAACACGCCGGCGGCGCTGAGGCCGGCGGCGCGCACGAAGGCGACGAGTTCGTCGGCGTCGTCCTCCGTCTCGCCGGGAAAGCCGGCGATGAAGGTCGAGCGTACGGCCGCGCCCGGCAGCGCCGCGCGCACGCGGCCGAGAAGTTCGAGATAGGCGTCGCCGTCCCCCGAACGCCCCATGCGCCTCAGGACGGCGCCGGACGCATGCTGGAGAGGGATGTCCACGTACGGCACGGCATGACGCGCAAGGGCGGTCAGAAGAGCATCGTCGACGCCGTCCGGCTGCAGGTAGAGGAGGCGCAGCCACAGTGGGGCAGGCTCCAGCGCTTCGAGCTCGGCGAGCAGCCGCTCGAGCCCTCCCCAGCCCGGCTGCGCCCAGCGCGACGTGTCCTGGCCGACCAGCACCAGCTCCCGCGCCCCTGCGGCGAGCGCCGCGCGCGCCGCGCGCAGCACCTCCTCTGCCGCGACGGGCTCGTACTCGCCCTTGATCAGCGGGATGGCGCAGTACGCGCAGCGGCGGTCGCAGCCGTCAGAGATCTTGACGTAGGCGCTGACCGGCCGCGGCCGCCGCGGGACGGCGACGGAGGCCGCGGCGCCCCCGGCCCCATCCGCGCTCAAGCCCACCGGCGCGGCGGAGTCGCGAAGTTCCGCGAGCAGTGGTTCCCAGTCGAGACCGCACCACAGGTCGACCTCAGGCAGCTCCGCTGCGAGCTCGTCGCGGTAGCGCTCGATGAGGCAGCCGACGGCGGCCACACGCGCGCCGCGCGCATGGGCGTACTCCACGGCGTCGAGAAGCGCGGCGATCGACTCCTCCTTGGCGGCGTCGATGAACCCGCACGTGTTGACGATCACGAGGGACGCCGCATCGGCAGGCACGCCGGCGTGCCCCTCCTGCCGAAGCCGGCGTCCCAGAGCATCCGAGTCCGCCTCGTTCTTGGGGCACCCGAGCGTCTGGATGAAGAACCCTGCGCCCGTGTGCGCCTCAGCGATAGTTCACGAACTGGAGAGGGATGCCCCAGTCCTCTTCGCGCAGCGCGGCCATGGCTGCCTGGAGCTCGTCCTTGCTCGGGGAGAAGACGCGCAGCGTATCGCCCTGGATCTGGACTTTGACCTTCTTGAACTGCTGGCGCACCAGCTTGTTCATGGCCTTGGCCTTCTCGTCGGGGATGCCCTGCGCGATGGGCACGCGCTGACGAACGGTTCCGCCCAGCGACTCTTCGATCTTGCCGTACTGGAGTGCCTTGAGCGGGACCTTGCGGCGCGCGAGCTTGTCCTCGAGGACGTCGATCACCTGCCTGAGCTTGCCCTCGTTGTCGGAGACGAGCACGAGCACCTCATCCTCCAGGGTGATGGCGCTGGCGCTCTTCTTGAAGTCATAGCGCGTCGCGATCTCCTTCTGCGCCATGTTGACGGCGTTGCGCACCTCGTTGAGGTCCGCGCGCGACACCACGTCGAACGACGATTCCTTGCCCATGTCAGCTCGCCTTCTTGGCTTTGCCGTTCTTGACGATGTAGTCGGCCGGGTTGAGGCCCGACAGCGGCGCCTGGGTCTTGCCCTCGATCACCAGCTTGACCATCGAGGGGCTGCCCAGCCGCACCCAGAGCACCTTGTTCTTGAACTTCTTGGAGTGCCCCTTGGTGAGCGTGCCGGTGTAGAGCACCGACCCGGTGGCGCCGTCCTTGCGCACCTGGATCCAGCTGTCGCCGTAGGCGGCGTTGACCTTGAGGACGTCCTGGAGCTGCGCCGCCGGCGACTGGGAGGAGCTCACGGACGGGCTCGACTTCGGCGTAGGGCTGCCGCCGATCCCGAGCGCGCTCGGCGTCGTCTGCGGCGCCTTCTGCTCCCCGCCGCGCCCGAGCACCCAGATCACGCCGAGGACGAGCAGGCAGAGGATGGCCACGAGCACGAGGGTGTTGCGGCCGCGGTGGCTGTGCGGCTTGCCGATGACCGAGGCGCCGCCGAAGGGCTCGTCGCTGTCGCTCGGGGGGCCGGCGCGCGAGCGGTACTCGTCCAGGATGATGTCGGGGTCGAGGCCGAGATACGTCGAGTACGTACGCAGGAAGCCCTTGACGTACGTGGCGCCGGGCATGATGTCGAAATCCTCGTTCTCCATGGCCTGGAGGTACTTGACACGGATCTTCGTGTCCTCTTCCACCTGCTGGAGGGTGAGGTTGCGCCGCACCCGCGCTTCGCGCATCGTGTTGCCGATCTCAAACACGGCGGTTGATGGTCTCCTCGGTCGGCCGGCGACGGGCTCGGTGAGAGCGCCCGAACGTACAGTTTAGTAAGCGGCCCCGGGGAAGACAAATCGAAATGCGCGTGACCCCGAAAGGGTCAGAGCTCTTCGGCGACCACCTCGGAGGGGTCGTCGGCGGCCACCGTCTCGGCGCCGTTCACACGCGCCAGGGTGGCCGGCAGCTCTGCCTCGTCGATGAGCACGGCGCGCGCCTTGCTGCCGTCGTAGCCGGAGATGATGCCCATCTCCTCCATGATGTCGATGAGCCGGCCGGCGCGGGCGTACCCGACGCGCAGGCGCCGCTGCAACAACGCTACGGAGGCGGCGCCCGTATTCACGACCGTGCGGATGGCGTCGGCGAGGTACTCGTCCCCGCCGGCCGCCTGCGCCTGCTGCTCGGAGTCCGGGCCCGACGGCTTCTCCAGAAGGTCCTCGCGGAACTCCGGCTTGGCCTGCCGCCGCCAGTGCTCGGTGAGCAGCCGCATCTCGTGGGCGGTGATCAGGGCGCCCTGGACGCGCAGCATGCGGTTGCTGCCCATGGGGCTGAAGAGCATGTCGCCCATGCCGAGCAGACTCTCGGCGCCGCCCTGGTCGAGGATGATGCGCGAGTCGGTCTGCGAGCTCACGGCGAAGGCGATGCGCGAGGGGATGTTGGTCTTGATCATGCCGGTCACGACGTCGACCGACGGGCGCTGGGTGGCGACGACGACGTGGACGCCGGAGCTGCGCCCCAGCTGACCGAGGCGGATGATGCTGTCCTCCACCTCCGACGGCGCCTGCATCATGAGGTCGGCGAGCTCGTCGACGATCACCATGATGTACGGCATCGGCTCTTCGCCGGCGCGCACGAGCTTCTTGTTGAGCGCGCGGATGTCCTGGCAGCCGTTGCTCGAGAGGACGTCGTAGCGCCGGTCCATCTCGCGGCAGATGTTGTCGAGCACGTAGGTCGCCTGCTTCATGTTGGTGACCACCGGCGCCAGCAGGTGCGGGATGCCGTCGAAATTGGAGAGCTCGACCTTCTTGGGGTCGATCATGATCATGCGCACCTCGTCCGGCGTGGCGCGCAGCAGGATCGAGCTGATGAGCGCGTTGAGGCAGCCGCTCTTGCCCGAGCCCGTGGTACCGGCGATGAGCAGGTGCACCATCTTCACGAGGTCGGCGAGGATCGCCTTGCCGGTGACGTCCTTGCCGAGCCAGAAAGCCATCGGCGACGCGTGCGCCGGGAAGAGGCCGTGGATGTCGCCGAGCGACACGTAGTTGGCCTGCAGGTTCGGCACTTCCACGCCGACCGCCGTCTTGCCGGGGATCGGCGCCTGGACGCGCACGTCGGTGGCGGCGAGCGCGTAGGCGATATCGTCCTTGAGCCCGGCGACACGGCTCACCTTGATGCCGGGCGCCAGCTGGAGCTCGTAGCGCGTCACGCGAGGGCCGGACACCGTGCCGATGATGTTGGCCTGGATGCCGAAGCTGGCGAGCGTGTCCACGAGGCGCTGTGAGACCGACCTGATGGTCTCGGCGGTCTCACCCTTGCCCTCGCCGAGGCGCTGCAGCAGCATCGGGTCCGGCAGCGCCCAGTGCCGCTTCTCCGCGTCCGCGAAGGCCAGCGCCGCCCCCGCGTCGCTCGCCCCCCCGGCGGCGGCGTGGGCGAGCGAGAGCTGCTGCCCGTCGTCGGTCTCCTCCACCGGCTCGGGCGGAGCCGGCTCCCCGCGCAGCGGAGAGGCCACGCCGAAGATCTCCGGAGCGGCCGCCTCTCCGTCCACGAGTCGCGGCGTGTGTGCGCTGACGGCCGGCCCGTACTGGACGGCAGGCGTGACGGACGTGTTCATGAAGTCGAAAGCGTCGCGGGTCGGGGACTGGTCGAGATCGACGACGCGCGTCTCGGTGCCGTCGCGGCGGCGGGCACCCAGAGCTTCCGCCTGGCTGCGCGCCACCTTGCCGGCCGCAGCCACGCCCTTGCGCGAGTGGCCGGCCCACTGGCGCAGGGACGATCCCGTGAGCAGGAGCAGGCCGGCCACGAACAGCGCCACGACGAGCACCTCGACGCCGATGCCGCCGATGACGCCGTGAAGGCCGGCCCACATGCTCTCGCCCACGAAGCCGCCGTGCGAGGACATGTACGCGTCGCGGAAGAGGCGGCTCGGGCGCACGCCGCCGAAGAGCCCGAAGGCGTCCGCCGCGGCAGCGAGCATGAAGGCCGCGGCCATGAGGGCGACGCCCCAGGGGATGCCGCGCCGCGGTCGCCGGTCGTCACGGGCCACGAGCACGTAGGCGACGAGGCACAACAGGAGCGGCGCGACGAAGGCGAGCGACCCTACCAGCCAGCGGGAGCTCTCCCGCAGCCAATGCCCGAGTGAGCCACCGTCGAGTCCAAGGTAGAGGATGAAGGCGAGGAACACCGCCAGCGCGACGCAGGCGATCGCCGCCAGCTCGCGCCGGTGGTGCGTCGATGACTTCTGAGGCTGGCGGGCTGCCGGGCGGGCGGTGCGCGGACCTGGACGTGACGCCGCGCCTGCGCGCCGCCGGGCCTGCTTGGGACGTGCGGTCGCCATACAGCTGTTATTCGGGGTGCGGGAGCGCATCCCTAGGTCGTGAGGAGCGGCTAGACCTCGACGACGACCGGCATGATCAGCGGCCGGCGCCGGGTACGCGAGTACACCAGCTCGGCGAGGCGCTCCTTGATGTCTTCCTTGATCAGCCGCTGGCCGATGACGTGTTCGGCGCCCAGCTTCGACATCAGCTTGTCGAGCGCGGCAGAACACTCGTCGAGCACCTCCTGAAGGCGCTCGTCGTTGTGCAGGAAGCCGCGGGCGACGAGCTCCGGCGGCGCCACGGTGTCGCCCCGCTGGGCGTCGACCGTGACGACGGCGATGAGGATGCCGTCGCCGGCGAGCTGACGGCGGTCGCGCAGGACGAGACCCTCGGCGTCACCGATCTCGAAGCCGTCGACGAACGCCATGCCTGTGGCGACCTTGTCGACGATGTCGCCGCTCTCGAGGTCGAGCTCGAGGACGTCGCCGTTCTCGAGGATGAAGATGTCCTCGTCGCCGAGCCCCGACTGGCGCGCGAGCTCGGCGTGGATGTGCTGGTGCCGGTACTCGCCGTGCACCGGGACGAAGTAGCGCGGGCGCACGAGGTTGAGCATCATGCGCATGTCTTCCTGCGCCGCGTGCCCGGAGACGTGGACCCCGCTGTTGCGTCCCCAGATGACCGTGGCGCCGACCTTGAGCAGCCGGTTGACCGTGGTGGTGACGCTGACCTCGTTGCCGGGGATGGGGTGAGCGGAGATGACGACCGTGTCGCCCTCGTGCAGCCCCACCTGCGGGTGATCGTCGAACGCCATGCGCGTGAGCGCCGAGAGCGGCTCGCCCTGGCTGCCCGTGGACATGATCAGGATCTCCTCGGGGCGGTACTGGTCGATCTCGGTGAGCTTGATGAGCGCTCCGTCGGGGACGTCGAGGATGCCGAGGTTGCGGGCGATGTTGACGTTCTTCTGCATCGAGCGGCCGGAGAGCGCGAACTTGCGGCCGTGCAGATGAGCGATCTCGATGGCCTGTTGCACGCGATGGATGTGCGAGGCGAAGCAGGCGATGATCACGCGGCCCTCCGCCTCGGCGAAGATCTGGTGGAAGGCCTGGCCGACGATCGACTCCGAGGCGGTCGAGCCCGGCGTCTCGGAGTTGGTGGAGTCGGCCAGCAGCGCCAGCACCCCCTGCTGGCCGAGCTGGGCGAACGTGTTGACGTCGGTGATGCGCCCGTCGATCGGTGTGTGGTCGAACTTGTAGTCGCCGGTGATGATGATGGCGCCGATGTCGGTGCCCACGACCACCGACAGGGCATCCGGGACGCTGTGGCTCACAGCCACGAACGAAAGCTCGAAAGGCCCGAGGCGGAAGCGGGACGTGTCGCCGACCTCGTTGAGCTCGACGGACTTGAGCAGGCCGTGCTCGTCGAGCTTGGACTTGATGAGCGCCAGCGTGAAGCGGCTGCCGTACACCGGCCGGTTGAGCTGCTTGAGCACGAACGGAAGCGCGCCGTGATGGTCCTCGTGCCCATGAGTGATCACGAAGGCGAGCACGT
>Ga0118677_10003984_pt1 | contig 27286 bp, 19 predicted proteins | sample AliMusrvi5mmetaG_FD_86154 | JGI IMG/M metagenome (GOLD analysis project Ga0118677, IMG submission 86154) | reverse complement strand
CCTGTAGCTGTTGCATAGGAAGTCGAACTTATCAAATAGTCGGTGTACAGGTCTGTAAAGTTTTCCACAATATTGTAATTTATCCCGCTAATTTAACTCATTTATTGCGTAAGGTGAGTTAATCATACAGTGCATTTCGATTGGGGCGATTATGTGGTGAAAGGTATCTGGGCAAAAAAAGAGGGTACATTTCCCGGTCAGATCAAAAATGATTGGATTGGCTATTATGATGAAGTTTCTTTGGGACAAACTGCAATCGGATTGGCCCGCTATTACAATTATACGGGCAACGATACCATTCGGCAACTTATCAGAACGGATTGCAACGATTTTATTAACTGGGTGAAAGAAAAATCAAATAGCCCATTTGGTGTATGCGAATATTTATTTAATCCGTGGTTCGGTATGTCACAAAACTATTCAGCACTTGCCATGCACCTGATTCATATTGGGATTGAGCTCAATATTCCGGAAGCCATTGATTTGGGAATTCAGAATTATCAATGGATCGTCGGATTCAATCCCTTCGGGGCATCGTGTGTTGTAGGTATTGGTAATGAGCCGATTGTGCAACCTTATATGCGGTCGGTTGAGAATACTATTGGCGGTATTGTTCCCGGAATGTTATTCCGCGAAATGACTGTTAACGGAGTTAAAGATAATTATCTGACACTTGACTGGCCCAATAAAGATACTGAACCATATAACCAGTGGATAGTTGGCGAGGCAGGTATGGGTTCCGGAGCTCTGGTTGAGTTGACAGCCCTGCTAAACAAACGGTACAATCCATCCGATCATCCTGTGGACTTGATTCATACGGAAGTTCCTGATAAAATGCAAAATATTGATTTGATAGTTTTTCCAAATCCATCCACCGGACAACTCACAATCCAAAAACCAATAGGTACTTTTCATTGCGAACTTTTTAACCTGGAAGGACAAATGGTTAAAAATTCAATTTTCGAAGAGCAACAAAATCAATTTGACATATCTTCAGTAAAGGCAGGCATCTACGTTTTGAAAGTGAGAAATAGCCAAATAGTTTTTACAAAAAGAATTGTATTACTCTAGTGTCATGTCATTATATAATTGTCGTATAAAACCATTTTAAATTTGATTCTTTCCTCATTGTTAATGGACTTTGAATTTACCTGGTTCCTACCCCCTGCCCCTTTGGATATGTATTCATGATGCTTAAATCAGCACCAACGGCATCCAGCCTTTTGGTATATCCGGAGGAGCTAGTTCAATCCATACGGTTTCGGCCAATTTCGGCACCTTAATCCATATCAATTTAAAGGGATAAAATCCATCACCCGAACTGGTTTCTCCTCAGGTCAAAGCCATACCGAAGTGTCACCTTGTGTATACCTTGTGTATACCTTAAGTATACCTTGTGTGTACCTTATGTATTTTAAAACACATAAAGTATACTTATCTTAATCTTATTGTATACAAAAAATATACTTAAATAGTAACTCTGGTATTGACCGTTTGTGAGGCGGAAGGGAATCAATACATTCCCGCGTAAACCCCTGCTCCGTTTTTATCCGGCATTAAGAAACACCGGGAAAGCATTAGATCGTCAACCGGATATTCGGCTAATGAATAATTTGTGATATGTAAACTGAAAGACACACTGATTTGTGATTGAATCGCTGTCACCTTATAGAAATCACAAGGGATATTCCATTTATACTATTTCAAAATTCCAGAATAAGAACGAATTAATTAGAATAATAATTGAATGATAAGTATTATAATTATCAGCAATTTACATCCTTGCATTTAAAAATACTTTTATAAATAGAATTATAAATTCTTTATACTTGTAGATAATTTTACAAATAATTCTTTTACTTTTAGAGCTTAATCAATCGTCTGGCATGAAGAATAGGTGGAGAAGTCAGTTTTCATTATCAGCAATAGAAAGTGAATATTTTAAAGACAACCAGGATAAGTTCGAACTGGTAAATTGTCCCGGCCTAGAAATCAACTGCAAAAAAACTTTTTCGGCAATTAATGCAAGTTTCCTGGCATCGGAAAGGTATTTGCGGGACAAGGATTATACAAGGGCAATTGAGGAATTGAAAATTGCCTATGTAACGACTAATGAGATAACGGAGACCTCATGTGCCGGCTGTGCAGAGCTTTTCCGGTCTACCATCCTTGAATCATTGGAAAATATCCGCGAGGATCTGGAGAAGATGAATAAAGGGTTTTACACGAAAAAACGTTACCAATCGAGTTATAAACTAGCTACTGAGGCCCTTGATGAATTTAGAAAAAAGATCTAATTTCTAATTAGAAAAGCAATTAAAAACCGTCATCTTCCTCCTTACTCAATACTTAACGGCGGATATGAATTAATCTCATTGAAGTCTTGATTTGGATTTCCATAGACAGTTTCTGCTCATGAAAAAGCTATACCCAAATGCCACCTTATGTCGCTTGTGCTAACCTTGAGTATTCAGGAACACATAAACTGCAACTTTAGTATAGGCCGTAAAAGAAAAGAACTCTGCTCAATCTTATATGCGTTGGGGCAGAAAGGAAAGTTATACTGTTAATTGATTTTACGCCAAACGCACCAATCAGGATATCCACAAATTCAGGTTTGGAAGCCTGATTGGACGCAGTCCTGAACATATCGCTGGAAAAGCCGTAAATAGTTGATCTCATGATCCTGTTGAAAAAAATATTCGTGAAAATGATAAAAAATACCTTAAAAAAGTTGGTTTTTTCAAAATATTTTCGTTTTCTTTCTGGTCTAAAATAATGATACGTGATGAAAGATAAGAGAAAAGGTCTGTTTTCATTATTTAATTTAAATAGTGAACAGCTTAATGACGGACAGGGAAAGATTGAGTTGGTAAGTTGTCCTCATTTGGGAGAAGGCTGCAAGAAGCATATTTCAGAGATTAATGAAAGTTTTCTGGCATCGAATAAGTATTATCGGAACAGTGAGTATACAAGAGCAATTGAGGAATTAAAAAGTGCTTTTTATACCACGAATGAGATAAATACGAGTTCATGCATTAGTTGTGCAGAGCTTTTCCGATTGACCATCCAGGGATCCTTAGAAAATATCCACGAGGATCTACAGAAAATGACAAGCGGAATTTTCAGGAGGAAGCAATACCAATCCAGTTATGAACTGGCCACTGAGGTACTTGATGAATTTAGAAAAAGATCTAATCACTAATTAGAAAATCATTCTAAAAAATTCTATTTTCCTAAGGGATCTATCGACCTATGAAAGGGGTAATTCATTTTGTACTGACCAAAGAATGCGGGTCTGTATCCGAAAATTATCCTGATCTTTATTTGACCGAAGATTTTCTAATTACCAATTTGGTTTTCAAAACCACCTGAACGGGTATTGATTCCGGGTTTTCAATCCGGCTAAAGAACAGCCGGGCAGCCTCCTGTCCGATTTCAAAGGTGGGATGTGTTATGGATGTCAGGGCCGGATCGACTACCGTGGAATGAAATTCATCGGTAAAACCAACCAGCGCCACCTCTTCAGGAATCTTCAGCCCATGGCGTTTAATCTCTTTCATGGCGGCAAAGGCCACTGTATCGTTAATCCCGAAAATGGCATCCGGATGCTCCACTAACTGAAGCAGACGGGCCGTTGCCTTTGTCGCTCCTTCCGAACTCATGTTGCATTTGACCAGCAGTTCAGGATCAAAATCCAGACCGCAGCTTTTCAAACCAGAAAGATAACCCCGGGTACGTTCCAGCGAAATATTCAGGTGATCGGGGCCGGCGATATAGGCAATCCTGCGGAATCCGTTCTTATAGAAATGCCGGGTAATCTTCCGGGCGGCGTCCACATTGTCGACAACCACCGAAGGAACTTCATCAGTGCGGCATACCCTGTCGAAGAACACCAACGGAATATTGTTTTTGATCAGCCGGTCGAAATGCCCATAGCTTTTTGTTTCCTGGCTGAGACAGACGATCAGGCCTTCAACCCTTGTCTTCAAAAGGTTTTCGACCGATTTGATTTCCTTCTGAAGGCTTTCGCTCGAAGAGGCAATCAGGATGTAATAGCCCTTTTCTTCAGCAACCTGTTCGATGCCTGAAATGATGGAAGAATAGAAATGAGTAACCAGGTCAGGAACAATAACCCCGATCATCCGCGTGGCTTGTTTGAGCAGACCCATGGCCAGAGGATTCGGGGTGTAATTCATTTCCGCGGCCAGTTTCTTTATTTTCAGGGTCATCGCCGGGCTTATATCGGGATGGTTGTTGAGCGCCCTCGAAACCGTTGAAATCGAAACCCCGATTTCACGTGCCAGATCTTTTAACGAAACATGACTTCTGCCCTTTTCCATGGTATTCAATCAAAGCTAGTGACTTTACAAAGTTAACAGATTATTCAAAACAGAGGAGGAATCAGAAAAAAGGAAAGAGGAAAAAGGAAAGGGTGAAGGGGAGAAAGTGAGAAGGTGTGAAAAAAAGATGAAGCATACGGCAGATCGGGAAAACCTAATATTTTGTTATTTAACCTTAGTAGCAAGGACCAACCCCTGAACCCACAACCTTATTAACCTTATCATATAGAGGGAAAGGAAAATCGGAGCGTCATCCTGAATTTATTTCAGGATCTCCTCCTAAATAGGGGGTGCCGATCCCGATATTCATCGGGACGGCATAGTGGGAAAGTAGAATGTGAAAAATGTTCCAAAACATATTTTGACAGCGCAAACCTTTGCGGTAACCTTTGCGGGATTAGTTGATAATGAAGGCCTTGCATGTGGTTGTTTTTATGCCAATCTTTGCAAAAGAAATTAAAGAATACTTCCCGAAATAGCACTAAAAAACAGCCGATATGGTTTATTCTTTGGCGTTCAAACCGGGAAGGAATAAAAATACACTTAAATAATAGAAGATGAAAAAAATTGTAGTAGCCGGAGCCGGTGGATTCATCGGTGGCCATCTGGTCAGAAAGTTAAAGGACCTGGGTAATGATGTACGTGGAGTTGATAAGAAACCTATGAATCAATGGTATCAGGTTCATGAAGATGTCGATAACCTTGTGCTTGATTTAACGATCAAAGAAAACTGTTATACCGCTCTGAACGGATATCATCAGGTATTTAACCTGGCCGCAGATATGGGTGGAATGGGTTTCATCGAAAATCACAAAGCGGAGTGTATGCTGAGCGTGTTGATCAACACCCATCTGCTGATGGCCGCCAAAGATCTGGGCATCCAACGTTTCTTTTATGCCTCCTCTGCCTGTGTATACAACGGTGACAAACAGAAAGAGACCGACAATCCGGGCCTAAAGGAATCGGATGCTTATCCTGCACAGGCCGAAGACGGCTACGGATGGGAAAAACTGTTCTCAGAAAGGATGTGCCGTCATTTCCGTGAAGATTATGGAATCAACACAAGGGTAGCCCGCTTTCACAATGTTTACGGACCCCACGGAACCTGGGACGGTGGTCGTGAGAAAGCACCTGCAGCCATGTGCCGCAAAGTGCTGGAGGCCGAATTGTACGGGAAAGACGAAATCAATATCTGGGGCGACGGCGAACAAACCCGCAGCTTCATGTACATTACTGATTGCGTGGAAGGTATCCTGAAAATCATGTACAGCGACATCATCGAGCCACTCAATCTTGGCAGCAGCGAAATGGTTTCGATCAATGAACTGGTTGATATCGTTGAGAAAATCGGGGACATTAAGTTAAAACGTACGTATGATTTGGATGCCCCTAAGGGTGTTCGCGGACGGAACAGCGACAATACTCTGATTTTGGAACTGATGAACTGGGAACCTAAATTTCCTCTGGCCACAGGTATGAAAGAAACATACGACTGGATCAGAACACAAATGGTGACCGGCGGAGTGAAGTAAGAAGACAGGAGACCGGAGATGGGAGACCGGAGATGGGATAAGGGAGACCGGAGATGGGATAAGGGAGACCGGAGATGGGATAAGGGAGACCGGAGATGGGATAAGGGAGACCGGAGATGGGATAAGGGAGACCGGAGAAGGAAGGAAGGAAGGAAAATGAGAAACTGTGAAGGTATAAACACTAGATATACTCTTTGGCTTATCGGGCTAACCTTATCTTTTGTTTTCAAACCTTAGCAGCATAAGTTAACCCATCATCAAACAACCTTATTAACCTTACTTCTTAGGTGGAAAAGGGAGAATATAAGGAAAGAGAAAAATCGAAGCGTCATCCTGAACTTATTTCAGTATCCCATAAATAACAGGGGGTGCCGAAATAAATTCGGCATGACGAGAGACGAAAGAACCCATTTATTGCACTGTATAATAGATTTGATGAATGAATAATGATAAAAAAGTATTGGTTAGCGGTTGCTATGACCTGTTGCATGCCGGTCATGTTGCCTTTTTTAAAACAGCCGCTCAATACGGTAAGTTATATGTGAGCATCGGAAAGGACGAGAATATCTTCCGTCTGAAAGGGAAAAAACCCTATTTCTCGCAAGAGGAAAGGGTTTATATGGTTGGTGCGCTGAAGTACGTTACCGAAGCATTTGTTTCGTCCGGCTTTGGGATTCTTGATTTCGAAGAAGACATGAAGCGCCTAAAGCCTGACTTTCTTGTGGTTAATACCGATGGATATACCGAAGGTAAAAAACGTCTGTGCCAGGAAAACAATGTGGAACTGATTGTTCTGGAGCGTATACCGGAAGAAGGATTGCCGGAACGTTCAAGTTCACAATCGAAGAAAGATTTGCGGTTTCCTTACCGTTTATGCCTTGCCGGCGGATGGATGGATCAGCCCTGGGTTTCAGTAGTTCACCGTGGATCGTGTGTCGTGGTAAAAATCTGGCCGGATTTTGATTTTAACGACCGTTCGGGTATGGCCACCAGTTCACGTAAGGTGGCAGAAGAATTATGGGGGGGCAAGATGCCTGAAGGAGACCCGGTGCGTAATGCACAGTTGCTTTTTGGTGCTGAAAATCCCCCGGGATGTGAATATGTTTCAGGCTCGCAGGATCAGCTGGGTATATTAATGCCCGGTGCAAACCGATTGGACTATGACGGGAAGTACTGGCCCAGTAACATCGAATCGATCCTTGATCCTGAAACCTGTGATTGGCTGTCACAAGTACTGCACCTTATTCAGATGGCACCCCGACCTGATGGCTACAATCCGTTGATCGAGAAGCACCTGACAATTGAAAATGTAAAAATGCTTGGTGAAGCAGGCGACCTTTGCTGGGAAGGAATCGTGGAACGGGATGTGATCAAACTGGGTGAAGGCATGAAACATACTTTTCTTTCTTGGAAGAAAATGCTGCCCTTTACTGTTCCTGAATGGGTTTCAGAAGAAATGGAAACCAACTGGTTCCCGCATTATCCCGGAGCAATACCTTCAGGAAGTGGCGGCGGTTATGTAATCGTGGCTTCGGAAAAAGAAATACCGGGAGCACTTAAGATCAAGGTGAAATACTAAATCAGCTTAAAGTTTAAAGTTTAAGGTTCAAAGTTTATAATTGTGTCTTCTCCGAGAAGTCAATTTTAACGCGAAGGCACAAAGACACAAAGATTAAATTTTTATAGAACATAGATAATCAACATTTTGTATTACTTCGTGTCGTCGTGTCTTTGTGTTTAATGTTGATTAGTGTATTTTCTGAGCGGATTCTTTGTTGAGATACAAGAGGATTATATTTATTGACGAATTCAGATCATTAAGAGCAGTTAACTTTTAACTTTACACGTTAAACTTGAAACTTTGAACTTGAAAATTTAAACATTATCCTATGAGCAATACATACTGTCTGATTATGGCCGGAGGAGCCGGAACACGTTTCTGGCCGAGGAGCCGGGTAGCAAAACCCAAACAATATCTTAGCCTTTTTGGCGATCAGTCTTTGATTCAGGAATCAGTGAAGCGGTTTGCCAATTTCATTCCTGAAGAGTCCATCTTTGTGGTTTCAGCTAAAAGCCAGCAGGAGGTTCTGGAATCTCAAACGGGTAATTTGCCCAAAGCGAACCTGATCTTTGAGCCAGTTGGCAAAAACACACTTCCGGCCATTGGCCTTGCAGCACTGTTTATTGTCGATAAAGATCCGGATGGAGTGATGATTGTTTCACCTTCGGACCACCTCATACAAAATGATGAACTTTTCAGGCAATGTATTGAATCTGCAGTATTAATTGCAAAAAAGAAGGAGGGTATTGTCACTATTGGAATCACCCCTAAATTTCCGGCCACCGGATACGGATATGTAAAAACGGGTGAAGAAGTTCATATTGGCCAGCCCATAAAATCGTATACTGTTAAGAAATTTGTTGAGAAGCCCAATGTGGAAGTTGCAACGGGGTATCTGCAAAGCGGAGGATTCTTCTGGAACAGTGGAATCTTTGTTTTCAAAGTGTCTGTTTTTCTGGATGCCGTAAAGGAACATGCTCCTGAATTGTATGCCGACTTGATGCGTATTAAGGAACACATTGGTGTTGAAAGTTATGAAGAAGCCCTTGACAGGATTTACAGGGAGGTTAAATCCATTTCCATTGACTACGGAGTACTTGAAAAGGCAAATAACGTATTCCTGGTACAGGGTGATTTTATCTGGAACGACCTGGGAAGCTGGGAAGAAGTGTATAAATACAATGCAAAGGATGAAAACCAGAATGTACAGGCAGGGGAGGTCATCTTTATCGACACGAAAAACTCGTATGTCTATGCCCCTGACAGCCTGGTGGCTGTGGTTGGTCTGGAGGATGTAATCGTGGTTCAGGAAGGTAACACTATCCTGGTATGCAAACGTGAGCGGGCCGAAGATATCAAAGCCGTTGTAGGCGAGATCACGAAGCGGAAACTGGATCAATACCTATAGGAAACGATACACTAATTGAATGAATCAGCCGACCAGGTTTGCGCCCTTGAAAGATGTTCCTAAACATTTTTCAAGGGCGCAAACCTTTGCACAAACCTTTGCGCTGTATTGATCTATCCTGGAGATAATTCCGAGTACTTATTATTGCGATATTTACTTCCGAAAACCTTGAATATTAAGCATTCGGAGTTATTATATAGTATTCGGTCGCAGTGTTCAGTATTCAAATCCAGTTCCGGGGATTGTGACTGACCATTATGAACTGAGATTATAGAAATGAATATACCAACTATTATTTATAATCTAATGAATCATCGACATAAGATCATCTCGGACAATTTTATGCTTGCCTTACTGGTTCTTCTTTCCCCCCTTTTCCTGAAAGCTCAGGTGAAGATTAACGATTGGGAAAATCCTGAGGTAATAGGCATCAACAAGGAAAAGGCACATGCAACTTTAATCCTTCCAAGCGAGAAGGGCAATAATCCGAATGTGGTTTCATTAAACGGAGTTTGGAAATTCAAATGGTCGCCTAATCCCAGTGAACGACCGGTTGATTTCTTCAAAACCGATTATCAGTTTGCTGACTGGGACAATATTTTGGTTCCCGGAAACTGGGAGATGCAGGGTTTTGGCACACCCATTTATACCAATATCACTTATCCATTCAGGGTAGATCAGCCCAAAGTAACCAGTGAACCCGAAAAGCAGTTTACAAGTTTTGATGCCCGCAATCCGGTTGGAAGCTACTGCACTACATTTCAGGTACCGGCAGCCTGGGATGACAAATTGGTATTCATCAATTTTGGCGGGGTACAGTCGGCCATGTATGTCTGGATTAATGGTCAGAAAGTGGGATATAGTGAGAATTCAATGTCGCCTGCTGAATTTGATATTAGCAAATACATAAAAAAGGGCGAAAACAAACTTGCTGTTGAAGTTTACAAATGGTGCGATGGAAGCTATCTTGAGGACCAGGACATGTGGCGCCTGGCAGGTATCTTCAGGGATGTGGACCTGATTGTCAGGCCAAAAACATTTATTCAGGACTATTGTGTTCAGGCTATACCCGGGAAGGATTTCAATAAAGCCTCCGTAAGTCTGAAGCTGAATCTGGAGAACCGAACAGGAATCGATACACGAGGCTTGATAATTGAGGCCCGAATATCAGGTTTTTCAGGCTCAGGAAACCCATTGGAAATTCCGCTTTCTCAAAAGGATATCACCCTAAAAAGCAATTCATCACGAATCATTGAGTTGAATACTGAGTTGATCAGTCCCCTTTTGTGGTCGGCGGAAACACCAGACCTGTATGAATTGAATCTATACCTGAAAAATGATAAAAACGGATTTACGGAAACTGCTCGTTGTCGTTTTGGAGTGCGTAAAATTGAAGTTCAGGGTGATGTTTTCACTATCAATGATAAGGCAGTCAAGCTTAAAGGTGTAAACAGACACGAGCAACATCCCCTGACAGGCAAGCATATTGACCGGCAAACGATGGTTCGCGATCTGGAATTGATGAAACAGGCGAACATCAATATGATCCGCACCTGCCATTATCCGGACGACCCATTGTTTTACGAACTATGCGACCAATATGGTTTTTATGTGATGGATGAGACCAATCAGGAATCGCATGGTTTTGGGATAGGAAATAAGGTGATGGGCAATGACCCGGTATGGAAAAAGGCGCATGTAGACCGTGCTGTTGCCCTGGTACAGCGGGATAAGAACCATGCGTGTGTAGTTTTCTGGTCCCTTGGGAATGAAGGAGGAAGAGGTCGCAACCTGGTAGCTATGGCCGATACCATCAAAAAGATAGATCCTTCCCGGCTCATTTATTCTGATACGCAACGTGATGTATCTGCTTTATATGATGAAGGCTACCTTCACCCTGATACACTTAAAAAATTGGGAGAGCGGATTAAAGACAAACCTGTTTTTATGAGGGAATATGCTCACGTTATGGGCAATTCGGGTGGTAACTTGCAGGAATACTGGGATGTTATTTATTCCGATCCCAGTCTGGCAGGTGCAGCCATTTGGGAATGGGTCGATCAGGGAATTGCCCGGAAAAAAGATGGTTCTCCACTGAAATACGGCGAAAATCCAGCAGGACTTCAACTAAAAGATGATGAGTACTGGGCTTATGGTGGCGATTTTGGAGATCAGCCCAACAACGGAAATTTTTGTATCAAAGGTCTTGTTGCTTCCGACAGGGTGCCCTATCCACATTATTACGAAGTGCAAAAAGTGTATCAGCCGGTAGTCTTTCAACTCGTTGATGCCACTTTCCCCAAGGTAAGGGTAATCAACCGTTATGATTTTCTACCATTGAGTATGGTTGATCTGGTGTATGAATACCTGTCAAACGGCAAATCGGTTCAAACAGGTATCATTGACGGAAATTCTATCCTCCCCGGTCAATCAGCAGAATTCACTATTCCGGCGCTAAAAGCAACTGATTTTTCCAATCCGCAGGTTTGTCTCAACCTGTATGCCAAATTAAAAAAGGCCAACTGCTGGGCTTCTGAAGGGTATTGCATTGCCCGCGAGCAGTTTGTATTGAAGCCGTTCCCGGTTCATGGCATCGTTGCTTCACCAAATGATTTGCAAGCCAGAGAAAATGATATTGAAATTCTGGTTCAGAATGATTGGTTCCACGCAACTTTCAGCAAAAAAACAGGTTCTTTAGTGAACTGGAAGGTTAAAGATAAGGAATTGCTAATTGGTCAGCTGGAACCATATTTTTGGAAAACGCCAAATGACAACCAAAAGAACAGCGGCTTTGTGCGTGATCAGGGAAAGTGGAAGACCGCCGGAGAGAAACGTACCGTTGAATCAGTTGAAGTGGTCAAAAAAGATGGAATCGTTTCGATTCACTTCAAAATGAAACTGCCTGGTATTGGAGCTTCCTATCAACTCAGTTATCGACTGAACGGGGATGGGAAAATACAGGTAAATGCAGACTATTTACCGCTCTGTGACACCATTCCGCTGATTCCTAAATTTGGAATGCGCATGCAGTTGCCCGCTGATTTCAATCGTGTTAAATGGCTGGGCCGGGGACCATGGGAAAACTATCCGGACCGGAAAACAGGCTCACTGTTGGGGATCTACGAATCAACACTTGAAAACTTCATCACTAATTATCCGGCTCCACAGGACAATGCCAATCGTTGCGACGTCAGCTGGTTCAAGTTTTCTGAGGAGTTTGGGAGCGGCATAAAAGTAACAGGTTTGCAGCCGATGTGTTTTCATGTGTGGCCTTACACTGAAGACGACCTCGAAAAGGCCGGACATCCGTTTGATTTGCCAAAACGTGATTTCATTAACCTGAACATCGACCTGAATATTCACGGGGTAGGTGGAAACGATACCTGGGGTGCGAAAACGATGGAGAAGTATACGATTGCCGGAAATAAGCCTTACAGTTATGGATTCGTGATGGAATTTCAGAAATAGTAGCTAGACAAAATAAAACATATTAAAAGGAAATATTTTGAGATATTGGGATTTTTGTATTTATCATGGTTATGATTTCCTTTTCAACTTAGGGACAAAATACTCCATAGGATTTGAATCCCATGAAAACCTTCCTGGTTTATTTCAAATGTGAAAATCAATTGGGAAGCAGAAGGACCTGTGATTAATGAAAATTAGCTCAACTTTAAAACTAAATTTACTGTAGAATGACCCGAATATCCTATCTGTTTCTGTTTATTTTGGTGGCCCTGTCATCGAAGCAAACTCTGGCAACCGATTTCTATGCCTATTACACACACCTCAAAACCTGTGAGGCGTTCGAAAAGTATTCGAGAACCGGCGATTTTGCCGATGTGGTAGTGGTTGCCGGAGCCAACAAACTAGTCATCTGGCTGAATCAAAAAAGTAAGAATGAAACTCAAATTCAGATAAAACCAAGTTAATAAATTTAGAACTATGAAAACCATGATCTTTCAAAAAATCGGATTGTTCTTGCTGGGTACAGCATTTATCTTGTCCGTTTCGGCTCAGCCGAAAACCAATGAAGTCGGTCCCTTCAAACCGACTGATGAGTCGTTCAAACAGTACAAATATCCCGAATGGTTTCGTGATGCCAAGTTTGGTATCTGGGCACATTGGGGACCACAGGCCGTGCCGCGTCAGGGCGACTGGTATGCCAAGAAATTGTATATGAACCAATCCTGGGACTGGAGTAAAAATGCATTAAGTGATAAACCAGATGAAGATTACACCTACCATGTGGCACATTACGGTCATCCATCGAAATTTGGTTATAAGGATATCATTCCATTGTGGAAAGCTGAAAAGTGGGATCCGACAAAGTTGATGGCTCTGTATAAAAAAGTAGGTGCCAAATATTTTGTGAGTATGGGAACTCATCATGATGATTTCTTCCTTTGGGATTCGAAAATACACCGTTGGAATGCCGTGAAGATGGGACCAAAAAAAGACGTGGTCGGTTTGTGGCAAAAGGCAGCCAAGAAAGAAGGCCTGCGATTCGGCGTTTCAGAACATCTTGGAGCCAGCTATACCTGGTTTCAGACTGCCCGTGGAGCAGACAAAACAGGGCCAATGGCTGGAGTGCCTTATGATGGTAATGACGAACAATATGCCGATTTATATCACCCTAAAGCTGCTGCCAATGATACCGGCTGGTTAACCAACGATCCGGAGAATCAGAAGAACTGGCTGGCCTGTATCACTGAGCTGATCGATATGTACCATCCTGATTTGCTTTATTCCGACAGCAGTATGCCTTTCGGCGATGTAGGACGAACCATGATCTCTCACTTGTACAATTCGGATATGGCTAAAAATGGCGGTAAACTTGAAGCTGTTTACAATTGCAAACAGCCTTCTAAAGGAATGTGGGTACAGGATGTAGAACGCGGCGCTCTGGATTCGATCAGTCCGTACCCATGGCAAACCGACACCTCTATCGGAGACTGGTTTTATCGTACAGGTCAGAAATACATGACCGGAACAGAGGTGATTCAAATGCTTGTTGACATTGTCAGCAAAAACGGAAACTTGCTCCTCAATGTGGTACAAACTCCTGAAGGAGACCTTGAACCTGATGTGATGACCATTCTGAATGAAATTGCCGGATGGACACCTGCAAACAGCGAAGGCATCTATGGAACACGTCCATGGAAAGTCTATGGCGAAGGTCCTACAACTGCCAAAAACCAGGAAAAAGGACAATTTGGAGGAGTGAAGGACGTAAGAGCCTATGGAGCAGGAGACATTCGCTTCACCACAAAAGGTGAAACACTGTATGCGTTTTGCATGACGAAACCAACTGGAGAAGTTAAGATTACTTCCCTTGGTAAAAAATCGAAGTTAAACAGCAAGGCAATTGCTTCAGTACAAATACTGGGAAGCAATGAGAAACTCGTTTGGCATCAGCAGGACGATGCACTGGTGATTAATAAACCAACTACTTTGCCTGACTGGCAGGTGGTCACCTTCAAGGTTGATTTTAAAAAGTAAATCACATCAGATCAAAGGGCAGATCTTTTAATTAATAGAAGTTCAATGGAGTTAAGGGAAATCTTTCAGGTAGGATTTCCCTTAACTATTTTAGGGTCCGCTGAAAAACCGGATGGATCTAAATCATTATTACAATTGAAGCGGTATTACAACCTGGAATTTCAATCCAGGACCGAAATAAAGGATTATTGGCTGAATGCTTTGAATTAGCTTTCTGACCTCCTGACGTTTAAATTGTTCTTCTGACTTTGAGGACAGCTTCTTATTCCTATATCCCGAAATTGAGGAATCAGATTCCATCCTTCCAATGTATTGTTTCTTAAAACCATTATCTGTTCAAGCTTAAAGTGTTGATTGGTTCTTCTATATCTCACATATCCAACAGGTTCTGAAATTATTGGAAACTTATTCATTAATGATTAGAAACCTATTCGATGATTATTAGAATAAAATTGAAATATCAACGAATAACCTTCGAATAACCTTCGAATAATCTTCTAATAATGTAAAGAGGCAAAGGCTCCATTAAAGCGACATAACTGGGCAGAAATACATTGCATTTTTGGCAAGAAGGCTTTTGGCATAGCAAACCCATGTTTGTTTTACCTCCCGGAAATGAAGGCTGTCTGGCAGACCAGAGGTGATTTTGTTGGTCCTTTTAAGCTGCCCAAATTAGCATCTTTGGCCACCCAAGTCTACCTGTTTTTTGAAAAAGTATTGTTTGGAAAGTGCAGGTCGTAGATTCGAGAAGCAGTTGGCTTTGATCGTGACCCTGATAAATCGGTCAGGATGGTGCAATAATCCTTTGTTGACACGACACGAGTTCACTGCATGGATATTGAAGTTTCAATTCAGATTTCCTTGCACTTACTATAAGTTTAATGCGGTTATTTTATAGAAGCACTGAATATTATGAGTTTTTCAGCAGATCCTGTTTTAATCGTACATTGTATTCACAATTGGGTTAATATGTCATTCCAGGCTTTCCAACAATAGAATACGCTCAAGAATCAGGGAAAATGAGCCCATCAGTGCAGCATTCTCACCAAAGCCTGCAGTGACAATGGGAACTGTGCGAGAAACACCACTCAACGCATAATTTTTGACCTCCTTACGAATCTTATCAATCAACATTTCTCCGTTCTGAACAAGACCTCCGGACAACACTATACATTCTGTATTGAACAGCTTAATCAAAGTGTCAATCCCCATACTAAGATATCCTGCAACCCTGTCCACTATTTCAATGGCCAGAGCATCATCTTTCCTTGCAGCTTCAAAGACCACTTTGGCATCAATATCATCTGATTCGATTGAATGCAGGACGCTTCCGGTATTCAACTTAGAAAGTTCCCTTGCAATATCGGCTAATCCATAGCCTGAAGCAAGTGCCTCCAACGTTCCGCATATTCCTTCAAGACCTTTCCGTGTGCTGTGTTTATCAACTACGATATGCCCGATCTCACCTGATATTCCATCGACACCGCCAAAGAGTTTGCCGTCGATGATGATTCCTGATCCGATACCATAACCCAGGTTGATACATATAAAATTCCGGTAAGTTTTACCCACTCCGTAAAGCAGTTCCCCCAATGCAATTAAATGGGTTACATTCCCTAATGCAATGTTTAAATTCGTATACCTGGCGAGCGCCTCCTGAATGTTCACGTTCTTCCAGCCAAAAATCGGGGAATATTCAACTATACTTGTATTTTTATTGACCATTCCACAAACGGCAATACCAATTCCCCATAGGGACAGGGATTTCTGGCGGGCACGCTCGCAGAGTTTGATGATCAGTTCACCAACCTGTTCCATTACCCCATTGAATCCTTTTTTTAGGTTCGTAGGCACATGAATTTCAAAGATAAATTCCCCATCCAGATTTGAAAGTGCTGAGCGGATATAGGTTGCTCCCAAATCAATGCCTATTACATAGTTTTCTTTTGAATGAAAGCGGATCAATTGTGGGGGCCGTCCCCCGGCGGAGGAACCAATTCCGTCAGTTTGTATCAGATTTAGCTGAACCAGACTTTCTACAATCCTTGTAATTGTTGGTGCACTTAATCCTGATAACCGTATGATATCTGCCCTGGTAATCTCCTTTTCATTCCTGATTAATTGAAGTACTTTTATTTTATTTTGATTACCCTGAAAATCGGAGTTCTCTATTTGATTCCTCTCTTTTATCATCTTATATACTCGACTTTGTAAAACATTTTTCTGTCGCTAAACTACATATAAAAGAACACATCATCAAATGGCTATTAAAAAATATAATCACAACAAAGTGAAGTATGTATACTATTTTTATTACTTTTGGAAAGTAGTGAAATAAAGTGTCCTTTTTAAATCTATCTATGAATACAAGAAACAACTTTACTGTTTTATCCTTTGGGATTATCTTATTAGGATTTGGAATGCAGGGATCATGCCAATCAACCCAAAAAGAGAACAATTATCTGGGGAAGCCTTACGTTGACTCTGTGTATAAGGGAGGTGCGCAAACCATTCCCGGTAAACTTCAATGTGAATATTATGATCTGGGTGGCGAAGGAATTGCTTACCACGATACCGACACCATCAACTCTGGCAGTGGCGGACTAAACCCTGCAGATGGAACTTACCTTAATGAATTCAGAATGCACGAAGCGGTTGATATTTCATATACCAAGTTTCGGGATCCGGCAATCGACAATAATCCATACAACTTTGTAGAGCCCATTAAAGATCAACTGTATGTGGGATGGACCAAGCCGGGAGAATGGACCAAATACACTGTAAATGTGACCAAAGCTGGTACTTATCAATTGGGAATCATGTACACTTCGAACAAAAACGGGAAGATCTCCATTTCTGTGAATGACAAAGATGTTACAGGTCCCATATTAATCACTTCAACGGCAGTAGCTGCTGAACCGGTGGCATGGAGACAATGGCATCACTGGAACTATCTCAAACAGATTGCAAAGATTGATTTGAAGAAAGGGTTACAAACAATCACTCTTCATACCCTTGAAGTCGGGGATATGAACTACGACTTTATTAACTTTGAATTAGTAAAATAAAAAATCAATCCATTTAAAAATACATCCGATGAATCAAGAAGAAAGATTTCAAAAACTACCCAACGGGATAAAAAGAATCCTGAGTTTCTTGAAGAAAATGAGTGTTCCGGGGAAAATCATTTACATCCTTATTTCTGTGCTGGCAACCATTTGGTTCCTGATCAGGGTTATTCCCAAACCATCAAGAGCATTGTACCCTTGTATGCAGGTAGCAGCTCCAATCATGTCAAGTTTTGTCATTTGGATTCTGGCAGTTACAGGTACGGCTTTCGCATTCAGGAAAGCAAAGTATAAAATCCTTGAGGCCAGATATATTGCTGCGGGACTTTTCCTGATTCTCGGAATTGCCTTCACCTCTGTCTTTATGGCCCGGTCATCGAAAGAAACAAAAGCTGCCAATCTCGAAATCTGGTATAAACCCAACATTCCTCTTGGCGTTGCAAAAGGCATGTTTCCTGGCAGGGTTGCCTGGGGACATAATCCAAAGATTGCATCCTGGGATGGGAAAACAGGTTTCTGGTGGGAAGACCGGTTCAATAACCAACAAGAAACCGACAAGCTATTCTCACAGACCTTGTTTAGCTTAACCAACATTAAGAATGAGAAAAATTCATGGGATGCCTTGTTTCATTTTTTCAACAAAACAAAGCATAATGTGGATGCAGGATATCAGGCAGGACAAAAGATAGCAATTAAGGTAAACCTGAATAATACCCATGCACATGCAAATACGAATGAGATCAACGCCAATCCTCAATTGATACTTTCACTATTAAAGAGTCTGGTGAATGAAGCAGGGATTGCACAGGAGAACATTACGGTAACCGACCCAAGCAGGTTTATTACCGACAACGTATATGACAAATGCCATACGGCATTCTCTAAGGTACATTACGTTGATCACAACGGTGGAGACGGTCGTGAACAATCCACCTTTGTCGCAAATGCCATTCCTTTCTCTGTCGATAATGGTAAAGTAGCTACAGGAATTGCCACTTGTATCGTCAATGCAGATTACATTATCGATATGGCCCTTTTAAAAGGTCATGTCAGCCAGGGTGTGACCCTTTGTGCAAAGAACTTTTTTGGTTGTACCAGCATCGAAGACGACTGGCACAAGAATGCCCACTCCGAGGGGTTTAGCCAGAACCGTGAAGGCAAGCGTATCTATTCTGTTTATCCGGATTATATGGGACATAAAGACCTTGGCGGAAAAACAATGCTGTTCCTGGTTGATGGCATTTACAGCAATAAATTTGTTGACCAGGTGCCTGCCTTTAAATGGGCGCTAGCTCCGTTTAACAACAACTGGCCATGCAGTTTATTGGCATCGCAAGATGGGGTTGCCATTGATGCTGTTGGACTGGATTTTGCCATTACCGAATGGCCCGATGCACCGGATATGAAATACAGCGATTACTACCTTGAAGAAATGGCTTTGGCTAACAATCCGCCTTCAGGAACAGTTTATGATCCTGAAAAGGATGGGACCAGACTGACCAGCCTTGGTGTTACTGAACATTGGAACAATTCGATAGACAAGAATTACAGTCGCAACTTAAAAACCGGCAAGGGCATAGAACTTTTATATTCATTGGTCAGCAAATAATCATTCATTATTTATATATAACAAGCTTCTAGCACATTATTATAATGGAAATCATAGAATCAAAAAGTTCCACTACCACTTTCAATCGTAATTATTTTTTGGTGATGTTGTTCCTTTTATCTTGCATACTGCTTACAAACGGACAAACCGTCGCTCAAGAGAAAAATATGCTTGTAAACGGCAACTTTGCTGACGGTATTAAAAACTGGGTTGTTGAGCAGAATGGTGATGCAACCTGTCAGACAGATTTTGTCAAAGAAGGTCCGGGTGGCATTCCAGCCTTGCGTCTCAAAGTACTCACCATCGCTGATAAAGCATGGAAAATTCAGTTTTATCAGACCGGACCTAAGATCGAAAAAGGCAAGACCTATGACTTGACTTTCTGGGCTAAGTCAGATCGCACAAGCAATATAAAAGTACTTTGTGCGATGAACCATGATCCTTGGGAACATGGCACTGGAGAACTATTCCCGCTTTCCACCGAGTGGCAGCAAATCCATTTTATTTTTGTTGCGCCCTGGACAGATGACAATATGCGAATCACTTTCACTGATCTTGGGAATGCCGTTGGACAGAACTATTGGCTGGCCAACTGTTCCCTTATATCAAAATACGGTGTCAATAATAATTGAATTTATATAAGTGAGAATGTGGTCAAGTTGCTTTAAACGTAATCATTATCTGGTTTTGCTGTATCTGTTTTCGGCGTTTCTTCCAACGATCAGCAAGGCACAGGCAAAACAAGTAATCGTTTGGAATGGAGAACAAGCCTCTATAGGTGCAGGCTGGGTAACTTCGAATGGTGTTTGTAAGCTGATTACTCAAACCAGAGAAGCGCATAGCGGACAGACAGCCCTACAGTTTACCTTCAGCAGCAATAAAGTAACTTCAGAAGCCGATTGGGTTGGAGCAGGCTGGAATTGGCTAAACTGGAAAGTCGGACCCTACGGAACAGATATCACCCCCATGAATAACTTTACGTTCTGGCTTAAAACAGAAGGTAAAGTGGCAGAAATGCAGTTCAACCTGTTGTGTAATGGAGCCCCGGCATTCGATATGCCCGAACATCATACTGAAAAAGTGATGGTTTCAAAGTATTGTCCGAAATGGAATGATGGCGCATGGCATAAGGTGACTGTTCCATTGAAAGACCTTAAACAGCCTGCCGGTTTTGATGCAAAGCATGTAGCCGAAATGCAGTTCTTTAACACTGGGAATGGCGATGGAAGCTTCTTTCTGGATGATCTGGCATTTGAGGATGAACCATCGAATCCAATGAAATAGATTCAATGGACCGGATTATGCATCATGACTCCATACCACAAGGACTATTGGGATTACAGCTGGGGTGAATGGATGCTGACAATGAAAGTTACCCTGAAAGATGGCTCCAGATTAGGTATTGGATTCAGTGGCTTCCGGGGAACCAGCGATCTGGAGATTGTTGACCGCGCAATTAAGAATACCGGGTTGTAGTTATTTTAAACATTTAAAACTGAAGAGCATGCTAAATAAGCTATTTGTTCCAGGACTGATTGTATTGTTAGGATTATTTTCGTCATCTACTATTCAGAAAAAAGAAAAAGTGATTCAAATTGATCTGAGCAAAATATTGAATGCCCGGTCGGTTACCACGTTTAACGATGGGAAACTCGTTACCTGGTCCAAAGGAATTGATGGAAACGGTGAAGCCGACGGATACCTTACTATGTCTGCTGCAATTTTCAATGGCGACAAAGACCCAAAAGCATTACCCGATAATCCGTTATTTCCTGCAAGCGATAAACATCCTGAAGTTTTGCTTCATTTTTCGAACACCGATAAAACTTCAAACCAAGCGCTTGCAGTAACCCATGCAGGGAGTTTCAGTTTTCAGGTTCCATCCAAACATTATTCGTCTTTATATTTGGCATTTACCAGTTCAGAAGGAGCTTCTCAAATTAAGGTCAGGCTGAATTATGCCGACGGAAGCGAAACAAAATCATTCGAAGTTCCTGATTACTATATGGATATTTCGCCAAGCGACCCGAACTTTTGTTATCTTGTTCATAATTTGGCCAAATGGGGAAAAACTAACAACATGACCGAAAAAGATCATCACAACATCGATCTGTTGAATATTCACCCGGATGAAAGTCGCAAACTCGCGAGCCTCAATGTTGAAAAAACAGAACCGGGTTATCTGGTGTTTTGGGCTGCAACCGGTGTAATTAAATAGCCTTAAGTCCGCTCTGTTTAATAGATCTTAGATAATAGACTTTAGACTTTATACATTAGACCAAAAGCCATTGCATCAGTCTAAAGTCTAATATCTAAAGTCTAATAGAATAGGCTGTTTCCATATAAGCTAACAACTTACCTTTTTCAGATTAAAATAAACAACCCTTAAGTAGATATGCTTTTGAGTAAATGAATACCTTTGATTCTTATTGAAGATAAGTATCACGACTAAATTCAAATTTCCATGAAGATTCAATGGCTTAGGATATTCAAAATCTGTTTTTTAAACCTGTTATTTGTAATGAATGGGTTTATTGCAAACACACAGAATGCCTGGCAAAATACAAGTTTGTCCGTTGATGTAAGGGTTAATGACCTGATCTCACAAATGACTCTGGCCGAAAAGATCTCTCAGTTGGGTAATCAAACTTCGGCAATCACACGCATAGGTATACCCGCTTATGACTATTGGAGTGAAGCCTTACACGGAGTTGCCCGGTCTGGTCTGGCCACTTCCTTTCCACAGGCTATAGCTCTTTCCTCGACCTGGGACCCTGATTTAATCCACCAAATAGCATCAGTAATTTCGGATGAGGCCCGTGTTAAGAATAATACGGATGGGAAAGGCTTAACCTATTGGTGTCCGACAATTAATATGGCCCGCGATCCACGTTGGGGTAGATCGGAAGAGAATTACGGCGAAGATCCATATCTGACTTCACAAATGGCCGTAAACTTTGTGCGGGGAATGCAGGGGAACGATCCCAAATACCTTAAAACAGTTTCCACGGCAAAGCACTTTGCCTGTAATAATATTGAAGTAAACCGGTATGGTATATCTTCGGAGGTTGATGAACGAAGTCTTCGTGAATATTATTTACCCGCATTTAAGGCCTGTGTGACCCAGGGGAAGGTATTCTCTATCATGAGCGCTTATAATGCATTAAACGGAGTGCCATGCCCTGCAAATCGCACCCTTTTGACCAATATCCTGCGCAACGAATGGGGCTTTAAGGGGTATGTCGTTTCAGATTGTGATGCCGTGAGCAATATCTGGGATGCACATCATTATGTCGCCACAGCTCCCGAAGCCACGGCAATTGCTTTACGAAACGGAACAGATCTGAATTGCGGCACCACATTCCCTCTAAATGCACAAAGTGCAATTACAAGTGGGTTGATGTCGGAAGAAGATATCAATACATCACTCAAACGGGTCTTTACGGCAAGGTTTCTCTTGGGAGAATTTGACCCCGCGTCAATGGTGCCTTATAAATCAATACCAAATAGTCAACTCGATTGTCAGGCCAACCGTGATCTTGCCCTTAAAGCTGCACATGAAGCTATAGTACTTTTAAAAAATCAAAACTCATTGTTACCGCTTAACAAAGATTCTGTTCATACCATTGCAGTGATCGGCCCCAACGCAAGTATCATGCAACTGGGAGGATACAGCGGATCACCTTCTGTTTCGATTACTCCATTGATGGGAATAGCAACAAAGCTTGGTGTTGACATTTCGAATGGAACTGTGGAAGCAGAAGCATTTACAATCCAGAGTGGAATACAGACCGAGGCTTGCGCAGAAGGAGGAAGCGATGTTGGATTCATTGAAAACGGCGATTACACTGAATATGACAAAATCGATTTTGGCACTGGAAAAGACAAGTTTGATGTTCGGGTGGCAAGTAATACCACTGGAGGATACCTTGAAGTCGTCCTTGACAGTGCAAAAGGGAAATCAGTTGGGAAATATGCCGTTAAAGGAACTGGCGGCTGGCAAAACTGGATTACACTGTCAAATAGTATTGCTCCAATAATCGGAATACACAACGTTTACCTGAAGTATTCAGGAGGAACCGGTTATCTCTTTAACGTGAACTGGTTCAGGTTTTACAATTCCAATGATCCTAACCCACCTGCAGGTGGTGGAAGAATTAATTATGCATTTGGTTGTTCAATCAAAGATGCTATTGATCAAACTGCCTTTGATCTGGCAGTCAGCCAGGCAAAGAAATCAGAAATTGCAGTAGTAGTGTGCGGAACCGATCTTACGGTTGCTGATGAAGGAACAGACCGTACTTCACTCAATCTTCCGGGAGTACAGGAGCAGTTAATCAAAGCAGTATTTCATGCCAATCCTAAAACAATTGTCGTTCTGGTGAATGGATATCAACTTGCTATTAACTGGGCTCAGGATAGTATCCCTGCCATTATATCTGCCTGGTACGATGGACAGGCACAGGGAACAGCCATTGCCGATATACTGTTTGGCGACTACAATCCAAGAGGGAAATTGAGTACCACCTGGTATAAGTCAACAGCCGATTTACCGTCCATGAATGATTACAACATCAAAAACAACAGAACTTACCAATATTTCAAAGGAACTCCGCTTTATCCTTTTGGATATGGCCTAAGTTATACCACCTTTGAGTACAGTAATCTTAAAATAAGTGCCGCAAATTTAAGTACGGGTGACTCCTTATTGGTAACTGCTGATATTACAAATACAGGTAAAATTACTGGTGATGAAGTTGCCCAGTTATATGTTCATGCACAATCTTCTCCTGTTTCCAGACCAATTAAGGAGTTGAAAAGCTTTAAATCTATTCATCTTGAACCTGGCAAAACGGGAACAGTAAGTTTTATACTGAAACATGATGCCTTATCTTATTACGACGAAAATTCAAGGACATTTATCGTTGAAAATGGCAAAGTGGATATCCTGATTGGTTCCTCTTCCAAAGATATTCGGTTAAATAGTCAGATCGATGTGAATGGAGGTACAGTCGGACAAACCTATCGTCAGGATCCATTTACATTTACCGAGGCAGAGAATTTTGAGAATAAATCAGCATCAGTAGTGGTAGCTTCCTGCACGGATGGAGGACAATGTATTTCTACTTTGAGCAATAACAGTTATGTGGTCTATAAGAACTTCGATTTCTCCACTGAAGCGTTGCAATTCGATGCATCACTATCTTCACTAACTGATAGTCCCTCATCCATACAGGTTGTGCTCGATAGTCTGGGTGGTCAGTTAGCCGGAACAGTGAAAATAGTGCGCACAGGTGGAACTGATACTTATAAAACCCAGTCATGCATATTAAGTGGAGTAACAGGCATTCGGGACATTTACCTGGTATTTAAAACCGGTGCTGTCGGTGCAGGTAAATTGAATGGATTTACGTTTCAAAAGACAATTGGTACAGCCGCCAACACAACGATTCGCGAAGAAGATTATCAGTTAGGTATTTATCCAAACCCTTCAGATTCGGATGTTACGCTGAAATACAATCTTCCTTCAAAATCGAACGTAAAAATTGATGTTTACTCCGCACAAGGTCAACTCATTAAATCTATTCTTAGAAGCAATCAAGATGCCGGTCAATATCAAAATAAGATTTCTAAGCTAAAGCCTGGGTCCTATGTTCTTAAGTTTAATGCGGATAAGTTCTCAAAATCAATCCTCTTTGAAGTGACCAAATAATAGATATAACGAAATAACCTGCCCGACGCAGGCGGAGGGAAAAGGAAAATAGAAGAAAAGAAAACCTATAAATGGATAGAAATAGCACAACAGAATATAGAGGTATTAGCAATAGCAAAAAGGCAAATGCCCGGATTAAAGTTATTTCCTTTAATCGTTACTGTTTGTTTCCCTTTGCTGTGTTGCAATGATAATCAGTGATTCCATCTCTTTTTGAAAGATGGAATCACTAATTTATTGTCATTATTGTTTGATTACTTTGCTTCAAAAGTTGCACCAACTTGAACTTCAAATCCATTTGCAAGAATGATATCGCCTGTAGCATCGAAGGTTACATTAGCTCCACTTTGGATTACAACATTACCGAGTATTTGTGTCGCATCAACATTATAACCTGCAGATACGGTTTGGCAATTGAGGTAGGCCGTTGAATTTATGTTTTTATTTTGAACAAAAACATTTGTAAGCGGATTCTGACAAGGAATGTAATTGGCTTTTGTTATGGTTACATAATAAGGCTTTGAAACATTTGTAAATGTATAGGATGAAACACCAGTTTGAACCTGAAAATACCCATCATTTAGGGCGCTCATTACACATATTTTAGCTACAACACCACTTGTATTTACTGTTATACTTGTGCCATTCTCAGAAACTGAACCATTAAATAATGCAGGTGCACTTGTCCACATAGGTGTTTCAGGGCAACCCAAAAGATTGTGTGTTAGGCATGTCCAGTGATCATTAAATCCTATTTTCGATTTTGCTTCTGCTACTCCAAGTTGCTGGAATAAGGATAAACTATCATTAAATATTTTTCCAAGCCTTTGTGCAGGACCGTCATATCCATCTCGGGTATTTCCAAGGTAAGCAGGTCCTCCGCCTGTATATGCTACAGTAAATGATGTTCCAATAGTCCTGCTCCCGACAAGTATTTTATTGTTAATTCCCCAGAAATCGTAATCATCAAAGGGCATGGTTACGCAACTAATTGAATATATAATGGTTGGAAAATTAAAGTTTGTTAAATTATCTAACCCATTACCACTTTCAGGTGTTATGTTTGAACTAGTAAAATTATCTGATGAGGTGACCTGATATCGTGGTAAAGCTCCACTATTATTACCCGCAGTAGCCACGGCAAATGAATTTGGGGCGCCATGATTGAAGACAAAATATAAACCATAATTAGTGTTCAATTCTGATATTACATCCGCTCCTTTGGGGTAAGTAGGTGTAGGATCGTTATAATTTGGGTACTCAATCATTCTTTTTTTTGTGGTGAAAATTGAAGGCAAATTTGAGAAATTAAGAGTATCTATACCATCACTTTCAGTCATTAAAGCTTTCGACAAGTAGGAGAAATTGCCATTGCCTGGATTTTGTTCGTAGCAAAGTACTTTTGTAGTCCACTTTTTTATATCGGCCTCGGAATTGCACAATAAACGGCCAACATAAATTTCGGGTCCATAATCAAAACCGTTATAATATGTCCCTGTCATTGTAGTGCTTGCAAACGACCAATTTGAATTGAAATCTGAAAAATACAGATCAGAAGGTATTTTTCCAGTACCATTGTTCCATGCGAGATCTGAACTCCCCTTTCCATATCGAATGGGAACGACTTTATAATCCCCACCCAATAATGCATATTTTGTTTTTGGACTTGTGTTTGAATAACCTGCATATAGGTATTGTCTTACTTTTCCAGCGCTATCTATCAATGCAGGTGACGATAGATTATCGCCGGTGGCAGCCTGGTCGGCCAAAATATCTTCTATGCAAACAATCCCAGCATTATACCCTTTTCTTTTTTTCCAGGTAAGGAACTGGTTAAAGGCAGGCTTCAAAGCCCGAGATGTCACAATTACATATTCATAAAAGGGTACTGTCCATGCAATTTGCGCCGATTTTAAATTTGGTTCGGTTGTTGGAACAAATGCAATCTTATTATCCGTTTTGATATCTTCCGGGTTTTCGACCATTGATTTTACTAGATTTACCCTCTCTATTTCATTTGAATGTCCTTCGAATTTGCTGGAATAATCCGTGTTTTTCGATATTGTACTTAAGCTGATTTCACCAAATAAAGTCATTGTAATTTCTTGTTGTTTTGGATTATATTGTATTGGATAAACAGCGATGGTAATAATCTCCAAATCACCGTCGACAAAATCTGAACGTAAAATCTTTGCTTGTTTATTGGGATATAAAGCATCCTTCCCATAAGTAACAGGATCGGGGGCATCAAATATGGTGTCACTTCCTATTTGCGATATTGCAATTGGATGTTGTGCCGGTACTAAATCGGCTTGTAGTTTCAACTCTTTTTTTTCTATACCATTAAAAGTTACATCGATAACTGTCTTTCCTTTTGGTACATAAAATTTATAATAGAATACGGGTACATCAGGCTTTCCAGCTTCGTTATTATAAAATGCATTTTCAAATACTATTTTTTCATAATCTGTTTCATGTATTTTAATGCTTTTACGTTCTATTTTTGATGGATTATACACAAGTTTCTTATATTGACCCATTGTTCTAGTG
>Ga0118677_10003983_pt1 | contig 27288 bp, 22 predicted proteins | sample AliMusrvi5mmetaG_FD_86154 | JGI IMG/M metagenome (GOLD analysis project Ga0118677, IMG submission 86154) | reverse complement strand
GCCGCTGTATGAAAGGTCGATATCCTGCGGGAAAGTCGTTTTGACTTTCTTCCCATGGGCGTCATAGAAGTCCGAGCTCGTCGAAAAAAACTGCGCGTCAACCGGCAGGTCAGGCCTGAACCAGCCAACAAGGATGTAGCCATCGCTGGTTTCGACCACCTGATCGATGCTGCTAGCAGGGTCCGGCGTGACCAGCGGTGTGCCAGTCTGGGCTGCCTGGGCCAGAGTTGCGGTCGAAACTGCGGCTTGCGAGGGAGTGGCCTCGATCACCGGCATCACCGTCAGGTCCGGCGGAGCGGGCACAAAATGCAGCGCCAGCTCCCAATCCGTGGGGGCCAAACCGGGCAGGGTATTGAAAATGCACGGCATCACGAAGGTTACGTCATTCACGTTGGCGGGCACAGGGGCATTCAGATCCAGTTCCGTCCCATCCGGCAGGCGCAGGTACTCGGGCTGCATGCAGCCGGTCACCGCTTCGCTTTTCGGGTAAGCCGACCCCGGAACCCCCGCCACGCTGTAATCCAGCAGGGTTTTATCGGAGGTCAGGGTGCCATGGTTAACCGCCACGGTTACCCCGTCGCGGCTGAGACTGACCGGCGCGGCCAGCACCCGGATGGGACTGCTGCGGTCGACAATGCCGATCCCGGGGATATAACCCAGCAGGCGGCCCATGGCGGTAACCACCTGTTGGGGACCGAGTACCAGGAAAGCCGTCATCAGCACCACCAGGACCAGACCGGCAATGGCCCAAGCCGGGCGAGCGAAGAAGTATTTGGAGGCCGCCGGCCGGGCAGTCCAGGGACGCGTCACCTGCCGGCGCAGGTTAACCAGGAAAGCCGCATCGGGCTCCGGCACGGCCAGCGCCGAGCGGATCTCTTCCTCAATATGGGGAGACTTTGGGATATGCAGTTTCATATTAAACCTCAAGCTGGTTTTGCAGCCGGTCCAGCAGCCGGTAAATGGATTTCTTGACGGCATCTTCCTTCTTCTTGAGCAGGGATGCCACTTCAGCAAAGCTCAGGCCAGCCACATACCGCAGCCGCAGCAGGTCGTGCGTAGACACGTAGCGCCACCACATGCGGTGGAGTCCCATGTTCGTGAAGACGGCCAATTTGACTGCGGCGTAGATGGCGCTCGCGACCACAACCCGCTTTAAGTAAATGTGCGGAATGCTGAGATCGAACCGCAGCAGAAACGCCAGCAGCGTAGACGCAAGAAAGGCGCCTAAGAGAATGCACGCACCGGTGAATCGCGGAAAGCGTGTCAGGCTATGTGCGACGTTCATGAGTACTCCAAAAACCCTGCGAACTTGAGCCGCGGTACAGGTGGGCCTGCTCCTCCGGCCCGGGCGCAGCCTTAGGCTGCCGCCTTGCTTGTTGATGCCTGCGAGGTAGATTGACGCTCGGTACAGCCTATAGTTGTGGGGCAGGATGTCATCCTGCGCGCCGGTTGTCTACCGGTGCCGGACCGCCCGCGTCCAGGCTGAACAAGCGGGTTGCCAACCCCAGCCCTCGCGGCCCAAAATGCCTGCTTCCCGGTGCAGCGTATTCCACCACGCCCCCCCAGCACATAGCCGCGAACGACCAGTCAAATGAGGTGCGCCGCCTCACACCCGGCGGGTCTCAGCCACATCCTCAAGCGCGCTCAGGGCCCCAGCCCCTGCCGCTGTCCTCACCGCATTCACCACGCGGAGTTGATCCTCCATCGACAGGCTGCTCGAACTCGGTAGGCAAATGCCTCTCCGGAACAGATCTTCCGCCACGTTGCCGCCGAACTTTTCGCAACTGGCGAACACAGGCTGCAGGTGCATGGGCTTCCAAACCGGCCGGCTCTCCACCCCAGCCGAATCCAAGGCGCGGATCATGCCATCTCGGGAACACCCGAATCGCTCCTCGTTCACCAGAAACACGCTCAACCAATGGGTCGAGAACTGATCCGCCGGTTCCGGCATCCACGTCAATCCGGGCAGGTCGGCGAACGCATCGCGGTAGCGGCAGGCGATCGCCCGCCTTTGGGCCACTCGCAAATCAAGAACCTCCATCTGCCCCCGTCCGATACCAGCCAGGACGTTGCTCATCCGGTAGTTATAGCCCAGTTCCGAATGCTCGTACGCGATTCCGGGGTCCCTCGACTGTTGCGACCAGAATCGCGCCTTCTCCACCCAGGCTTCGTTGCGCGAAACCAGCATGCCTCCGCTGGTCGTAGTCAACAGCTTGTTACCGTTGAACGAGTACACGCCCACCGCCCCCATGGTCCCGGCCGGCCGGCCTCGATAGGTAGCCCCGATCGCCTCCGCGGCATCCTCCAGCACCGGCACTCCGTACTCTCCGCACACACTCAGGATGTCGTCCATTTCGGCGCACTGGCCGAACAGGTGCACGACTTCAACGCATTTCGGGAGTCGCCCGATGCTGGCCCGCGCCTGGAGTGCCTCCCGGAGCACCTGCGCATCCATGTTCCAGGTTCTCCGCTCACTGTCGATGAAGACCGGCTCCGCACCCTGGTATCGAATTGGATTCGTGCTCGCGGCGAAGGTCAGCGATTGACAGAAGACCTCATCTCCCTGGCCTGCGCCGAGCAGTTTGAGTGCTAAGTGAATGCCGGCCGTCCCGCTGGCCAGCGCCACGCCCGGCAACCCGCACCACTGCTCCACCGCCTTTTCGAACTCCATCAGGTTCGCCCCGACGGTTGAAAGCCAGTTGGTCCGGAAGGCATCCTCAACGTAGGCCATCTCGGTTCCCGCCATGTGCGGCACCGACAAAAGGACTCTCTTCATCGCAACTCCCTGGCCGGAACGCCAACAACTCTTGCGCCGGCTTCGACCCGTCTCAACACGACGGCGCCAGCTCCGACCATCGCGCCCTCGCCTACCTCGGCCCCTGGAAGGATCACCGCCCCGAGACCAACATGCGCGAAGGGGCCGACGTGCACTCCGCCCCCCAACACGGTCCCTGGTGAGAGATGCGCGTGATCGCCGATTTCGCAATCATGCTCCACGATCGCGCCGGTATTCAAGATACAGTCCTCGCCGATTCGGGCTCCGGCATTTATGACTACTCTCGGCATGACTAGAGTCCCCGCGCCAATGCCGGCCGAGACAGAGACAATTGCGCTTGGATGAACCAGGGTCAAGGGAGTCAATCCGGCGAGTTTGAACAGCGCGAATAGTGCTCCGCGCGTGCGGTTCTCCCCAACCGCAACATGAAACGACCATCCCACGAAGTCGGTCGAGACTGTTGCCCGCCCGCCTATGACAGGGTGCCCGCTGAACTCGCTGCCCCAGCGCTCCTCCCGGTCATCCGCGACCACAATCTCAGCATTGGGATAGTTCGAGCGGCAGCATTCAAGCGCGACCTTCCCGTGGCCGCCCGCCCCAAACACCACCACCCTCATCGGTGCGGCTCGCTCCTGGCGATGCTGCCTAGGAACTCGGGCATGGTCGCGTGTCCGCTGGCCGAGATCCCTTTGTGCCGCAGCACCTGAACAACGGTCAGCCACAGGATGCGGCAGTCCAGCCCGAAACACCGGTGCTCTACGTACCAGACATCCAATTCGAATTTCTCTTCCCAGCTCAAGGTATTCCGCCCATTCACCTGAGCCCAGCCCGTGAGCCCCGGCTTGACCTCGTGCCGCCGGTTCTGACGCTCCGAGTATCTGGGCAGGTATTCGGGCAGCAGCGGCCGCGGCCCTACCAGGCTCATCTCCCCGCGCAGGACATTCCAGAATTGCGGTAGTTCATCGATGCTCCACTTTCGTAAGAAATCGCCCAGGCCGGTCAGCCGGTCTCTGTCCGGCAGCATCCGGCCGTCCGCTCCCTGTGCGTCCCTCATCGTCCGGAATTTGATGAACTCGAATGCCCGTCCCGCACGCCCAATCCTGGTCTGCCTGAAGAACACCGGCCGTCCCATACGAAGCGCGATCAGAGCAGCAACCACCACAAGGAAGGGCGCGAGCAGCAGCAAGGCGGCACACGACGCGCTGAAATCGAAGGCCCTTCTGCCCATCACGCCTGCCCTTCAACCCGCTTCAGTCCGATGGACCTCGCCCCGCTGCCGGGCGTAGCGCCTGCGGGTGACTCGCTTTCTACCATATCTCCTGGCGAATTCCAGTTGCTCGCATATTCCTCCGAGTCGAATTCGACGGGTCTGTGGCAGGTCGGATCCAGAATGTGCCGGTAAACCTCAAACACTTCCTGCGCGGTTCGGCGGACATCGAACATGCTTCTTACCAGTCTCTGGCCGTCTTGTGCGAGACGGCGGCTCTCGTCGAGATTGTCTAGCGAAGCAATGACTGCCCTCGCCAGTTCCGCCGGCTTTCGAACACCGACCAGCCTTCCCGTAACCCCTTCGAGAACCACTTCGGGTAATCCTCCGGTTCTACTCGCGATCGTCGGCACCCCTGCCAGCAGCGGCTCGCAGACGCCTCCGCAATTCTCAGAGATCGGAACGTGCACAGCCACGTCGAAATCCGGCCACATTCGCCGGATATCATCCGGCGGAAGATACCCCGTCATCACGATCCGCCCCCCAGCCTCACGGGCCCGCGCCCGGAGGCGGCGTTCATAGGACTCTGAGCCTGCGAAGGTTCCCCCAATCAGCACACCGACGACGTCGGAGCGCTGTCGTGCGATCATTCCAAGCGCATCGATCACGTCTTCGTGCGCCTTGAGCCCGATGCGCTGGCCCAGGTAGTACTTGGGCGGATAGATGAAGTTGGCGTTGCCGACGATCTTCTTCTCTTCACCGATGGCAAAGCGAGTGCGCAGTAGACCCGATCTCACGGTCGCGAACGTGCCAATCGAGGTTCCGTAGTAGCTGAGGTAGAGCCTCTGGGCCGGGACTCCCGCCTTGCGGTACAGCTCCCTGATGCAGCGGCTGGAAGCTATCCAGGAATCCCCGGATCCCGCCGTAGCCAACTCCGCGTTCCGCCAGAACGAGTGCTCCATGTGCAGAGGCCCTGGGACTTGGAACAGGCGTGGGGTTGGGTGGTGCTTGCCGAGAGCGAGCCGGATCAGCATCGTTGAACTGACAAAATGGCTATGGATCAGATCGGGATGAATGTTTGCGATCAGATCGCGCAGTCCCCGCATCGTTTCGAAGGACAACCAGGGGCGCCGGACAGACAAATCGGTGGGGGTGACGTGAATCACGGCTCCGGCCTGCGTCCACGCCTGGACCGTGCGGCCCTCCGCCCTCGGCAGCGCGACGTGAACCGTCACTCCGAGCTTGACGAGTTCGGCGGCTTGCGCCGCCGCCCAGTCCGCGCCGTCGGAGGTTTTGACTACCTGGAGTACCCGCATCTAACTCTTTCGCTCCGCCTGCCAGCGTTCTGTGCGGCTGCGGACATATTCGTAAAACTGGCGTCGTCGCTCGGCCAGAACGCTCTTCTTGTACTCCATGGACTTGGTCAGATTCCGGATCGACATGGCTTCCCGCCGGCCGGGATTCTCCAGGATCTCTCCGATCTTCTGCGCGAGTGCCGCCGCATCGTTAGGTGGCACAAGCTCCGTCTGAGCAAGCAGTTCGGGGATTCCGCCCACCGCCGAGCCGATGCACGGCAGCCCTCGCGCCATCGCCTCGATCATCGCTCGCGGCAAGCCCTCTGTGCGCGACGGCAGGACAAACAGATCCGACTCATCCAGGATCTTGCGGACGGCCTCGCCCGCCGGAACATGCCCTGCGAAACGGATGCGCGCTGCCATGCCGGCCTGCTCCGCCTGTTTCATCAGTTCCGGGCGATACTTCCCGTCTCCGACAACCACGACCTGAATGTCCATCCCCGCGTTAACGCATCTCGCAACAGCGTCGATCAGAATGTCCGTTCCCTTGTAAAGCTGGGCCAGCGAGCCCACGGTGACCAGTTGATAGGAGTTCGAATTCCTGGGCGCGTGCACGCTGGTGGAGATGCTGGCTTCGTCCAATTCAATGCTTGAATAGTGAATCCAGAAGGTTCCGTCCTTAAGCGCTTCTGCGCCGAGTTCGACGTCCGACACACTCGCCTGCATGCCTCGCGTCGGATACCGGCGCTGCAGAGTCTCACTGGTAACGTAGGCGACCCCAACGGCCCGGTTGCACTGAGCGAGCAACTTGCTGGAGAAATGCCAGCGAAAGAAACTGCGCAACGGATGCGAAATAACACCTGGGGCGAAGACCTCGTGCGGATCCCCCACGAGTTCCAATGCAATGGGACGGCTCGTGCGTTGAAGTTCGGGTTCTGCCAGGTTCGCGATCTGCGATGGAACTCGAAGTATGACCGCGCCTTCTGGCGGAAGGGCTTCGCGCAGCGCGGCGCGAAGCTTCGAGTAGGTTCTAATGTACTGCCAGGGCCCCTGGTAATCCGGCAACCCGCGGAACTCGATGCCGTCCCCTGTAACCTGCGACGACCCCTCGGGAACCCGCTCGATCCTGGTCGCTCGGGCGAGGATTGTGATTTTGTCGAAGACGCTCAGGTACCTCTCCCAGAACGGCCGCGCCATACCGAACTGAGACCACACGGATCCGTCTGGAGCGATCGAGTATCGGGCTTCTAGAGCGACTGTTACTTCCAACTCATCTCCGTTCCACTGTGCGCACCCACGGCCGCTGTGCGAGACCGCATTCAGCTGACTGCTCCGCCGTGGAGCGAACCCCAAGTACGCGCGGGTCCCCCGGGCAAGCCGGCAGTCTCTGCATTCTCCGGCCGGCAAGCAGATGCAAGGGGGTCAGGCTGCTTTCCGTATGTGGGGCAGGTTGTTAACCTGCGGCCGATTGGCAATCGGCCTGCTTACTCTCTTTCCTGCCTCCCTACTTCCGCACCAACTAATTCCAGGCCAGCCTATTCCCGTGAGAGGGCTCCCTCCAAGTCCCCACATTCCTTTCGTGCCCACCCTCCACGTCCGTCGGCTACCGCACTATCATTCCACGGGCCAGGCTACCTTCCTCACATGGTGCCTGCATGGCAGCCTCCCGCCAAACCGCAACTTCCCCCCGTCAATCGCTTCCGGACAGGCATTCGTGGCCCTGGACCGTCTGCTCGACGGAATGTGCACCGGCCCGTGCTTCCTGCGCCTGCCTGAGATCGCGCAAATGGTGACGGATTCCATTCGCTGCCGCGATCTAAAAACCTATCGCCTCCACGCGTTTGTCGTCATGCCAAACCACGTTCACCTTCTGATCACTCCTCTGGTGGCGGTCTCCAAGCTGATGCAATCGCTGAAGCGCTTCACCGCCAGGGAACGCAACCGCATGTTGGGACTCACCGGTCAAGCCTTCTCACAGGACGAGAGCTACGATCGTCTCGTGCGCAACACGCCGGAGTTCCAGCGGATCGCGCGGTACATCGAGAACAACCCCGTGACGGCCGGTCTCGCCGCAGTGCCGCAAGACTTTGAGTGGTCCAGTGCCAAAGCCGATTGCCAATCGGCCGTAGGTTGATATCCGCACGGGCGCAGGTTGCTATCCGCATGTCGGGCCCGCCGCCCATGGGGGACACCGCCATGTGGGGCAGGTTGTCAACCCGCCTGCTTCGCTCAGCTTCTGTGTGCTTCGGCTTCGCATCCCACCCATTCAACATCCAAATCTGCCCTCCAGAGTCGGTAGTCAACCGGCATCCGGAATCCCCTCCTGCCGGCAGCCTGTATTGGGTCTCACTCGCTTTCACCAGCCTCGATCGGTGCCGGCGTCCTCCCGAGTCCGAGATAGATGTCGCACATCTCCTGAATACCTTGCCTGATGTCAAAACGGCTGCCGTCGAGGATGGCCACAGCCCCACCCCGGTCGAGCTGCGGCTGCTCCGCGATTTCACACGCAACGCGAGCCCACTCGCTCGGGCCGGCAGACAGCGGAAGCCGGCGGAACAGTGCGGGATTCACGATGGCTTCTTGCGTCAGCGCCTCGGAAGCCAAACAAGGTAGACCCGCGGCTTGAGATTCCATACTGACTATGGGCAGGCCCTCGTGGAGGGACGGCAAAAGAAATACATCCATGGCGCCAATCAGAAGCCTCGGGATGTCGGATCGCATGCCGCTGAAGACAATCTTGTCTTTCAACCCGAGACTCACGGCCTGCGCTTCGATCGCCGCGCGCAGCGGGCCATCGCCAACCAGCAAGAACTTCGCCCTAGGCTCCCTGGCTGCGATGCAGGCGGCGGCCTCCAACAGAAAGCGGTGGTTCTTCACCGGGGAGAAACGCCCCGCGTGGCCGAAGATCACGTCCTCCGGGGAAAAGCCGAATTCGGCCCGCACCGTGGCCGAATCGACAGGAGCCCGAAATGGAGCCAAATCAATACCGCAGTAGAGCACGCTGAGCCGTTTGTCCTGGCGCCAGTTGCTCCCAAACAGCGCTTTCGCCGCCTCGTCGCTCACCGCAAATCCATGGGTGCATTGGGCACGAATCAGCCGCTCCATGGAGTTAAGATACATCCGCCTTACAATTCCCGCCCTCGACTCGGCGGCCGTCGTGTCGCTGTGGCTCTGTGCAATTCGTACCGGTATACCGGCAATCCTTCCAAGGGCCAGGACAAGCCCGCTAAAGTGATGCACGTGGCTATGCAGCACGTCGAAAGGTCCGGAACGCTTCAGAACCTGGAGAAACTGCCAGGAGTATAACCCCGGGGTTGTCGTGTGGGAACATCGGAAAACCCTCGACCCGAGCGCGAGGACTTCACGGTCGTAGGCTGCCTCCTGTTCGCTGTGCACGAGGATGTCGATCTGGAACCTTTCGCGGTCGATCCCCCGCAACACGTGCATCAGCCACGTCTCGACGCCCCCGACGTTCATCGCCCCCAACACATGGAGAATTCGCACTGGCTTCATTCAGGGCACCACCATTCGCCAGCCAACCGCTAGTCCGCGCTCGTTGTGGCTTTCTCTTGGAGTTGGAGGCGTCTGAGGAGGGCGTCGTCTCTCCCGCCGCGAAAACAGAAGGCGAGCAGTATTGGAATCGCTCCCAGTGCAATCATAGCGGGTACGCTGAGGAACCAATTGCGGACTTCATGGGTGAGGGCGTACAGGAGTACGCCTTCCAAAGTCAGACTGGTTGGAGTACGTGCCTTTGATCCCATATATGCCAATGCACAGCCGAAAGCGGCGAACACCACAACGCCGGCAAATCCGAAGTTGTAGAAGGACTCGGCCACGGCTGAGCCGCCAAGTCCCGAGGTCCTTGACGCTAATACCTCGCTGAGGGCGCGTGGGTCGGTTTCAAGATCTTTCCGCAAATCCGGGATGATAAGACCGAGGCCACGCTCGATAGGAAGCCAATAACCGCCGCCCCACACCAGCGAGTCACTCTCATCGATCCAACCGATTACCAGGCTGGCAGTTTCCAGTGTGCCGCCCATTTCAGAGAGGGCCGCAGTCAGTGGAAGGTTGTCCGCGCTCCCGGTAGAAGAAAGCATGCCGGCGTTCCTTCTCGCGCTAACTAAGGTAATGAGCACCAACACCAACAACCCACCGCAGACTACAAAAATTGGCCTGACGCGTAGGCCTCCTTTTGCGGCAATTACGGCGAAAACCAAAGCACCAACTAGGGCATATTGACGCGCTCCAGTCATAAGTACCACGGCGGTCAGCAGACACTGCAACAGAATCGGTAGCCAACGATTACTCTTGTTGCTATTCAGGATGGCAACAATTGCCCCGATCGTGACCATATAACACGTGATCGAAAACTCGCTCTTAAATAATGTTCCGTATAGGCTACTATATGATGAAGAGAAAACACCTAAGCCTCCGTTAATCATGAACAGTTTGGCTAAATTGACTGCGGCAACTATAGCTATCAATACTCCTATTACGTAAAACCGAAATTTCGGACTAAGCTCAACACTGCACTGCCCCCCCCAGCTACGCCGAGCGAACATGCAGCCCAGCACAAAGCATGCCACGCATGCGCAGCTGTATGCCGAAGCGCGATACCAGTTGCTGCTACTCAGCCAAATAGAAACAGCGTCGGCTAAACGTGGATCAACTTCCAGCCCTAATGCTGTCACAATGGTCAGTGGAAAATGATATAGCCAAAGAAGAGATATATACGCGATTGGCCCGGATTGCCATTCAAAGCCGCAAGTATGTAAGCTATAAATGAGATACAAGGATGCGATCGTCGTGCCAAATGCGATGATAGGCCACCATGAGCGATCATCTGAGAACCCCCACGCGGGGATTGAAAGTATTCCAACAAGTATTGCTAGTGCGATTGTTATTGAATCGCGGCTGTGCGTCCATGGCAGAGATAGGCCCGAGTCTTGAAACGGAGCCGGTTGAGTGTGTAGCATATCAGCGGTTACCAAAATAAATGAATGTGCGGGCCGACTACCCACAAATGTATAAATTAGTTTCTCGTGTAGTAGCTGGCAATGGAAACGATGCCCTTAATCCGAGCCTTCATTACCGGCTTCTGCCCGCCGGGCTTCGGCTCCCACAGCGCCCGAATTGGGGAATCCAGGTTACGCAATGGAGGGCGAGTGGTAGATATTCGCCCGCGAGTTCGATCCGATCTGGAAACTGTTGTTTTCATGCCCACGCTCCGATCAGGCCATTATGGGAGGACTGTTGTTTCGGCGGGCGGTCGCACGAACCGCGCTCGATTGAGCCTGCTGCGCGCCCAAATCGGAGAAGACATTCGCTAGGCTGAGACCCCACCTCGATTGCCGGAACCGTACGCCGAGTTTGCAGAGCAGCGATGGCGTCACTTGGACGACAAGTTCGAGACGATGCAACCGCCGCTTGGATTTGTCGGAGATGGGTTGGAACTGTCCGTTACGAAGTGCAGTCAGAGCTTCGGTTCTGTTTCCTGCACCTAAGCCGGCCAGCGCGTGATATTCGATCATCCACGCAAGGTACGCCCGGGCGGACCCCTCGAGGTTTGGGGAAACGACTCGTTCACGGAGCATCTGGATGAGGCTCGCGGCGGCGAGCGGCAGTTCAGCAGACCAAGCGGCGCTCGCCATGGCGCTGCCCACCACGTTGCGGTCGTAAACTGCAGAGACTCGCGGATGGTAGGCCATGGGCGAATAGAGTGCTGCTTGTAGATAGAACTCAGTGTCCTCACCAACTGGGACACCTTCTCTGAACTTGACGCCACGCGCAAGCAGCCAGTTTCTCGCACCACACGACGACATGTTGATAGCATAGCCGGTCGTCGCAAACTGATAATAATCTGGGATCAGTGATAGCGATGAACGGTCGATGGTCCTATCTATTCCTAGACCACGCGAGTAAAGGGAGCGATAGCCTGTTGCTATCAGGCCGGCCTCAGGATAGACAGTCGCCACTTCCGCAAGATCCCGGAGATGACTGGGCCACCATTCGTCATCCGCATCCAGAAACGAAGCGATCTCGCCCCGCATTTCAGCAATGCCGCGATTTCTGGCCGCCCCCACCCCAGCATTTCGTTGCGAAATGAGACGAATGCGTGGATCCTCGAATTGCTCCCTTACAATGCGAGCGCCATCATCGGTGGACCCATCGTCAACAATGATCAGCTCATAATCCTCGAAGTCCTGTGCCAGCACGGAGCGAATCGCTCTGGCAATATACGGCGCCTTATTGTAGAGCGGGACAATGACGGAATGCCTCAATGAGTTGAGCATGAGTACCTCCACTTTGCATAGGCAATCTCGGCGACTCTCTTCGTCATCGCGCGAAGCTCGCCATCCGAGGCGACAGCCACAAGAAAGAAGGCAGTCACGCTCAGTGCCGCCGATAGGAGGGTTTCCGCCAGCACCGCTCGAATGCACCACGCGGAGAATGAGGCCAGTGCCACGGGGCGAAGGAAGCGCTTGCCTGACTCCGAGAGCAGCGCAAGGCCAGAGGGGTTGACGAGTACAAGCCCGATGCTCAACAGAGTTTGCGTAGTTACGGCTGCGGCAGCTGCCCCGAGCGCGCCGAACTTGGCGGCGAGCACGGTGAACAGAATACAGCCTGCCGCTAGGGCCGCAACATAGACCCATGCCCTTCGGCCTTGCATACCCTTCGTCGTCAGCGCATCCGCGAACGGTGCGCTTAAACTGTTTAGCACGACCATCCAACACAGCAGGGACAAGATCGGAGCCGTGTGCTCCACCCACGACGTGCCGAGTGCCAACCGCACCAGCAGGTTCGAATAGAGGGCAACGGGGAGCGACAGTCCAAAGCTCAGAATAAGGTTTAGTTTCAGTTGGTCAACGGAGAGTGAAAAGTGCGCTGCCGGATCGCGCGAGCCCGCTTGGAACAACTGAGGGTACCACGCCATTGCGAGGGATCCGGGAATGGAATACAAGAGCCCTGGCACGCGACTCGCTGCAGCAAAGTAGCCAACCTCGGTGGCCGCGGTAACCCGCTCCATGATGATCGGTCCAAGCTGCGGTAGCGCGATGCCAGTAATTCCTCCGATCGTGAAGGACGTCAGGCCTTTTAAGAGCCCCGCGTCCCAGCCAATCATTTTCGGTGCTCGTCTTCTCACTAGTATCAGGCACGCGACGCCAACGAAGAGTGAGGATGTGCCGTACACGGCGGCTACGCTGCGAACTGGCCAGCGGAGGAAGAATGCGGAAACGAGAGCAACCGTGGAAAACACCTGGCTGGCGGTTCTGACCGCCGCAGTGATGTGCAATTCCTGGGTGGCCCAGAAGTAGCTGGCAGCAAAGCCCTGCATCGCTACACCGCAAATGCTTGGCAAGACCACAGCCAGCATCACGTCACGTTGCTCTGGCTCTGGATACATAGTCACGATACCTGCCAGACTGGCGAGCGTGACGAGCGCAACTAAGGCTAGACGGACCTTGAAGATGGTGCCCAGGATTCTACCTGGGTCCGCATTCGGGTGCGTTAGGTTCCGTACCGTTAGGTGCGTTAGCCCGAGGTCTGACAGATAAGCCAAAATGCTCGAAAGAGCGATCGCCACGCTGAGGATCCCATAGGCCCGGGGTCCCAACGAGCGAGCCACCAGCACCACCGCGATCGCCGGAAGCACCCTCACCAGGACGTCGCTGACCATCAACACCCCGGCATTTCTCACAATTATGAGCCTCGACATGGTTGGGACGTTTGACCTATCGTTGGATGCGGTGTTTACCTCCTGCACCAACCGAGCATAAAGAGGGTGTGCGAATTATTAGTGATTTTCAGGTCGGTTGTTTTCACACCGAATTGGCGTGGGCCCGCGTGAGCTGAGAACGCTGGCACCTGAGCGCTTATGCGGCTCATGGTTCCTGCATTCACGGTTGCCTCGACAGCCCTCCCTGCGGGCTGACTTTCCACGATGTGGCATTTTTCGAGTCTCGCACCGTTGAGCCTGGGGCGACTCTTCTTGTCGGCGCGGCAAAATCATCCCAGTCTTCTGTTAGAAGCGGCATGGTATTGTCGTCAAGAATATATACGTGCGATTTGAATGATGTCTTGTCCATTGCATATATAGAAACCGAGTTATTATGTAATCTCAAACCAGAAGACACCCCTTTTAGGGTTGTGAGCAGGAGCGCCGTCCGCATTCGTGATGGCTCCAAGCTATCCAGAATGTGATTGTCCGCGATTTCGACCTCGGTTGCAGGCGTGCCGGCAATGAAGATGGGGGTTTTATACCCGATGGGAATGGCTTGGTCGAGGGAGGAGCCAGCGTTCTTAATGGTATTGTTTCTGATTTTACAGTGTTTTAATTCTGCTGCTAATCGAATTCCGGCAAGAGGTGCGTTTTCGATGGTGTTCCCTTCAATTAGAAAGCCCTCCGCCGTCTGCCCAACTGATGACCACCAGCCGATACCCATTGAGGCAGTATTCGCCGGTCGAGTGGAATTCTCGAGGTCAAAGGAAACCTTGTTGTTCGTTATATCTACGTGTGCGATCGGCAGGTTTGCGTTCGGCTGCACTGCGATTCCTGCGGCTGCCATCTCACCCAGTTTCAGCCCGGTGTAGCTTGTCTGGTTGAGTACGATCTTGTTGTCAGTAATTGTGAGGCCATTTATCCCGTAGCCGCTTGAATGGCCCGCATAGGCGTTAGACCAGACCTCAATTCCTACCATCGCCCCCGTGATCGTATTGCCGCGGACAACATTCTCGACACTGTCGAATGGCGCTATGCCAGTCACATTCATTCCTGCGGCGAAATCAGTGACCACATTACCGGAGATCAACATTCGTGATCCATGCGTCTCAATTGCAGTAACAGCCGCGGGTGCACCCCGTCGAGCCGCTGTGAAGCTGTTGCCTTCGATGGTCGCCCCAATGCCATGGATGTACAGCGCTGAGTAATCATGAGCGATGTGATTTGGATCGTCTCCGATCAATTTGAAGGTGCAGTGTGTGACACTGATATCCCTAGCCGGGACGCCGGCGACGATGGAATTGACCGAACTGGAATTCTCAATTGTGACGCGCTCGACCCGAATGTGCTGACCGGCGCCGAAGGCAATCTCGAACCGACCGTGTGCGTATAGCTCAGCCTTGTCTTTGATCGGGTTCAGCATTATATTGGAGTCGATCGTCAGATCCTGAATCACGCAATAGTCGCACAGCCCTGCGTAGATTACGGAATCGTAAGGGCCCGAAGAACCTGCTACCCTTATCACGGGATCGCCTTCACCAATGAGTTGCACGTTCGACCGAAGCTCGAGAAATGTCTTTTTGCCCGGGGCGGGAGCGATCAGATACCCTTTGGGAGCGGGTGGGAAGTATACGGCGCCGGTCTTGGCCGAATCGATTGCAGCTTGAATCGCTGCCCGATCGTCCGTAACCCCGTCTCCTTTGGCGCCGAAGTCTCTTACCGAAACCGATCCTTCCTGGCGAGGCTGAGCCAGCGCGTTAGAAATGCCGCCTAAAGCCCACAAGATCAGTAGTGGGAGCCACCATACGCGTAAATCGTGTCTAGAGTCCATGGACCACCTCGTTCAGCAACGTCATCCTGGCAATCGGCATGCGTGGCCAATCTCTCTTCGGCTCTTGGTTGCACGTCAAACCAGCCCTTTGATTGGGCACGGGTCGATCATTTTCTGATGTGACAAACGCCCTCCTGGTTCCTCCTTCGGCAACCCAATCTTCCGATCCCACGGGTAATGATTTGGGGTTGCCAGCCAAAATCGGCCCGCCCATTTCGGCCGCCAAACCGTTGGTCCATCGCCCTGGTCGAGAGACTCTCGGATGGCTCACTTCTGCGCTTACCTGCTTTGCTTGAATGATTCCGGCCTCGGACAGAGGATCTCGCCGAATTGCGTTAGCCGGTATTAGGAATATATTTGTGCCGTTTTATCAATGGTTTACGAGATTCGTGTAGCTCTGGCCCTTTACACCGGCTGCACTATTCTCAGTGGCGAGTGACGCTGGCCGCATCTGGCCAGACAAACATAAACTCGCTCGAAAGTTGAAACCAGGAATCATGCCACTATCTCAATCCGGTCAGGCTCGCGTCCGCGGCGCGAAGTCCGCAGGCCCCAAAACCACTCAACGCAAGCCGCAGTCGGCTCAGGATGACCTCAATCAAGGCCGCCAGGCCACCCCGTCTGTCGTTCCGCAGAACGAAAATCTTGAAGTTTCCGAAGAGCTGGTCGCATATTTCGTGCGTCGCATCCAGCCAAAAGACGTTGTGGAGTACAACCTCACTGTCGAACTGGCTTCCATTGAATGGTGCCTCGCCCGTATTCGCGACATCGGCACCCAACTCCTCGACGATGAGAGGACCGGCCAAGAGCCCACCCTCGAAACGGCTGGAAACGAAGGGGGCGAACTAACCCGCCTCATTCTAGCTGGCCATTCATTCGTGGACCGTTCTCGATTCCTGAGCGCTCTCAAGCTCAGGAAGTCCCAGCTCATCCGTGCCCGTCAGTCGGTTCTCAGCTACTTGAGGGATCTGCGTAGATTTTTCCCCCTGCCCGATTCTGGCTGCGAAGTCCTTCCGCGTCATCCGTTTGGCGCCAAACCGCCGGTCCCGATCGAACCTGAAATGAACCAGGATGCCGGGGCGATCTGCACTTGAGACTGTTCGACAGCAGATCCCCTTGCCCGGGCCGAAGATTCTGTGCCGGTGTCTGGAGGGGGTGAGGGTGGCCGGTGCCCCTGTGTCATCACTGCAAATCTTGACCGCCGTCACCCTTCGACTGCAGTAATCAGGGCCGGCCTTTGCCTATTTCGGCCGGGACTGCTTCTCTGCTGATTCCCGATAGTCCTGCATACGAATTGGCCGCACAGGCCCTTTGGTGTAATGAACTCGAGAGTTCATGCTCCCCATCGGGCATGTGCGATTGGGTGGAATTCAACCGGCTCGCTGGTTCCTTTCCCTGTCCTGAGTGGCTGGTTTGTTCAATCGCCTGAAACGTTAGTCTTCCTTCCTGGTTTCACCATGTCCGTATCCGTACCCGTATTTGCCCTTTGCATAGCCGTGGTAACCGTTGTAGTAGCCGTAGTAGCCACCAGGTGACCGCTTCGGATTCCAATCGTTCATGATTGTTCCGACAATATGAACGCCGTCCTCGCGTAGTCGGGACTGCGCCGCTACTGCCGCGTCGCGTGTTGTCTTGCCTGCGCGCACCACCAGCACTACCCCGTCGGTGTGCCTCGTAATCACGCGGGCATCGACGATAGTCAACATTGGGGGCGTATCGAAAATGACCATGTCGAAATCACACAGGAACTGCGTGATGCATTCCTGCAGGCGCGGAGAGTAGAGCAAATTGGTCGCTCCCGATGCATACGGCCCTGCGGAGAGAATGCTCAGGTTGGGGACTGCCGTCTCGTGCACGGCCGCCAGGTATTCCCGGCCTGAGTCCGTTTCCTTCGCCTCGGAGGAAACCCCGTTCAATTGAGTCGTTGTATTTGTATCTGCTCCTGCTTGCAATTCGCCAGTTCGATTTCCATGCAAAATGTCCGCTGGCTTGCGAGCTTGTAGCAGAGTCGTCAGCCCTATCTCGTTGCTGAGGTCGAAGATTTCGTGAACCCTGGGCTTGCGCGTGTCGGCGTCCACTAGCAGCACCCGCTGTCCCGTTTCCGCTATTGAGATAGCCAGATTGCAGACGACGGTCGTCTTGCCCTCGGACGCACTTGGACTGGTCACTACGAAGGTTCGGGGGGGACGGCTGCTCGATTTTGTGAAGAGAATGCTGGCTAGAGCTGCCCGGAAGCTCTCAGCCAGTAGGCTTGATTTGTCCTGGTAGGTGACCAGCCCCAGTCGCGCCGGTTCCTTCGTCCCATCACCGATCTGTTTCGAAGTTTTCTTGGAGTAGAAGTACCCTCTCCCACGTTTGGCCGCTGAGGAATCGGCGGGGATCAAACCCAGCTCCCGCAAGTTCAGGTAAAGCGCGATATCAGCCGGCTCCTGGATCGTTCGGTCCGCCCGGTCTGTCAGCACTATGAAGGCGATCCCGAAAAAGCCACCCGCCAGCAGCCCCAGCGCGGCGTTGAGCGGTACGCTCGGCCGGCTCGGCTTCGTCGGAACTTTGGCCGGATCGATGACTCTCACGTTGCTGGCCCGTAGCGCGCTGGCCACGCTTGCTTCTTTCATGTGCTGGAGCATCGAGTCGTAGATCTGCCGGTTGGAGTCCACTTCGCGCTTCAGGATGTTGTATTGGATCGCCTTTTCGCTCTGGTCGGTAACCACGCCGGTTTGTGCGGCATACGCCGACGTCAGCAGCCGCTCGCGGCGGTTCGCTTCGTCATATTCATTCTTTATGCGCCTCAGAATGTCTACTCTCTGGTTGCTGAGGCTTTTCTGCAGGGCCGCCATCTGGGCGTCTATTCGGCGCAGTTTTGCGTTTTCAGAAGTGTAGGTTTCCGACAGTTCCGCCGCTTGCCGCCGTAACTCGCTGAGGCGCCCTTGGTAGTCTCGGAGGCTGGGGTCGTTCAGTATGTCTGGTAGGGAGTCTACTGGGGCGCTGGACGCCATCTCCCATCGGCTCTGCTTGTTCACTCGGTCGGTTTGGGCTTTCGTCAGTTCTTCCTGTAGTTGACGCAGTTTCTCCTCGCTGACGTTCGTCTTTTCCCCCGTGAAGATCAGTCCGCTGCGCCGGGCGTACTCCTGCAACGCGTCGTCGCTGCGCTCCAGTTTGACCTTCATCTCGTCCAGTTGTTTGGTCAGGAACTCGCCAGTGCGCTGCGTCATCTGCCAGCGGGCTTCCATGTTCTGTTCGATGAACTCTTGGGTCAGCCTGTTGGCGTACTCCGCTGCCACTTCGGGGCTGGTATTGCTAACGACGATTTCGATCACACGGGTCTGCCCACTCGCCTTGACCTTGGTTTCTTTGGAAGCCATTTGCAGCCTGCTGTTCCGTGAATCCTTCGTCTCGAGGCCACGCAAGGACAACATGCGCTCCAGCAGAGACTGAGACGCTTCGCGGGGGGTCGGCTTCTTGTACCCCAGTCCCGCCAGCGTGCGGTCTTTTAAGCTCTCACTATCGAGCAGTTTGATCTGAGTCTGGATGTCCGCTATTTCGTTGGAACGACCGCCTTGGTCGAACTGGCTCACGTCCTTGGTGTTCATGAAGTTGTCGTTCAACTCCAGAACTTCCAATGTGGTTTTGGCTTCATACACTTGCGCCTGGGGAAGAGTGACAAGAATGCCCAGGAAGAGCCCCAGCGAGGCAATGACAATCAGGGTGCCTCGGCGGCGTTGAAGCGTCCGCCAGTATTCGACAAGGCTGCCTTGTTCTTCGTCACCACCTGTCGGCGGTCTATATCCGTACGCCCTCTGATTCCCGTACGGTTGGGGTTCGATCGCGGAGAAGGGAACGTCCTTGGGTACCAAACTCGTCGCTGGGACACGGTCATTCCCGTTAGGCTGAATTGTGTTTTGCACGTTATGATATCTCCAATTCTGGCGCCGGTTCCGTTAGGGAATTCGATAGATTGCTGCCGCACCCAAACCGATAGTGAGTTCGGCGGTCCTCGTGAGCGCCCGCCTGGTGCCATTCACGGGGACAAAGAGGATGTCTTCGCTTTGCAGCGGTACGTCGGGTGATCCGCCGCTGAGGATCTTCGCTAAATTGACTGCGATTTCCATGCGTTGATCTTCTGCCCCCGTCTTTCTCAGGATTTTGGCGTTGCGGCTCTTGGCGTATGAGTCTAGTCCTTCCGCCAGAGTCAGCGCCTGGAGCACGGTTGTGCGTTCATGGGACCCCAGTACAAAGCCGCCGCTCTTCTTCACTGCGCCGAGCACGTACACGAGTTCGCCCTTTGGAACAGTTACGACGTCAGTTGGTTTCACCGGGATGTTCTTCTCCGGGGTCCGCGCCTCCATGAGGTCCTTGACTCCGACCTCCGCCACATAGTACTGGCCGCTCTCGTCGGGGTGAGAGCCCGGCAGCGGGATCTTGCCCCATTCCTGTTTGCGCGCAATCCGGATTGAGTAGCCCGCCTCGACATTTAGCCCACCCGCTAGACTGACCACCTCAAGGAGTGTCTTCTCTCCTCTCAATTGATATACGCCGGGCGACTTCACCTCGCCCAGAACGCTAACTGGCTGGCTCCGCATCTCCTGCACCGTCACGCTGACCTCGGGATTCTTCAGAAACTTCTTGAGCTTCTCGGCAATCGCATTCTCTAATTCCTCCGGGCTCAGACCGCCCGCGTGGACTCGGCCGGCCATCGGCAGGCTTACGTTGCCGCGCATGTCAATCTGGTAGGGATCCCGGCCCATTTCGTCCATGTCGAGCACGCGTACGAGGATCTGGTCGCCTTGGCCCAATACATAGGTAGATCGCATCGGATCTTCAGCCGGCGTCTGTCCGAGGGCGCAAATCGCCGTAAGACACAGTGTCAGAACGGCGTAGGCACCGGTTGCTGCCGCTCTTCGCAATTGCTGCGCCCGCAAGCAGCCATTTTTCGAGTTCATTGTTCACCTCTTCCGGCCTGAAGGGCTAGCTTCGAAACCTGTTCCTGCAAGCGATTCAGCTTCTGGTCGAGGTTTTCTAGCCGCGCACTTAAACCGTCTTCACTTGCTCCACCTCTGCATGGGACCCCTGCTACTAGACGCCGCATGGCGTCCCTCGCAAGATCGCTGATGCTCCGTGCTCCCGTGGCCTTGCAGGCTTCTGTCACCTTGATGAATTCCTCGTCCGAAAGCCGGATGCTGATCATCTTTTCTCTTCGGCGCACTAATGTCATAACTGACAAGACCTCGAAAGTGAGTTGCTCGGTATCCGCCTGAGCGGGACCACGGAGTCCGGCTGGCATTTTCGTTTGGGGACGCCCTCCCAGCCTGAAAGGGCGCGTTGCTTGAATTCCGTCGCACGGCTTGGCGATCGCGACCAGTCGAGAAGTGCGATCCCTGCCAGTGCGCTTCTGGCGCTGGCAACTCCGCTTGCGAGTGCCTAACGTTCAAGGGCTGACGGCAGACTGGACTTGCGTTCCAACAGTGGTTCGGAACAGCCGCGCCTCTCGACCATGGGATACGTCCGATTCCGGGGGGAGACCAGGCAATGGGGCAAGAGCGAGTGGGCAGGCTTCGCCCCTCTCAGTCCCATTGGCTGATTTCTAACACCCTGTATTGAATCGACCAGATCGGCCCCTACTTGGCCTGTGGGTTTGTAGGCGATGGTGGACGGATGCCGTCAGTTTGATAACAGGGACTGCTGGCTTTGATCCGGCTACTTCATCAGGACTTTACAATCCTAATGTATGTTAATCCTGCCGTATGGCAAATGTCAACCGCGTAGTGCTTTGAATTCGGTGTGAGGACTGCGTGCCACGTTTGGCCTCATGGTTGCTGCACCCATGACCGTAGGCTCCTGACTCGTGGCGGCAAAAACTTCGATTGGGATGCATAAACAGACCAGAGACTCGATGGCGGCCCTTGAGCGAGCTCACCGGTAACACCTGTTCAAGAAGTGCATACTCTTCAGCCTCACCAGCGGCACCGGCCATGTGTGAATTGTGCAAGAACATTGAGTAATCTGATGGAAAACGCAACACTAACCGATTTGGATCTACTTGACGGCCAGCCTCCTTTAGGTCAGAAACCAGCGCCGCGAACTTCACGCCAGCGTCGGACTCTACCTGTGCGCCGTGCCTGCGCGATTGTTATCCGCAATTCGTCGGCCATCCGTTTGGATGAGTTGCCACATTCGCTCTCGCGACTCCCTGACTTCCTCGGTGGCGTCATCCCCAGCATCGCCCTGGACCTGAGCCAGTACCTCCTAGACGTCATACAAGCGCTCAACTCCGTGCTGCTTGTTGCACGGATGGGCAAGCATAAAACCTGCCACCGAATGCCTCAAGGCCACATTGACTTGATTCGGCCCGTTCGGCCGAATTTGCGGATTTTGCGGCAGTTGGAAGGAGTCCGCAGTTGCAAAAGTTGAGCGCCCGGGGAAAGAACTAGGTTCCTGGCCCCGGGCGCTCATGAGTTAAGCTACTGTGCTCCGGGTTACCATGCGCGAGGCTCGAAGCCCGCGCATGGTAACCAGGAAGGATTGGGCTACTGCCTTCTGAAGGTGTAGTCCGTGTAGACGGTCACGCCGCTGACGATCGCCTGAATGCGAACGTAGAGCGTTGGAACCACCGGCAAGCCGCCCCTCGTCGCCGTGAAGGTGGTCGGGGAGTACATGTTGGCGGAGACATTGAAGCTGCCTGCGCCTGTGGTGCCGATATACAGGTAGTAGTTGGACACCGTACCGCCGGTCGCTGCAGTCCAGTTGAAGGTGGCCGTGGCCCCTAACAACGAACCTGCAACTGGCGCCGTGAGCGTTGGAGCTGTCGGCGCAACGTATCTGAAGGTGTAATCCAGCGAGCGGTTGACGCCACCGACAAGGGCGAAGAGCCGCACATAAACAGTCGTGCCCGAGAGCACGCTATTCGGCAGAACTCTGACCGCATTCGTGGTGGCTCCGGTGTAGGCGGAAGCCGAGAGGTTGGATGTCCCGACGCTCGTTCCAAGCCAGAGAGTCCATTGTGTAACCGACGCTCCGCCGGCCCACGTGAAGTTGACGGTTCTGCTCGCCACGGTGCTGCCATTGGCTGGCGTCAGGAGTGCGAACAGCGCTGTTGTGTAGGTGTAGTCGGTGAAGCCCGGCGTGCCGTTGATCACTGAGTACAGCCGCACGTAGATGGTGCTCCCCATGGGGAGACCGTTCACGGTAGCAGTGGTCGCGATGCCCGGAGTTCCGAGGTACAGGTTGCTGCTGCCCACTCCCGTCGAGCCGACGTAGAGGTAGGTGGCGGACAAACCGGATCCGAGGGTCCAGGTAAAGGTGGCCGAATTGGTCGGCAGTACGCTTCCCGGCGTCGGGGTGAGCAACACTGCCGGAGTGAACGTCTCAACGGTCCACGCGGACGACATGGCCGCCTGCTGGAATGTCGGCGCGGTTGGCGACGGCACGTTCAGCGGTGCGAAGCTGTCATCGGCCCGGACTCTGTAGATGTAGTTGGCGCCCGGCGTGCCCGTCGTGTCGGTAACGGTTACGTTTTGTCCGTGGGCCTTCGTGTTGAAGCCCGGGGCCGCGGCGGCCGTACTCACCTGCCACTGAACGTAGCCGGGGTCGGTCGGCGCAAAGTTGGCGGTCGTGCTCCGCTGGATCGTGAAGCTGGTTTCACTGGCGGAGTTGTCAACCCAAGTCAGCGTATGGTTGCTGCCGACGATGGGAGTGACGGTCAGGTTGCTCGGCGCGGGCGGAGGCACCTGGAAGATGATCGGCCGCATCATGTCGTTCTCTTCGTGGCCCAGGATGTGGCAGTGCCACACATATTCCCAGCCGAAGTTGACGAGTTGGTTGACCTGAGAGAGGCTTACGTTGCCGCTGTTCGGGTCAAGTCCTGAGATCGCATTCGGGTCGGCCACGCCAACTGGCATCGTCACGTCGTTGGGACGGATGCTGTCGGGAAGCGGGAACGGGAGAGTCGGCGTGATGGGTTGCAGGGCAACCAGGACGTCTTCCAGCGGATTCATACGAACGGTGTCTTTCCAGCCCAGTTCGTTCGGGTCCGGTTGACGGTTCGAGCCGTCCCAGCCCACGCGGTTGACCACCTGCACGTTGAACAGGTGGAAGTGCATGAAGTGGCTATCCACGCCATTGTGGGTGATCTTCCACAGCTGCGTCTGGCCTTGCTGAATGAGCTCCGTCGGCCAATCCACATAGCCCAGGGGAACTGTCGTCTGGGTCTGGAAGGTGGTCAGCGGAACTTCGGTGCCGAGCGTGGCGTTCATGCGGCCGTAGTCAAGAGTAAAGAGCTCCTGAATGGCTTTCTGATCGAGCACGTTGCAGACTGCGCCAGGAATCGTGGAGACGCAGGGCGCCTGGTCGAAGGTCATCGCATAGGTCGGCGTGAACGTGAACGTGTCCGCCGTAATCGGCATGTAGGTGTTCTTCGAAACGGTGTTGTACGCCGAGTTGTAAGCGGCCTCGGGGACGATGATCTGGGGCTGGGTGGCCTTGAACAGACCCGTCTGAGTGGCGGTGGTGACAAACGCTGCCTTCAGTGCGCTCAGGTTGAAAGGCACTGTGTTGGGCGCATTTCCGTCCACGACGACCTGCATGACGGTTCGGGTGTTGGGGCCGTAGCCCTGGATGGTGTTGGGCGCGCCGCCGATCGGGGTCTGGTCTCCGTCGCCCGTGAAGTAGTCCAGGCGGGAGTCAAACGCCGGCGCGGGTGCGGGCGCGTCGTTGTACAGGATCAGGGTCTTGCCGGAGAACTTAGTGAAGTCCACGATCACGTCGGCGCGTTCCGCCGGTCCCAGCCACAGGCCGTGCATGGCCACGCTGGTGATCGTGATACTGCGGGTGTTCTGCTCGAAGTTGATCGGGGTCGCGGGGATCACTGCCGGCGCGGGCAGCAGGCCGCCTTCGGTGCCGATCTGGATCCATGGTGGACCAGCAAGTCTGGGATCAGGAGATCCTCCGGCGCGGCCGTCCGCAGCCCACATGGTTTGCGGTTGGGGGATGCCCTGCAGTGGTCCGTAGTTCGGCCAGCAGTTGGCAGGCAGACCGGTTCCGTTGATCGGGTTGCCGGTCCCGTCGAAGAGCGCCCCGACCAGGCCGAGTCCCAGCTGCGGGACGGCGATGGGGTTGATTGAGGTGCAGAGCGGCATCGGCAATCCCTTGAACGGGGGAGCCGCGGCCATCATCAGGACGTCCGTATTGGCTTGCAGCGGGTCAGCCTGGAACCACGACAGATTCCACGAACGGTCGTTGCCGGCCGACAGGATCTGGAAGCGGTAGGCTGCGGGCGCAACGTGGAGTACCGGGAAGGCAACGCCGTTGACCACCGGGGTATCCATGAAGCCTTCCGGCGTGCCGGACGGATTGGGGGTGATCGGGCAGCCGCAACTCGGGCACGCGGGCGTGGGGCCGATGGTCAGGAACGAGCCAGGCGTCGCACCCGGATACGCGCTCGAAGTGCAATTGACCGTGACTGCAGTGGGCGGATTCGCGGCCGTCATGCTGGTCATCGGCGGGAAGAACCAGGCGCCGTAGTCCCAGCGTCCGAACCCGTTGGCCAACGACTCGTCAAACGGGTTCTGGTTAGGCATGTAAATGTGCGGGAACCAGAGATCGCCCGGGGCGCTGGCTGGAACCGGCTTCGCAATTCCGAAATTGTTGTTCCAGGTTGGATCCGATGCGGCCAACTGGGCCGCTCCAGGCACGAAGGTCTTGTCCTGGATGACGAGCGGGATCAGGTGCGCCAAATCGGCCCCGGCGGCGGTGATGGTGCCGGGAGCGGTGGCGGCTGCCAGCGCTGTTTCTTCCGCGGGGTCGTACAGCAGGTAGCCTGCCGCTTCGCCGGCGTACACGTTCAGGCGGGTCAAACCGAGGGCGTGGTCGTGGTAGAACATCAACCGGCCGCCCTGCTGGTTGGTCCAGTAGAACGTCATGGCCCCGGGACCGGGATTATTCGTGGCGCCTGCCGTACCGGCTGGTACCATCGCGTGCGTCGTCGGATCGAACCACATGTCTGGTACGTCGGCCGTGCTCAAACCCTTCAAGGTGCCTTGAGTCTCGCCGGCTGCGGCCGTCCACTGATGTGGCGTGCCGTCGCTGATCCAGGGAGTGGCGCCGCCGTGCAGGTGCAGGGTCGCGCGATTCTGCGCGTAGGCAACGCCGTTAGAATCCACACCCGCGCCCATGTACGTGGTGTCCGTGGGGATGAAGAGGTTGCCGGCAGCGCCGGTCGGAAGTAAGTTCTTGAACAGGACGCGAACCGGACGGTTCTTCTGGGCGAGTAGCACCGGTCCCAGATAGGACGGCTGTCCCGCCTTGCAGGTGGTGTAAGCCGGTGCGACTAGTTCGCAATAGCCCCTGAGCGTCGTCGGGGGCAGGCTGGTGTGCATTTTCTGGCTATACTGCGTCAGCCCGATCACATAGAAATCGGACCCCGCAAATGTGGTTGTATCCGCAGTTGCGATCACGAGCGATTTCAACGGGTCCTGGAACTTGAGCATGCCGCCGACGTACGGAGGGCCAATAATGGCCGTGGCGATGGCGCCCGTACCGCAAGCCACCTGGCCAGGCCCGTCGCAGGTCGGAGCGGCAAGGGTGCCGCTCGGGCCGACGTCCACGATGGTCACCTGAGGCATGGTGTAGTTACCACCGCCAGCGCCGGTGATGGCGGTGACGACACCGGTCGAATCGACGGTGAAAACGGCGGTAGCCGCGTTAAAACCTGCGCCGGTCGGGTCATCGACCGCGAGGACAGGGGTGCTATACCCGGATCCGCCGTTGATCAGCGTGAATCCGGCAATCGCACCACCGGGGACCGGGCTGTTCGCCCAGTTGCCCACACCGAAGTAATCCGTGCAATTGGGCGGCAGGACGGGCGGGGTCGCGTTAGCGTTGCAGACCGGGACCTTCTGACCAAAGGCCAGAGTCCCGAGCGCCAGGAACAGGGCAACCAGAAGTAGCTTCTTCATGGTGTCAGTTCCCCTTTCCATGAGTCACCCTCAAGTGGGCAGCTCTGTTGTTGGCGTTCCGGATGGCAACCTTCCACCTGGAATCGCTATCGACGCACCTCATTTTGCCGTTTTGACAGTTTTTGAGGGGCGTCGTAGCCGGGTTGACGACTGGGTTCTTTGGGATCGCTCCGGCCGGGGCCGACGTTTGCGCCCGTCCCTGGAACACCCCAAAGGCCAATGCGCATGTTATTAGCGCCAAAGGCAAATACCTATGCCTGTTCATTAGCTTCTCCTTCTCAATTCTTTCCGCGTTGTTCGCCCGCGTGTTTGTTCAAATGCGAGCGACACTCAGCTCGCAGACCAAGCAATCACGCCGCAACGCTGCGGCGCCATTGTCTAGGGTTTCCTCGGTTCGCACATTGAGCTTGCCTCTCCATCTCACCTGCGCTCAATGCACGCGCTACCTAGCATGAAAATACTATTCTTTAGGTACCAACCTAAATCTACCCCTAAGTACGATAACCGCGATTGCACAAGGCGGTCAAGCAGAATCCGCTCACAGTATGATATATTAATGTCCGTAAATCAACAATTCTGAACGATAGCGCAAAGACCCTTATTTACAGTGACTTACGGGTGGAAGTACGGCGCTTCCCGCAGTACCACAACGGAATTCTGACGCCGAATGGCAGATTCCGTCACCGTCACCAAACCACTCCAAGCGCCTGCAGCCGTGCGCTATCGACGGCCAGAGACGGTCAGTTTGTGGCCTGAACAGATTGAAGTTCTGGGCGTCCGTGCCGATATGAGGGATACTTGACGGGACTAGTTGTATTTCTTTCGTATGTCATCCGTAAACTGTAATCCATACTTTATTCGTCACTATAAGGAATCCTGTTAGGCGTCTGTCAGTTGGCTCAACCGCTCCAAGTTCCCGCCCGGCCGGTCGTCATCTCCGGCCGCCAGTCTCTCCCCGGCTTTCTGGCGAAGTTCGACCTGTCCAGGCCAGTGAAGTGGTGCGAGGGCGTCGCTTCTGCGAGGGCGCACCTGTTTCCGCGCAACTCCGCGGAGCTTCCGGCAGAATTGGCGGGATTCGTTGCCTGCCGCTTGGGGGTTAGGATGCGCCGCCAGCGGATCCCGGAATGGCGAAGAGGAAGTGTTTGACTGGGTGCTGGAGCCGATTGGGCGTCTCTTGAAAGTACCATCAGGACTGAATATCCGGTGGCGTCTGGAAGTCAACCCGCGTATTATAGACTTTCGAGTCTAGTTCAAGTTCTTCCGGTTGTTTGCGCGGGTTGCTGCTATGAAGACGGACAATCCCGTTCGGACTTGGCTCCGTCGCTGCGGTAGTCGAACAGCGCAGGCGCCTCGTTTGGACGTGGGCTAACGTGTTCGGCAGTTGGCTGGCGCCGGCAGATGCTGCTGCGGGGCAAGGTTCAGTGGTAGCTCATGTTTCAGTGGTTCCCGAAGAGAGAGCTAGGCACAAGGGGGGGGAACGGTCTGGACATCACCCTGGCAGCGGGGAAGG
>Ga0118677_10003981_pt1 | contig 27302 bp, 23 predicted proteins | sample AliMusrvi5mmetaG_FD_86154 | JGI IMG/M metagenome (GOLD analysis project Ga0118677, IMG submission 86154) | reverse complement strand
CCATGAGGGACGTTTCGCGATCGTCACGAAGCGTGGCGCGGGTTGCGATGGACGCTTGCGGCGTCAGGCGGGTTTTTCTCGCCGGGCGAAAACGCTGCGGCGTACGGTGAAATCGTGTGGTCCTGGCGCCGCGACCGTGGCGTCAAGCGGGTGGTAAGGCCCACCTTGCGACGGTGGCAAACAACGCCGCTCACCGGGGAGCAACTGTGTTGGAGTAGACCGCTGATCGGCCGTCCTCAAGGCTGGCGCGAGCGCGCCCCCGCCTTCGGCGGCTGACGGCCTTGACCCCGTCCGCTCACCGGCCTGTTCGGCTTGGCATGCGCTCAGCAGAATGCTGAGCGCGATCGTCTCGCGCTCCCGCTCACACGGCGTGCGGGGGCGGGTTCCACTTCTGACGCCGCTCGATCATGACATTGAGGATGACGATGAGCTTGCGCATGCACGCCACGAGCGCGACTTTCTTCGGTTTTCCCTTGGCCAACAGGCGTCGATAGAAGGCCTTGAGCACGGGATTGTGTCGCGTCGCAGCTCCAAGACACGCCATGTAGAGGATGTTTCGTATCCTGCGCCGTCCACCCTTGATGTGACGACTGCCTCGCCTTTTGCCGCTGTCGTCATCGTACGGAGCTGCCCCCAATAAGGCGGCAGCGATCTTGTCGTTCACCTGGCCCAGTTCCGCCATGGTGGCGATCAGGCCTGCGGAGGTCGTACCGGCGAGTCCGGGCACACTCTCGATGATCTCGGCAAGCTCGGCAAAATGCCGCGTCGTCCTGACCTTGGCTTCTATTGCGGCTTCAAGCGCGGCAATCTCCGCCGCCATCTTCTTCAACAATCGCGCCTGCATTCTCTGCACGGCGCCCGGCATCGAATGCTCGCCCTTGTTTTGCAAGGCAGTCTGCAGATCGAGCAGCGTTTGGCGCGCAGTCACCATCTGGCGAAGCTGCTCGCGCTCCTCATCATAGCCTTGGCCGGGCGCCTCCTGGAACGTGTCGGCGAACCAGGCGATCATCTCCGCATCGATCTGATCGTTCTTGGCAAGCCGTCCGGCCGACTGCGCGAAGCTTCGAACCCGCTTGGGATCGACGATCCGCACGGCAATGTTGGCCTTGCGCAAGGCCCGTGCCCAGTCCCCTTCATAGCCGCCACTGGCCTCCATCACTGCCTTGCCGACCTTGTGCCGGCGAAGCCAGGACGTCAGCTGACGTCGCCCTTCGTGGTTGCTTGCAAATGTGCGTCGCTGTGAGGGCGAACGGATACAAGCATCCACCTTGTCCTTGGCGACATCTATTCCCGCGACAATCAGTCCGTTCTGTGCCATCATCCACTCCCTTCCTTGCTCGGTTCGGGCTCAAAGCCCTTGCAACTGTTCGGGTTGAGGAAGACACCGGACCTGTCCCACGCTCCCCGACAGGCTCTTGCGGCCTTCGAGTACAGTTCGGGCTCAGATCCAGCGACGGGCGGTTGGTCAGAACCGCCCGTTCGCACATTCTGGCAGATTTTGCGGACACAAGAGTACGTATAAGCCGTCAAACATCGCGCGGGGAAGGCCGGGATGTCTCGGCTGTACCTGTAGTGATTTGCCCGCGTGCTTCGGCATGCGGGATGCCCGTGTGCTCCGGCGCACGGGATCTACGGGCGCAGTCGGCGCCCGGCCTTCCCTGCGCCCTCTGTTCCAGGAGGGAGCTACGAATTTGCAAACCTCGGACAAATCCTGTCGCGAGAATGAGAGCGTGTGTCTTAATGAGGGCGCGTGTCTTCGAGCAAACTCGCTGTCGTCCCGGACAAGCGAGCGTAGCGAGCGCTGATCCGGGACCCATAACCACAGCAAGTCGTTTTGCGAAGATGGGAGCTCCAGCTCGGTCTAACCACAGGCTCCCTGTGGTTATGGGTCCCTGCGTACGCAGGGACGACAGCGGAGTATGAGGCGCTTTCCGCGCGAAACCTACTTCTTCACCTGCGCCGGATAATGCAGCTGCAGTACGGCCTGAGCCTGCGAATAGGCCTCCTGCAGATCGACGCTCCAGTATTTCAACTCGTCGAGCGGGATGCGCACGTCGGTGATGGCGCAGCGGACATAGGTTCCCGGCGAGATCACGCGAAAGTCGCCGTCGAGATATTGCACCTGCGCTTCGCCGCTGCCCGAGGGGCCGAACTTGTTCAGCAAGATGACGTGCTCCGGTTCGAAACAGGCGACTCGCGGCGCCCGGTCAATTCATTTTCGAAATGCGATCTATCATAAATAAGTCGTGGTGTCCCTCCCTGCAAACCCACCGATTTGTGATGGTTTCGGGGCAACCCTGCATGCTAGCCTTTTGGGCATGGTTCGCGTCATCGCGTCCTGTATCCATTCCGGCAAGCATTCATGCGTGTTCTGTCAGCCGCCCTGTTCCTGACGCTCTCCGTCGTGTCCGGCACAGCCGCTGGCGCGCCGCAGCAGGTCGAAATCCCCTCGGGCAAGCTCGTGCTGCACGCGCAGCTCTATAAGCCCGACGGCAACGGGCCGTTTCCGACCGTGATCGCGCTGCATGGCTGCGGCGGGCTTGCAGCGGGAGGCGAGCCGGTTGCGCCGCGCTACCGCGACTGGGCCGAGCAACTCCTGAAAGCGGGCCATGCCGTGCTGCTGCCCGACAGTTTTGCGTCGCGCGAAGTCGGGCCGCAATGCCGCGAGAAGGAGCGCAAGATACTGGCGCGTCGCGAGCGGTTCGCCGACGTCACCGCCGCGCACAAATGGCTGGTGGCGCAAGGCTGGGTGGCGCACGACCGCATCAGCCTGATCGGCTGGGCGCATGGCGCCAGCACCGTGCTGTGGGCGGTGCGTCCGCAACTCGCCGCGCGCGGCAAGGAGCCGGATTTTCGCTCGGCGATAGCCTTCTACCCGGAATGCCGCATCTCGGCGCGCACCGGCTGGAGCACGCGGGTGCCGACATTGCTGTTGATCGGCGCCAACGACGACGTTGCTGTGCCGTCGCTGTGCAAGCAGATGGTCGACGGCGCGCGCGGCCGCAGCGCGCTGGCGCGGATCGTGGTCTATCCCAACGCGCCGCACGATTTCGACCGCGTCAACCTGCCGCTGCATGCGATCGAGGGCAACGATCCGGCGCTGCCGGAGCACGGCCATATCGGCAGCGATGCGGAAGCGCGCGCCGATGCGCAGAAGCAGGTCACCACCTGGCTGGCGCGCTGGTTGCACAACAGGGCGGCAAGAAGGGCCCTGGAATTCTGCAGCCCCAGATGAAGGTCGAAGGCGGCAGCTATGAAAAGCCGATGGGCTCGCTCGGTGCGAAGTCTGAGAAGCCGTGGTCGGCGACCACCATGGGTGCCAGCGTCGATGGCAAGCCGAATGAAGCGAAGATGGTCACCATGGTCGGTGAGATCGTCGACTTCTCCTGCTATCTGCAGATTGGCAAGCATGGCGAAAAGCATCGTTCGTGCGGCCAGAAGTGCTTTACCGCCGGTCAGCCGATTGGCCTGCTGACGGAAAACGGTGCTCTCTATATGCTGATGGAAGAAGAACACGATCTGCGCCGCGACGGCCTGACCGATTTCCGCAAAGCTGCGATCGAGCATGCCGCTCACATTATGGAAGTCTCCGGCACGCTGTCTCAGCATGCGGGGATCAAGGCGATTTACGTTCAGGGATTTTTGAAGAAATAGGAGTTCGTTTTCCATGTTAACGGTTCGTGCCTTTGTGGCCGGGGCGGGCATCGCGCTCGCCCTGCCTGCCATGTTTTTGTTCGGTGCCGACGTGAAGGTGCCGCTGGGATTGCTTCCCATCAATTGGCCTGCGGATAACCCTTACACCGTCGAGAAGGCGGAACTGGGAAAACTGCTTTATTTCGACAAGCGGCTTTCAGCCGACAACACCGTTTCCTGCGCCACCTGCCATGATCCGAAACGCGGCTATACCGATGCGTTGCCCGTTTCGTCCGGTATCAAGGGGCAGAAAGGTGGCCGTAGCGCCCCTACCGTTATCAACCGGGCATACAGCCTGAATCAGTTCTGGGATGGCCGGGCAGCATCGCTCGAAGATCAGGCGGTTGGCCCCATTCAGAATCCGATTGAAATGGGCGAGACCCACGTGAATGTGGTCGCCAAGTTGCGCGGCATCAAAGGCTATCGGGCGCTGTTTGCAAAGTGCTTTGGTACCGAGGATTTCACGATCGATCACGTCGGCAAGGCGATCGCAACCTTCGAGCGAACGGTCCTCAGCGGTAACTCTGCTTACGATCGTTTCAAGGCTGGCAACAAACAGGCCCTGACTGCTGATCAGCAGCACGGCCTCGATATCTATATCAACAAGGCCAAGTGCGATCAGTGTCACGAAGGCATTAACTTTACAACCAACGCATATCACAACCTGGGTGTCGGCATGGATAAGCCAAACCCGGATGAAGGCCGCTCTGCTGTCACCAAGAACCCGAAGGATTACGGCGCCTTCAAGACCCCCACGCTGCGGGATATCGCCCGCACAGCGCCCTATATGCACGATGGCAGCCTGAAGACCTTGGAAGAGGTGGTGGACTTCTACGACAAGGGCGGGATTCCGAATAAGAACCTGGATCCTTCCATGAAGAAGTTGAACCTGACCGCCAAGGAAAAGCAGGATCTGGTGGCCTTCCTCCGTTCTCTGAACGGCGAGGGCTGGCAGAACATCCAAGAGCCGACGAAGTTCCCGGAGTAATCGCAAATCATGAAACTCACGCGCCGTTCCATCATTACGCTGCCCGCGCTGGCAGCAGGACTTTCCTCGTGCGGAAAAACGGGCAAACGTACCATCGCCGTCATTCCCAAGGGGCGTTCGCATCTGTTCTGGCAGTCGGTTCATGCCGGAGCGGTGGCGGCGGCGCGTGAAACAAACGTGGATATCGCCTGGAATGGCCCGTCCACCGAAGCTGACTTTAACGGGCAGATCCAGGTTGTTGAGTCGATGATCAATCGTCACGTGGATGCCATCGCCCTCGCACCTATCGATAAGAAGGTCATGGTTAGTGTGGTGGAGCGTGCCGCGGCCCAGAAGATTCCGGTTGTCATCTTCGATTCACCGGTGGATACTGATAAATTTGTTTCCCAGGTGGCAACCGACAATTACGCCGCCGGAAAGATGGCGGCCGAGCGGGTGGGTGCGTTGCTGAAGGGGAAGGGCAAGATTTTCATCGTCGCCTGTCAGGTGGGCGCCGCTTCCACCATGGCTCGCGAGCAGGGCTTCGAAGACAAGATCAAGGAAGCATTTCCTGATATTAAAATCCTCGATAAGCGCTACGGCATGTCTGAGGTTGCACCCTCGCGGACGGTGGCTGAAAACATGCTGACGGCCTATCCGGAAGCGCAGGCTGTATTTGCGTCTAACGAGTCCAGTTCGGTGGGCGCTGCTCTGGCACTTAAGGCCAGAAAATCAACTGCTAAGATGGTGGGCTTTGACTTTGGTCCCACGCTCGAAGAAGATATGAAACTGGGTGTGATCGATTCGCTGGTGGTTCAACATCCGTTCAAAATGGGATACGAATCGGTGATGGCAGCGGTAGCAGCCTTAGATGGGAAACCGGTTGAGAAGATTAAGAATCTTGCGCCTCGTCTGGTCACCAAAGACAACCTGAACGAGCCGGAAGTCCAAGCCCAGGTACATCCTGATCTTAAGAAGTACCTGGACTAGGTCCGGAAAAGATCGCAAGCACTAGATCCCCTCAGGTAACTGGAGGTCTTCCGTGCCCCTCTGCCGACGGTGGCCTGGGGCTCCTAAGAGCCCTGGAGACAAGAGTTTATCTTCGAAAACACTGTGCTGATGTTCGGGGCAATTGTGGTCGGGAAAAAGCCCGCCACTGCAACGGCGATGAATGATGCCGTCAAGGCATATTCGATAAGGTCCTGACCGTCTTCCTCACGGAGCAAAGTAGCGGTCAATGCTCGCAGCTTCAATAGATACACCATAGGCCCGATTCTCATCCTTCCCTTTCATTCTGGGCCAACTTGAGGTGTTTATCAACGACTGATTTGGCCTATCTATATACTGAATAGCCCTTAGTACTAACAGGTTGCCGTGACCAGTGAATCCGATTCACGCTACAGCCCCAGGTCCACCTGCCACCAGGCGTAAGGGTCGGCGTTTGTATGCGTTACTGACCCGTGCGTGAAATCACCATCGGTGTTGCCATCGATCGCTGCTTCTGGACCCGCGGGCGAGAACAGGCGCGTACTGCTCTGACTGGCTGTTTTCCCAAGGGCCAGATTTGCATTGGCAACCGTGGCATTTGAGCCGATTACCTGTACTTCGGCCAGACTCAGGTTGTTCGTTCCTGAGAGCTGGACCCGCACGTATCTTCCGGTGATGCCACCTGTCGAGATGGTGACCAACGGGCCTGGGGCAGAGGTCTGGTGGGTGTTCCATGTGCCCACACGATTCTGCAATGTCGCAGGCGTGTCGCTAGGATCGAAGGGCGTGTTGGATACGAAGACCCAGTAATCCGTCAGACGGTCTCCGCAGCAATCGGTGCGGTTCCAGATTACGATTGCGTTGATGGTCGTCGCCGCAACTCCCCTGTAGTTGGCCACTAAGGAATCGCCGATCTGTGGAGTTGCACCAGCGACAAAGGTCACGGTAGACCCGCTGATCGTGTAGTCGAAGTCCCGCTTCAGGTAAACTCCATTCCTGAACAATGCCAGGCTAGACGCAGGATTCGGACTGGCTGCCAGGCTGAACACATTGTTCACGCCATCCAATGTGCCGAATGGCGCTTCGCCATCTGTGAATACGACGCCGCCTGCGCAGGGGGCGCTACTGCCATCGACCTTCAAACAGTCGGAACTGTTGCCCGAAGCCGACCCGATTGTCCCGGTGGACGTCGCTACCATCACCCGGTTGTTCACAAAGGAAGGATCCTTGGTTGGTCTCGCCGCCAGTTCGGTGCTCAATCCGGTGACATCGCTGATGAGGATGGATGTCAGTCCGCCTGCTCCACCCCCTGTAGTTGGGGGAGTCCGCACGTCGCTCAAGGTGAGCACATTGTTGCTCGGTGGCACGTACCACCGCTCTGAGAACAGGACCCTGCCGTCGCTGTTGTATCTCACGTTGTAATACGCCGAACCCTGTGCGGTAGTGGTTGGCGTCAACAATACGCGAAGCGCACCATCCGTGACCGGCACAACCAGGCTTTGCCTCGGGAGTTCCGACGAATCCGATGCCTGAAATGAGTGCCAGTCGATTAAGAGAACACCATTGAATTTGGTCCCGTCCGCTTTGTACAAAGTGTCCTGGACCGTCACCAGCCGGGGTGCCGCCATCAGGCTGGCCGCCAACAGCATTGTTTTTACTAATTTCCGCATTCCTGCCTCCAAAGAAAGTTGCCACTACTGGCTCTACCCTACACACGGTGCACTCTCGGATTGCCCTGTTCTGAGAGCCAACTTGTTCATAAAGCAGCTGCAAAAAAACTTTGCAATTGTGTGAACGGCATTTTGGCATAGTCGCAATTCTTACTAAGTTGGAGATCGGAATAGTCTTCGGCTGGAGTCCACGCGATGAGCGGCGGGTTGCAGAAAACGGTATGATTTGATTAAAGATGCGGTGGTCCGTTATTGTCGTGGCCAGTTTTGTCCAGCCGTTGTTGGCCGGAGTACTGGATCTGCCGCAATGGATGCAGCTCGGTGGTGAGGTACGGGTGCGCTATGAAGGGTTTTCAGGCAATGGGTTTCGCCCGGACTCAAGTGATGATCACCTGCTGACTCGTCTGCGGCTCAACCTTCTGATCACCCCCAATTCCCACCTGCAATTTGTGGTCCAGGGGCAGGATGCACGCGTGTTTGGAACGAATCAGCTTCCCGTTCCCACCTCTTACCAGGACAAGGTCGATCTGCGCCTTGGCTACGTGGAATTGGGTAACGCCGAGACGGGTCCTGTCTCCGTGCGGGCAGGACGCCAGGAGTTGAATTTCGGCGAGCAGCGCATGATCGGCTACAACGGTTGGCGCAATACGGCACAGAGTTTCGATGCAGTGCGATTGATTCTGCGGCGCGGTGCTGTGCGGCTGGATGTATTTGCGTCGGGTCCGGTGCAGATTCAGGACCGCTTCAATCGTGTGGTTCCCGGGAATAACTTGCATGGGGCCTATGGCCGCATCGGACGCAGGGCTCACATGGTGGAGCCGTATCTGCTGTGGCGGCTCTCGCCGTCATGGCGCGTCGAGGCGGGCGGATTCGGGCGGCTGAACGTCTGGTATCCGGGCGCGCATGCCTTCGGCAAGGTAGGGGAGCGGCTGGATTATGACACGGAGGTGGCATTTGAGGCCGGGCATTCGGGCCCGGACCGGATTCGGGCATGGGCAGGCCATTGGCGCTCCGGATACACAGTAGGGCGGATGCACTGGCTGGGCGAATATAATCATGCGTCCGGAGATCGGAATCCCAAGGACCAGCTCCAGGGTGGATTCACGGCTCCTTATCCCTCGAACCATGATCGTTACGGGCTTGCGGACCAGGTCGGCTGGAAGAACATGCATCATGTGCGGACTGGCGCAGAGGTGACAGTCCGGAGGCACTGGGCGTTGATCTTCAATGTCCATCAGTATTGGCTGGCGAGTGCGGCGGACGGGCTGTTTTCTCCGTCGAATACGCAACTGGCGAGGGTGGAACGGGGCGCGCGGAGCAGGCATGTTGGTTGGGAGCCTGATATCTCGGGCCAGTGGACGCCGGTTGGAGCGGTGCAGGTCGGCGCTGGGTTCGCGCGGTTGGTGCCGGGAGCATTCCTGCGCGAGGCTACGCCAGGCGTGGGGTATAACTACGGGTATTGTTTTGCCGGATACCGGTTTTGACGCAGTTGCAAGTGCCGCAGAATCATTCTTTCAAACAGCATCGTTGACAATTGCAGCAGCTTCGTGTGATAACCGATATAAAGGTATGCAAACCACGATACCTGTTATTTGTTGATCAAGCCAAGGGAGGCTTTCGTGCCGCTCGCAATTTTATCTCTCCTCATTTTTTCATCTCTGATGAATGCCGCTGATTGGCCCCAGTTCCGTGGGCCGTCGCGCGATGGAATTTCCAAAGAAACCGGCCTGTTGCATCAGTGGCCGGCCGCGGGGCCCAAGGTCCTCTGGACGGCCCCGATGGGGCAAGGATATGCCGGGGCCGCGATTGTGGCCGGGCGGGTCTACTACGAAGACTATGACGAGGCGAAGTCCGAGTGGGCGCTGATCTGCCGCACGCTGGCCAACGGCAAGGAGCAGTGGCGGTTTCCGCTGCCGCTGAAGATCCGGCCGAACCATGGCATCACGCGTAGCGTCCCTGCCTCCGACGGAAAATACGTCTATTCGATCGATCCGAAGCTGGGCCTGCACTGCCTGGATGCGAAAACCGGAAAGCAGGTGTGGGGCAAGAACCTGGTCGCCGAGTACAAGACGCAGATTCCTTCCTGGTACAACGGCCAGAATCCGCTTTTGGAACCGGACCGCCTGATCATCGCCACGGGAGGCGATGCGATTCTGGCGGCGCTCGATAAGAATACGGGCAAAGAGCTGTGGCGGACTCCGAATCCGAATGGCCTGCTGCTCTCGCACGCGTCGGTAATGCCGGCCATGCTGGGCGGCGTGAAACAGTATCTGTATGGCACGCTCGACGGACCTCTGGGGATCGATGCCAAGGGCGGGGCAATGCTATGGAGCTTCAAGCGGAAGTTCAATGTGGTGGCGGTGTCGTCGCCGGTAGCGATCGATAGCGAACGGGTGTTCATGACCGGTCCCTACGACGCAGGCAGCGTGATGGTGCGGGTGAAGAAAGTGGGGACTGCGTTCAAGGCCGAAGGCGTCTTCGATTTCAAGAACAACGAATGGAATTCCGAGGTTCACACGCCGATCCTCTACCAGGGGAATTTCTATGCCGTGGGCAAAAAGAAGCGAGGGCTATTCACGTGCATGGGATTTGATGGAAAGCCGGTTTGGGATAGCGAAGGCAAGGCCTCTTTTGAACTGGGCAGCTTCCTGTTAGCCGATGGCATGTTCTTTGTTCTGGAAGGGAAGTCCGGCATGCTGCACCTGCTGGACGCCAACGCCAAAGGGTACAAGGAACTGGCCAAAGCGCAGGTGTTGAGCGGCGAGGATATCTGGGGCCCGCTGGCGCTATCCGATGGCAAACTGGTGATCCGCGACATGACCAAGATGGTCTGTTTGGATGTCAGAGGGAAATAGAGCATATGAAATACCGCCAGGTACGAGTCCAAAGCGAATTCAAGCACTCGCTGCGAGGCCTGTGCTTAGACGCGAGCGGCAATCTGTATGCGGCCGGCGATTCGGAGATTCAGGTTTCGAACGCCGCCGGAGTTCTGGTGCACCGATGGCCGACGGAAAAGCCGGTCAACTGCGTTGCGGTATCTCCCAATGGGCGCGTTTATGCGGGGCAGCAGGGGCAGATCCAGATCTTCGAGGCCTCGGGCAAGCTCTCATCGACCTGGCGCGACGCGGCCTGGCGTGGTGAGATCACCGCGATTGGGTTCGTAAAGGGCACGACGCTAGTTGCCGAAACCGTCGACCGCTCGATCCGGCGCTACGACAACAAAGGCGTGCTGATCAACACGATCGGGAAGAATAACCTGACCGTCGGCTTCCTGATTCCGAACGGCGTGCTGGATTTCAGCGTGGACGCACTAGGCGTGATCCATGCCGCCAATCCGGGCAAGCATCGCGTGGAGCGGTACAACGTGGAGGGCAAGCTGCTGGGGCACATCGGGCACTTCGATGGTGTGAAGCCGGAGGGCTTTCCAGGCTGCTGCAATCCGACCAACGTGCGCGTCGGGGCGGGCGGTGCCTGCTACGTGACCGAGAAGGCCGGGCCGAGAGCGAAGGTGCTGGATGCGGATGGCAACCTGATTGCTGTAATTGCAGACAACGTGTTCGATCCCAACGCAAAAAACATGGCGATCGCGGTAGGCGCCCAAGGCCGTGTGTTCATTGGCGACAGCGCGAAGAAACGGATATTGGTCTATGATCCAGCCTGAATCGAGACGCACCGTATTGAAAGGGGCCGCCCGAGGGCTGACGCTGCTCGGAATGGGCGGAGCCGCGGCATTGCTGGTCAAGCGCGCCGATGGACAGGTTGTCTGGCAGATCGATGCGACAAAATGCCTGAACAGCCGCTTTGGCGAAGTCGGCGTAAAAGCGTGCAATCTGTGCACTTCCGAGTGCGTGGTGTCGCAATCGGCGGTGCGGGCGGTCAATGAATTCTCCAAGTGCGGCCGCTGCAACATCTGCCCGGCGTACTTCAATGTAAAGAGCGCGGTGGGCCGCAACGGACTGCCCAGTGAGAAGCTGTGCCCGCGCGATGCGATCACACGCAAGCCGATCGGCGAGGCGGACCCGAACGATCCGGCGAACAACTTCTACGAGTATGTCGTCGACGAGAAGAAGTGCGACGGCTGCGGCAAGTGCGTGATGGCTTGCAAGGAGCCTGCGGGGTTAGGATCGTTCCAGCTTCGCGTGCGTCACGATCTTTGCGTGAACTGTAACAAGTGCGCCATTTCAACCAACTGCCCGAAGGATGCCCTGGTTTCGATCGGCCTGGCTGAGGCACTTAACCCATTCCGGGAAGGCGGCCGTGCGGAATAGGTCCGCAACTCTCGCCCTGTTTCTTCTGTTTTCCTGCATCCCCGCGTTTTCACAAGCACTGCCCTATTCGCGTCCGGTCGATACCGCGCCCCAGGCCAAGAATATCGGTGGCGGCTACGTGGTGCCGGATGTCCAGAAGCCGCTCCCCAAACATTTTGCGATTGAGATCTTTGACGTGGTGCTGCTGGGTGTGGCGATGGGCGTCTCGGTTTGGATCGTGGTCACCAAGCGCAGCCGGCGGTGGCTGGTGGGATTGTCGATCAGCAGTCTGGCGTACTTTGGCTTCTATCGCGAGGGATGCGTCTGCCCGATCGGGTCGATCCAGAATGTGACGCTGGCGCTGGCCGACCCGCATTACCGCGTTGGCGCTATCGTTACGGCGACCTTCTTCCTTCCATTGGTTGCCGCGCTGTTCTACGGCCGGGCGTTCTGCGGAGGAGTCTGTGCCCTCGGGGCGATCCAGGAACTGGTGGTCTTGAAGCCGGTGAAGGTGCCTGAGAAACTGGACCGCGCCTTGGGACTGCTGAAATACGTGTACCTGGCCGCGGCGCTCTGGTTTGCCTTATTGCCGGCCGGACAAAAGCAGTTCGTGATCTGCCGGTTCGATCCGTTCGTCAGCTTCTTCCGGCGGACCGGCTTCGCGCACATGTTTCTGATCGGTGGCGCATTGCTCGTCCTAGGCATGTTCGTGGGGCGGCCGTACTGCCGCTATCTGTGCCCTTACGGCGGACTGCTTGCCTGGTGTTCGCGGCTGGCACGGCGCGGCGTGAGCATCACTCCCGATAAAGAACTCGATTGCGGGCTCTGCACGGAGGCGTGCCCCTATGGTGCGATCGACAACATGCGGGCTGTTCGTAAGGACTGCCTCTATTGTGCCCGCTGCTACGAGTCCTGTCCGCGTGAAGGACCGCTGGCGAAGCAGCAACCGCTGGTCACGATTGGAGCGGCTAAATGAACCGGTATTATCGAATCGCGCGTGGGGCTGCTCTTGCGATTGCTGTTTGTGTGTTGATATTGACGGTCGATTACGCGATTGCCAGGTATCAGGCTCCGAAGGATGACGACCGGATTCTGGCACTGCAGAAAGAGGTCGGCGAAGAAGCGTCCAGGGCGCCGGCCCTTGCGGCCGAGCACAAGCGGATCACCGACGCCAAGGCTGCCCGCAAGCTGCGGATCAAAATTCTTGCGTTCCTGTTGATGGGTGCGGGCGCGGCGTTCATTGCCTCGGCAAAACTGTATCTCGCGGAGCGCAAGAAGCAGCCGGTGACGCTGGATGTGCTGAAACAGGTGAAGGCGCCTTCCTCTGTTGCTCTGCGGCCCTGCTGCGAACGTCATGGCAATGCTCCGTTGACCCCGGAACAGATGCTGGCCGCGGTGGATGAGATCGCCGGCCAATTCGGGCGGACCCGCGAGTCGGCGATTCCGATCCTGCAGGCGATCCAGTCGCAATTTCATTACCTGCCCGACGACGCGATGCGCCGCATCACCGAACTGACTGACATTACCGCGGCCGATCTTGCGGGGGCTTCGTCGTTCTATCACCAGTTCCGCAACAAGCCCGCCGGCGAGCATCATGTCCGCGTCTGCCACGGCACCGCATGTCACGTAGCGGGTGCGCGGCAGATCACCGAAGAGTTGCATCGGGCACTGGCGATCCCGGAGGGCGAAGACACCTCGCGCGATCGTATGTACACAGTGGATGAGGTGGCCTGCATCGGCTGCTGTAGCCTGGCGCCGGTGATGATGGTGGACGATCAGACGGCAGGCAAACTTACGCCCGCGACGGCACGTGCGGCGATGGAGTGCCTGCATCCGGAGACGAAAGCATGAAGCGCGGCGCAACGCAGATCCGAATCGGGCTCAGCTCCTGCGGCGTGGCCAGCGGCGGCGAGCCTGTTCGCGATGCGCTGATGGCCGAGGCCGGCGCGGCGGGTGCCTTGGGCGTGGTCAAGTCCGTCGGCTGCAATGGCATGTGCCATCGCGAGCCGATCGTGGAGGTGCTGGACGAGGCAGGTGCGGTGACGCAGTATGGCAACGTCACCACCGAAGGCGCGCGGCGGATTGTGCGCAAACATCTGCGGGCGCGGCGGTGGCTGTCGCTGTTTGACAAGGGGGAGGAGCCGGAGAGCGTGCCGACCGCTCCGTATCTTGGCAAGCAGAAACGGATCGTGCTGGAAAACTGCGGGACAATCGATCCGCTTTCGATCGATGATTATCTTGCCCGCGACGGATACCACGCGCTTGAACTGGCGTTGCGCGGGGCGAACGTCATCGATACGATCCTGCGCTCCGGCTTGCGCGGTCGAGGCGGCGCGGGCTTTCCCACCGGTCGCAAGTGGACGCTGGCAGCAGCGCAGCCGGCTGGCGAGAAGTACGTCATCTGCAACGGCGATGAAGGCGATCCGGGCGCATTCATGGACCGGTTGGTGCTGGAATCCGATCCGCATCGTGTGCTGGAAGGGCTGACGATTGCGGCCTACGCGGTGGGGGCGTCGCAGGGTTTCCTTTACATCAGAGCCGAGTATCCGATGGCGGTGCGGCATATTCGCGCGGCGATCAAATCTTCCGAAGAGCGCGGGTACCTGGGCGAGAATATTCTCGGTTCCGGATTCTCCTTAAAACTGGAAGTTCGCGAAGGCGCCGGTGCGTTCGTTTGCGGCGAAGAGACAGCGTTGATCCAGTCGCTGGAAGGCAAGCGCGGCATGCCGAAGCTGCGGCCTCCCTATCCGATCGAGCAAGGCTATCGCGGCAAGCCGACCGTGATCAACAATGTGGAGACTCTGGCAGCAGTGCCGTGGATCATCAGGCATGGCGCCGAGGAGTTCGCGGCGTTTGGAACCGCGCAGAGCAAGGGCACGAAGGTCTTTGCACTGGCGGGCAAGATCAATCGCGGCGGGCTGATTGAAGTGCCGATGGGCATCACGATTCGCGAGATCGTGGAGGATATCGGCGGCGGTATCCGCAACGGGCGGAAGTTGAAGGCGGTGCAGTTGGGCGGACCCTCCGGTGGCTGCATTCCGGAACGGCTGGCCGATACGCCAGTGGACTACGAGAATCTGCCGAAGACCGGCGCGATCATGGGCTCCGGCGGCCTGGTGGTGTTGGACGACCAGGACTGCATGGTCGACATAGCACGGTTCTTCCTGCAGTTCACGCAGTCAGAGTCGTGCGGGAAGTGCACTTTCTGCCGCATCGGCACCAAGCGCATGCTGGAGATTCTGGAACGCATCTGCGCCGGCAAAGGTAAGCCCGAGGACCTGACGAACCTGGAGACGCTGGCTGATTATGTGAGCCGTGGCAGCCTGTGTGGTTTAGGCCAGACGGCGCCGAATCCAGTGGCGACGACGCTACGGTATTTCCGCGACGAGTACGAGGCGCACATCCTCCACAAGAAGTGCCCGGCCGGGCGCTGCCCGTCGCTCATCAAGTATCAGGTGAATGCGAAGTGTATCGGTTGTACGCTCTGCGCGCAGGTGTGCCCGGTGGGCGCGATCGCCTACAAACCCTACGAGGTGCATTCGATCGATGATTCGCTGTGCACGCGGTGCGATCTATGCAGGCAGGCTTGCCAGGATGAAGCCGTGGAGGTGGTCTAGATGATTACGCTGACGATTGACCATCAAACGGTGAGTGTGGAGCCGGGGACTACGATTCTCGACGCCGCGCGCCAGCTTGGGATTCACATTCCCACGTTGTGCCACATCAAAGGACTGGAACCGGTTTCGTCGTGCTTCATCTGCGTGGTTCAGATCGAAGGACGGCGGCAGCTTTCTCCATCGTGTGCGATGCCGGCCGCCGAAGGCATGATGGTCACCACCGATAGCGACGACATCAAGCGCGCGCGTCAGATGGCGATGGAGTTGCTGCTCTCCGATCACGCGGGCGAATGCGTTGCGCCCTGCGCGGCGGCCTGTCCGGCGGGCTTGGATATTCCGAAGTTCACCTTTGAGCTGGCAAGAGGAGACACGCGGCGGGCGACCGAGGTGATTGTCGATTGGCTGGCCTTGCCGGGGTCGTTGGGGCGGGTCTGTCCACGGCTGTGCGAAAAGCAGTGCCGCCGCGGCGAACATGACAACAGCCTGGCGATCGGGTCGCTGCATCAACATGCCGTGGAAGACGACTACGCGCGGAAGAATCCGTATCTGCCGCCGGTAGCGGCGTCGAGCGGGAAAAAGGTAGCGATCATTGGCGCTGGTCCGGCCGGGATCTCGGCAGCCTCCTTCCTGCAACGCAAAGGACACCAGTGCACGCTGTTTGATGCCAAACCCGAGCCGGGCGGGATGCTGCGGTGGGGCGTGCCGGAGTTCCGGTTGCCCAAGGCTTCGCTTGCCCGCGAGATCGATGTGGTGCGTCAGTTGGGCGCGCGTTTTGTCATGGAGAGCCGCTGGGGCGAGCACTTCACCATTGCGGATTTGCGCAAGGAGTACGATGCCGTGTTCATTGGCATCGGGGCTCAGCACGCGCACACGCTGCGGTGCGAGGGCGAGGAACTGTCGCTGTCAGCCATCGAAATGCTCGACATGGTGGCAACCGGCAATCCGCCGTCGTTGGGCGATGATGTGGTCGTGATCGGAGGCGGCAACACGGCGGTGGATGCAGCGCGGACTGCAAAGCACCTGGGCGCGAAGAATGTGCGTGTACTGTACCGGCGGACTCGCCATGAGATGCCGTGCCTGTTGGAAGAGGTAGAGGACGCGGAAAAAGAGGGTGTTGAGTTTGAGTTCCTGATCGCGCCGGTGCGATTAGAACAGGACGAGCACAGACTGTCGCTGACCTGCCAAAGGATGGAGTTGGGTGCGCCCGATCTGTCCGGCCGGCGGCGTCCGGTGACGGTAGAGGGCTCCGATTTTTCAGTGGCCTGCTCCACTGTGGTTGCCGCCATTGGCCAGACCGTGGACCGCGCGCTCGCAGAACGCGAAGGCCTGCGCGTCACCGGTTGGGGAATCGCCACCGATGCCAAAACACTGGCTACGAATGTGAAAGGTGTCTTTGCCGGCGGCGACGCAGTGTTGGGCGCCGATGTTGCCGTGCGCGCTGTTGCGGCGGGCCGGATAGCGGCTGCATCGATCGATCAGTATCTGCACGGACTGCCGGTGGTGGGCGAACCGGCGATGGCGGGCGTGGTGTTGAAACCGGTGGATGACCTGGAGCGGGCTGCCATGTTCCGCGACATTGAGCGTGCTCCGCGCTTGTTGGACCTCGATCCGGAGCGCGAGGCGAGGCGCTGTCTCACCTGCGGTTGCCGCAAGGCCGACTGCTGCCACGTGCGGCGGCTGGCTACCGATTTTGGCGCGGATCCGATCCGGTTTCTGGGCGACCGCCGGCGCTTTGCGCAGGACCTTTCGCATCCGGAGATCATCTATGAGCCCGGCAAGTGCATTCTTTGCGATGCCTGTGTGCGGATCGCGGAGAAGCATGGCGAGAAGTTGGGAGTCTCGATTGTGGGCCGCGGCTTTGATGTAGCGATTGCGGTGCCGTTTGGCGGCACAATGTCCGAGGGGCTGAAAGAGGTCTGGCGCGAGTGCGCCGAAGCTTGCCCCACGGCGGCGATTGCGCTGCGGACGGCCAAGGCCTGTGAACTGCATCATTGCGGTGTGCCGGAGAAGACGGCGTCGTCGTTGATCCGGATTATTTGATCACTGCGCTCCTGAAGAGGTAGCCCATCTTCTGGGCGTCGTCCGGCGCCTTGTAATACTTATCCTGCGTGGTCTCAACCAACGCGATGCCGTCGGCACGAAAGGCGCTTTCCGGGATGGCGGCAGTGAACGACTGGCCTTCCGGAGTGGTGTAGAGTTTGTCGCCGATCTTCTGGCCGTTGATGAACACGGTAAGGCGAATGGGGCCGGTCTCCTTGAACGTCGCAGCGTGGATGACGAAATCCATGGTGAACGCTGTGCCAGGCTTTTTCGGCGCCGACATGAGCAGAGCAGGGTGCTCGAACGTCCAGCGCCATTGTCCCGGCGAGGCGGGCATGAAGTCGCGCAGCATGGCCCTTTCATAAACGGGATCGCTGTTTTCGATGTGATCGAACTTGCCCATGACGTCGGCCGTGCACGCTGCGGGTTTGTCGAGTCCAAGCGATTTCAGGGCCGCCGTGCGCCGGAGCGACTCCTCGCTACGTTCGGCGAGTACCGTCCCAGCAACTTTATCGCGGTAGATCTCCTTGAGGCCGAAACGTTCGACCCTGGGGAAGTTCTCCGCCCGCACGTAGTAGAAATCGTATTGGCATTCGGCGCTGTCGCGAGTGATGGGCATCAGCCAGTCAAGCGTTAACGTTTCGCGATAGAAATTGAGTGCCTGGTCTAGGTACATATCGGCGCCCAGCCGGGCCGTCTCGGTGGCATCGGCGGGCCGCTTCGAGCGCAGCATTTGCATAGCCGCCTTCGTGCCCGCATCCTGCTCCCAACCTAGGTACGAGCTGACGTTCCATTGCAGTGCGAACGCGGCAATCAGAAACCCAAGCAATGCGCAGCCGGCGTAGCTGGCGATCCGCTCCGGCAGCGACCGCGACACCAGCCAACTGAGCATGGCGGGCGCTCCAATAAACAGCAAGGGGTAGGTGACCACCAGGCGGCGCTCGCTGAAGAAGCCATGGTGCAGCAGTTGTGGTTCGACGTACAACAGCAGGAATGTAAGCGGTGCGGCGATTGCGAAGAGTCTGATTGCGTTGTTGCGCACTCGGAGTGCGGTTGCCAGCAGTGCGGCCAGCAGCAGAGGCAGCATGAGCCACGCCTGGCGATGCACGAAGCGCGGCGTAGTAAGGATCGCCGGCTTGTAGAAGAGATAGCAGTTGATCATCGACTTCAGCCCATCGCGATAGCTGTTGACGACGCCATCTACGTTGCCTGCTTTGGCCTGATGCAAGGAAGGGATGAGGACGGCGAGACTGATGATGGCGGTGACTGCGACCATGGGCACGATCAGTTTCCAGCTGCCCTTCGATAGATAGATGAAAAAGAATGCCAGCGCCAGCGCGGCGACGGGGAAGACCGCCGTGATGTGGGAGTCGAAGCTGAGGCCTAGCGCAACGGCTGCCAGCAATGGCAGCTTCCAGTTGGTGGCGTCGTCTTCTTTGATCCAGCGGACCATGCAATAGGCTGCGGCTGTGAGGAACGCCACTGCGAGGCCGTAGCCGCGCGCGGCAGAGAAGTAGTCGAGCAGATGAGGGTTGAGGCTGTTCACGGTGATGGCGGCCAGGAAGAAGCCGGGACATGGGAACAACAGCGTGCAGATACGGAAGAGGCAGAAGAAATACAGTCCACCCGCCAGTAGCGACGGTAGCCGCATGGAGAGTTCCGAGGTCCCCAACGCGAAGACAGAAAGTTGCGACAGCCACAGCCCGAGGTTGGTGTTGAATGGTGTACCGGTTTCCATCGCGACGTCTTTGTGTGCGATGAAGTGATTGTAGATGAGCGCTTCATCGACGGTGATGGATTGCGTGGCGGCGCGATAGATGTTGGTTCCTGACAACAGCAGCAGAAACAGCGCGCCCAGCAAGTGGATCCGGTTGTCAAACTTTACCCCAAACATAACGATTCCCTATTGTCACAAGAAGTGCGCTACAATAGCTATATAGCAGGAAGTTAAACGTAAGCGCTATTACGAACTTCGCCCATACAACCGAGCCTGGTGGGGCGAAAGGCTTACAAGTTCCTGGCAAATTGGGCCGCACGGGTCCAATGAACGGGCTCACACAGTCCGTTAGAAGGCTCGATTTTCGCTTTCCCAAAAAACAAACACTGAATGACAAATTTTTCTGAACTATCGTTGTCCAAGACGTTGAAGGGCAATCTTGCCCGCCACAACTTTGTAACACCTACTCCGGTGCAGGCCGAGGCTATTCCTCCAGCGCTGACCGGACGCGACGTTGTTGCCACCGCGCAGACCGGTACCGGCAAGACCCTCGCTTTCCTCCTACCCGTTGTTGAGTCACTGGTTAACCAGCCGAAGACTACTACTGGAATTGGAGCATTGATCTTGAGCCCCACGCGGGAGCTCGCGATCCAGATCCAGGAAGTATTCCTCAAACTCGCCGAAGGCACCGGCCTGAAATCGGCGATCGTTGTGGGCGGACTCAATGAGCGCTCGCAGCTGCAGTCGATTCAAAAGGGCGCGCGTGTGGTGATTGCCACCCCCGGCCGCCTGTCCGATTTTCTCAACCGCCGCCTGGTGAAACTGGGCAACGTGAAGCACCTGGTGCTGGACGAAGCGGATCGCATGCTGGACATGGGATTCCTGCCCGTCATCAAGTTGATCCTTTCCACCCTGCCCCCGACGCGTCAGACTCTGTTCTTCTCCGCCACGATTGAAAAGTCGGTGGCCCATCTGGTGGAATCGCACCTGAAGGATCCGGTCCGCATTGCGATCGGTTCAACTACCAAAACGGCCGATAACGTCGATCTGCATGTTTATGAGATCGAGCAGGATCGCAAACTCGCACTGTTGAATCACCTCATCGCACAGGAGCGCGGTTCGTTCCTGGTATTTTCGCGCACCAAGCATGGCGCCGACCGGCTGGCCAAGAAACTGGCGGCGAGCGGCGCGAAGATCGCCTGCATCCATGGCGGCCGCACGCAGGCTCAGCGCAACCAGGCGTTGAAGGGCTTCCAGGAAAACTACTATCGTGTGTTGGTTGCAACCGACGTCGCCGCCCGCGGCATCCACGTCGATGGCATCGCTCACGTCGTCAACTACGATCTGCCGCAGGTTCCCGAAGATTTCATCCACCGTGTCGGACGTACCGGCCGCGCTGGTGGCAAGGGTACCGCTTCCACGTTCGCCACGCGTAAAGAGCGTGACGAGATCCGCCGCATCGAACGCACCATCAAGATGCAGTTGATGAAGCAGATTGTTCCGGCTGATCTGCCGCGCGAAGAGAAGGGCGCGAACGATCATGTGATCGTGATGCCCGTGGCTGCGCGGTCGCACGGCGGCTTCAAACCCGCTCACGGCAAGGCTCCGGTGTCGCCCTGGAATCGTGGTGGCAGCTATCGCCCAAGCAACAAACGTAAGCGCGCTTAGTTGCGTAGTCCGCTAATCTAAACACTTTTGGCCGTGGTTCTGGTATGTTGAAGACATCCTGAATCATGGCCAAAATTTTTCCTTTTCAACCCTACCGCTACACACCTGCTGCCGGCGATATTCAAAGGTTAGTCACTCAACCCTACGATAAGATCTATCCGGCGATGCAGCAGAGCTATCTTGCGGCAAGTCCCTATAATCTTGTGCGCGTGATTCTCGGCGAGAAATTCCCCGACGACACGGAGACGAACAACGTCTACACGCGCGCAGCGGGATACTTCCGGCAGTGGATCGAAGGAGGCCAGCTTGCGCAGGATGCCGAGCCGGCGTTCTACGCCTACTTCCAGGAGTTCTCCGTGCCCGATACGGGCGAGCGGCTGGTGCGGAAGGGCTTCGTCGGCCTTGGCGAAGTGGTCGAATATGCTGCGGGCATCGTGCATCGTCACGAACAGACGCTCTCCGGCCCCAAGAAAGACCGCCGCGAAGTCTTGAAGCACACGCATGCGCACTTCGGGCAGATCTTCATGCTTTATCCGGATCGCGAAGGCGCCATCGATGCAGTGCTCGATGCGGTTTCAGCTGGCGCTCCCGATATGGAGATTCGCGACGAGTACGATGCCGTGCACCGCTTGTGGCGGATCGCCGACCCGGTGTTGACGGCGAAGATCCAGGGGCTGATGGGCGATAAGAAATTGCTGATCGCCGATGGGCACCACCGCTATGAGACCTCTCTCGGCTGGCGCAAGGATAACCCTGACATGCCTGGCGCAGACAAGGTCATGATGACCTTCGTCAACATGTATTCGCCGGGGTTGAAGATTCTGGCGACGCACCGGTTGGTGAAGGACCTGGAAGAGTTCGAGGCGGATGCATTCCTGAAGAAGGCCGCGGTGGGTTTCAAGGTGTCCCACCTGGCATCACTCGAAGATTTAAAAGCGCGATGGGCCGAGCCACACGATGGCACGATGCTGATCGGATGCGTGCTGGCCGGGCGTGATGGTATCTACCTGCTCGAGTGCGGCAAGCCTTCGGGCTTACTGGACGTGCGGGTACTGCACGAAACGCTGCTCGATAAGATACTCGGTGTATCGGCCGAGGCCGTGCGCGAAGAGAAGTTCCTGAAATACGCACGAGGAGCAGACAACGCCGAGGCACAGGTCCGTGCAGGCGCAGCGCAGATCGGATTTCTGCTGGAACCAACTTCAGTCGATGAGGTCGCCGATATTTCGTTTGGCGGCGGCGTGATGCCGCAGAAGTCGACGGACTTTTATCCGAAGCTGCTGACCGGTGTCACCATCTACAAACTGGGCTGAGTGACAAAGAAGTCGCGCACGGCATCTGCTACGCCGGGTGCGCAGGCGATGGCGTTTCCTCCGAAGAGGCTGGAACCGCCATCGAAGTTGAAGAAGACCGCTCCGGCCTCTTCGATGATGACTTTGGTTGCCGCCAGATCCCACGCTTCCGACTTTGGTTCAATCCAGATCTCGGCCTGGCCGCTGGCGACCATCATGGCGTCCGGCGCTCCGCCCAGAGTGCGCATCGCCCAGAACTGAGAGAGAAACTCGTTCAGGCGTCGTGGGTCTCCGTAGCGGTTCTTGTGATTGCGGTTGATAGCGCTGGGGCAGATCACCGATTCGCTGAGTGATGAAATGGACGAGGCACGGATCGGTGCATTGTTGCGGAAGGCGCCATCGCCGCGCGAGGCGTGATAGGTGTCGTCCAGGGCAGGGAAGTGGGCAACGCCTGCGACGGACTCACAGTCGATCTCGAGTCCGATCAGCACGGCCCAGTGGCGGTTGCCGCGCACGAAGTCTTTGGTGCCGTCGATCGGATCGATGATCCAGCAGCGGCCGCTCTTCGATTCATGGCCGGAGCCTTCCTCACCAAGGATGCCGTCGTCCGGGAAAGCTTCCAACAGCGCGGCCGTGATCAGTGCTTCGCTTTCACGGTCAGCGATGGTGACGGGTGTTTTGTCCGGCTTGGTCTCAGCCCGGACGCCCGCCTTCTGGTGCCGCAGCCCGGCTTCGCCGGCGCGCACTGCAATCTCTTTCATAAAAGAGAGTTCTCTCTCGAATGCCATCTCGTCTCCAAACAGGGCGTTAGAGCAAGTGTAGCAGTGTATCGGGGGTGAGAGGTGCTTCAACGATAAGCATCTTTGCGATCAAGGACCCTCACGACTTCCAGATAATCGCCCTTGTCTCTGAAAAATTCCTATGATTCTGTGCGCGGAGCCGAATCATCGGCGGTGCGATGCCCTTGAGTTGCTTCGTCGCGCCTTCGCCGTTTGAAACATAACGAGCCAGGGTTTTCAGGATCTGCCAGGCGATTGGCTGTTCGATCGTACGCAAGTCAGCCCTTTCATTGTCTGACCACACGATTTGTTTCGCCAATTGTTAGGGCTCGGTACACATCTTATCCCAGTCCGCTGACATCAAACCCAGTTCCTGCAAGACTTCTTCATGGGGAATTGGATCGTTTTGCTGGAACCACTGGTCCGCTTCCGCAATAGCTTGGGATTCGGCAGGCCTCAGGGTGTCGCGGTCATCGTCGAGAAATGTTTCGAGCATATGAACGACTGCGGCAAGTTGGCCCGGGTTCAATTGCCCGAGCAATTCATGCGCTTTGACTTCCAGAGTGGTTGCGGCCATTCTTCTCCCCTTGCGATTGCCGTTGATGCCTCTACCATTTTATTCTGCATGCCGCATACAGAAAGTAACCGGCTACTGTTTGTTCTTCAGCCACTCCGAATAGGCGTGTTTGCGCGGGCCCATGTATTCAATGGTGTCGAAGAACTGCGCATTGCCAAGCATGCGAGGATCGCCTTCGGCACGAAGGAGTTCCTCCATCTTGGTCTGCAACTGGCGCTTGGTTATGGCGAACTCCGGAAGCTTGGCGAGGTTCTTGATGCAATCCGGATCCTCTTTGATGTTGTACAACTCTTCGGCGGGACGCTTGCCGAACGACATTTTGTAGTACTCATCGAAGCTCGAAATCAGGAACGTTTTGGTGGGGCTGTCGTCCACATTGCGGTAGCCGGTTTCGGGGTCGCCGGCGGGCCAGCGGTCGGGTTCGTAGTTGCGCACGTAGAGGAATTCGGGAGTGCGGATGGCGCGGGCGGGATATCCCCAGTCGTTCGGGCGGCCCAAGTCATGGCGCTCCTTGCCCGCGAGCATCAGGTTGCGGGTGGGTTCCACGACGCCGCTCTTTTCGGACTTCAGCACGTTCATGAAGCTCGTGCCGGTCATGGTGCCTCCGGGCGGCAGACCGGCCGCTTCGAGAAAGGTTGGCGCAAAGTCGCGCGTGTTGATGAAGTCGTCGACCACGCGCCCGGCCTTGATGTTCTTGCCCCAGCGGATGGCCAGCGGAATATGGAAGGCGGCCTCGTAGATCTGACCCTTAACGCGCGGGAAGGGCATGCCGTGATCGGAGGTAACGATGAGCAGCGTGTTGTCGAGTTCGCCCAACTCTTCGAGCTTCTTCATCGCGCGGCCAAGGTGCTCGTCGAACCATTCGACTTCGAGCGCGTAGTCTAACATGTCGCTGCGGATGATCTTATGATCCGGATAATACTTGGGCAGTGTGACGTCAGCGAGTTTCTTTCCAGCGCGCAGTCCGGAGCCCTCTTCGTAAGGCCGGTGCGGCTCCTGTCCGCCAAACCAGAAGCAGAAGGGCTTGTCCGCCGGCTTCTGCGAAAGGAAGTCGGCGAAGTTGGCGGCGTAATCCTTCGGCGCGATGCCGTTGTATGGCGGCTTCAGGTTGTGTTTCTGGAACTCCTTGCCTGCCGGATTGTGCGGCCATCCTGTGGACTTGAAGTCGCCTGGGCCCCAGCCTTTGCCAGTCATGCCGGTGAAGTAGCCGCTCTTTTCGAGGATGTCCGGATACACCGCGAAGTCCGGCGGAAAGATGCTCATGTGATTGACGGCTTCTTTCAACTGCCAGGTATTGCGGCCGGTGAGGATGGTGGCGCGGCACGGGCTGCACTTGGGGTTCGACGTGAACAGGTTGTTGAACAGCACGCCCTCGCGTGCCACGCGATCGAAGTGCGGTGTGTTGATCCATTTGCAGCCGTAGGCGCCGGCATGATTGTGCCCCCAGTCGTCAGCGATGACGAACAAGATGTTGGGGCGCTTGGTTGCTGCCATTCCAGAGGAGGCGGCTGCGGCAGCGGCTGAGGCGGAGAGGAAGTTTCGGCGTGTCATTTGAGTGAGTGTGTCTCTATTCTACAGCGGCGGCTGCGGCAGTTTGGCGGGCGACCAGACGGGCACGCCAGCGACCTTGGTGGGACGGCGGTAGAGCTTGCCACCCTGGGCAACGTACATCCAATTGGAATCCTTGCCGGCGAAGGCGATGCTGTTGATCGCTCCTTCCGCGGGTTTGTTCAGTATGACGGCGACGCGGCCGTTGGCTTCGGTCATCTGGATGCCGGTGGCGGTGGCGAAGTAGACCTGGCCGATGGAATCAAGCATGGCGCTTTGTGCGCCGATCATCGCGCGCTGCTCGGGCATTTCCAGGCGATAGAACGGTTCGCCATTGATGAGCGAGTTGCCGGCAGCGATCTGGAGTGACCAGCTGAAGCGCGAGCCCTGGTCGGTGACGACGAGCATGCCCTGATCGGGGGAGAGGGCGAGGCCGGCCGGGCTCGATAGTTCATCGGCCTTGAACGCCGCATGGCTGTTCTTCCCGTCAAAGTACGTGATCAATTTGTGGACACGATCCAGATAATAGATGCCGCCCTTGGCCGTGATGACGAAGTCATTGGCCGCGGCGTTCGTTACGATCGCGCTGCCAGTTCCGCTTGGACCGAAGGCGATGATCTGCTTCCAGGCAAGGCTCGACGCATAGAGCCGGCCATCTGGTCCGAAGCGCAGCTTTGTCGCGCCCCCGGTGTTGTCCTTGAAAAGCGTGACCTTGCCGTCGGGGGCAGCCTTGTAGATTCGACTGGCTGTCGGGTCAGAGAAGAAGACATTACCGACTTTGTCGCCAGCGATGCCACTCACTTCTTTGTATCCGCCGCCGATCTCCTCCCACGGCTTATCGAGCGAGACGACGGAGAGCACGTTGCCGCGTGGATCCCAGCCCGGCTGGAAGGCGCGTGGATTGGGACGCGCCACGATGGGCTGCGGATAGTCGCGCCACAACCAGCGCAGCGCCTCGGGCATGATGGCCGCGCCGTGCTTCATGTTGTGGCCTTCGTCGCCGAGCACGAGTTTGGCATCGTAGCCGGAGAACTCGAACGCATCCGCCATCACCCGATTGTTGATGGGCCAACTGCCGCCGTAGAAGGTCCCGTAGGGCTGGGCGGGAACGATGTGATCATTGCGGCCGGCTTGCAGGAACACACGCAGCGGCTTGGGTTCGGTCTTGCGGATGAGCGCGGGCAGACCGTCGGCGCCCTTCATGCTGACGAATGTTCCGATGAAGCTGAGGACGCGGCGAAACTGGTCCGGCCGGTTCCACGCGGCAGCGAAGGCTCCGACCGCGCCGGTGGAGACTCCTTCGAGGCCACGGTCATTCGGGTCCTTCGAGAGGTTGTAGGACTTCGCTACTTCAGGGATCACCTCTTCGATCAGAAAGCGGGCGTAGCGGTCTGACAGCGAGTCGTATTCGAAAACGCGTTCGTATCGGTTCTGGACGTCATTGCTCACCGAGGGCAACTTGCCGGGATCGATGAAGATGCCGATCATGGCCGGGATGTCGCCTTTGGCGATCAGGTTGTCGAAGACCACTGGAACGCGCACGTTGTTGCTCAAAGCTCCGCTGCCATCCAAAAAGATCATGAACGGCGCCGGCTTTGCAGCATTGTATTGAGCGGGCACGTAGACCGAATAGTTGTGCGGCGTGCCGGGATAGAACTTGCCGGGCGCCAGCACATGTTTGGTGACCGCACCCTTGGGCGTATTGGCCTGGGGCTGTGAATCGGGTCCAAGTGAGTACTCTTCGGCCCACATGGAGGCGCACGCAAAAAACAATGCCGGGAGATATCTGAACATAGGTGACATTTTACACGGTACTCGTGGTTTGGGTACGAGGATTGGTAAACTACAAAAATGCAATGGACACCCGGTGGTTCAAGCGACGACATAGAAGATCGCAGAGACAATGACGATAGTGGGGGCTCTTCCGGGCCCGGTGGAGGTGGTTTAGGCTTTGGTGCGCCGCACCTGGGTGTGGGCGGCATTATCGTGGTGGCCTTGCTGAGTATGGTCTTCCACCAGAATTTCTTTCAGTATTTCTCGGCGGGTCCGGTCGCTGATCGGCCTGTTGTGCGGACCAATGGCAGTGGTGGTGTGGGCAAGAGTGCCAATCCTGCCGAGGCTCGTGCGGTTGAGTTTGTGAAGTTTGTGCTCAACGATACGCAGAGCACCTGGACGACGCTGTTGCCGCAACAGTCGAACGCGCAGTACAGGCACGCGAAGCTGGTGCTGTTCCGTCATGCCACACGGTCGGCATGCGGCGCTGCGGATTCAGCAACGGGGCCGTTCTACTGCCCTGGCGACGAAAAGGTCTATCTCGATCTTGAATTCTTCGATGAGTTGGCAAACCGCTTCGGGGCGCCCGGCGAATTTGCCCAGGCCTATGTGATCGCGCATGAGATTGGACATCACGTGCAGAAAATCCTGGGCATTGAAGGCAAAGTGAACCGGCAGCGCCAGGCGAATCCCGCGCAGTCGAATGCTCTTTCGGTAAGGATGGAAT
>Ga0118677_10003980_pt1 | contig 27305 bp, 15 predicted proteins | sample AliMusrvi5mmetaG_FD_86154 | JGI IMG/M metagenome (GOLD analysis project Ga0118677, IMG submission 86154) | reverse complement strand
ATAACGCCGTTGGCGTAGGGAATGAGTGGGCACGAGTTCCCAGGGTAGGCTTCGTGGCACCGGACACATTGTAATGGGGTGAGACGAGTGAATTCCTTAATTTCGTTCGTATGGGGACTCGTTTCACTCGGCCCACCCTACATGATTGCAGCCCATCTGATTTCCCTTCCTCCCTGCCCTTTTACCGTCGGCCGCGGCTCATGCGGCGAGCGATGGCAAAGGCCATTTCCAGGGCCTGCTCGTAGTTCAGCCGCGGGTCAACCTCACTCGCGTAGGCCCGTCCGAGGTCGGCCTCGCACAAGCCCCGAGCGCCGCCGATGCACTCCGTCACGTCTTCGCCGGTCAACTCGACGTGAACTCCCCCGAGGATTGATCCGAGCCCGTGGTGGATGTCCAGGGCTTGGTTGAGTTCGTCGAGGATTTCGTCAAAAGAGCGGGTTTTCACCCCCGTCTGCGTGACGAGTGTATTGCCGTGCATCGGATCGCAGCACCACGTGACATGCCGTCCGGCGCGGAGTACCGCTTCGATCAACTGCGGCAGGCGTTCCGCAATCCGCTTCACACCGAAGCGATGGATGAGCGTCAAACGGCCCGGTTCGTCGAGTGGATTGAGGATTTCGATCAGGTCGAGAAGCTGCTCGGACGTCATCGACGGGCCAACCTTCATCCCAATGGGATTGGCGATGCCGCGGAAGTATTCGATGTGGGCGCCGTCCAACCGTCGCGTGCGGTCGCCGATCCAGGGAAAGTGGGTACAGAGGTTATACCATTTGTCGGGCCGGCGGGGGACTTGCCGCGTCTGGGCCTGTTCATATTCCAAGTTCAGGCCTTCGTGGCTGGTGAAGAAATCGACGCGGGTTAATTCGTCCAGCCGCCGGCCGGCCACGGTCTCCATGAAGTGGATTGCCGCACCGATCGAGTCGATGATCTGGCGATAGTCGTCGGCTGCGGCCGCCGCATGGTGGAAGAAATCGAGGTTCCAGAACTCGGGATGGTGCAGGTCGGCAAAACCGCCATCGACCAGCCCGCGAATGAAGTTGATCGTGAGCGCGGAGCGATGATAGCCTTCCAGGAGATAGGCCGGCCGTAGGATCCGCTCTTCCGCGGTGAAGCCAGGCCGATTGATCAAGGGGCCGCGGTAGCTCGGCAACGTGATGCCATCGCGAGTTTCGGTCTCGGCCGAACGGGGTTTGGCATATTGACCCGCAAAACGCCCCACGCGGATTACTTGTTTACGACAACCATAGATAAGTACAAAACTCATCTTCAGCAACACCTTGAGGTTGCTGGCGATGATCGACGCCTGACAATCGTCGAAACTCTCGGAGCAGTCGCCCCCCTGGAGGAGAAACCGCTCGCCACGCGAGGCCCCGGCAAGCTGTTGTTTGAGGGCTTCGACTTCCCAGCTTGTCACCAGCGGCGGCAGCTTGGCCAGTTCCGCGATCGCGCTTCGCAAGGCGTCGGGATCCGGATAGTTGATCCGTTGCTCGGTCGGCTTGCTACGCCAGGAGTCGGGGGTCCAGGAAGGTTCGAGCATGGGAAGAAGTTGGTTGTTTTTGGATTTCTCGCTCTATTCCACGGGCTTTTGCCGTGGCCGGTCACTCTCGGTCACTCTCGGTCACTCTCCATCTCGTCAATATAGCGACGCAAGCGTTCCAACTCGTCGGTCACGTGCCGCAGGTTCAAGAGGTTTTCCACCCGCTTGAGCAGTTCAAACTTATTGATCGGCTTACGGAGGAAGTCGTTGCACCCGCAGGCTACGGCCCGCTCGATGTCGCCCGGTTCGCCCAGGGCAGTGACCATGAGAACCATGATGTGGCGGGTCTCGGGGTTCTTGCGGAGGAGGCGGCAGACCTCAAACCCGCTGAGCTTGGGCATCATGATGTCCAGCAGGATCAGGTCAGGCTTGAATTCGGCGACCTTCTCCAACGTCTCGTGCCCATCGGCCGCCACGGCGATCTCGCAATCGACCTCGGCCAGATAGGCCTCCAAAAGCTCCACGTTTGGCTGGTTATCATCGGCGATCAGGATTTTACTTGAAGGCATGACTTCATACTCCCCTCTCCCTTTTCGGGAGAGGGGCAGGGGGTGAGGGGAATTAGTTTCTATCCGCGGGCACTGGGAACTGCTTGCACAACTCGCGGACGTTGCCGCGGATACGATCCAACACGGCCGTCTGGTCGTGTCCGCGAAGGGTTTCGAGGATCCAACCGCCGATGGTGCGCATCTCGCCACAACCCATTCCGCGGCTGGTGATCGCCGGCGTTCCGATGCGAATTCCGGAGGGATCCATCGGTTTCCGCCGATCGAAGGGAATCATGTTCTTGTTCACGGTGATGCCGCTCTGGTCCAGCGCTTTTTCGGCCTGCCCGCCGGACAGACCCAGCGGTGTGACGTCGGCTAGCATAAGGTGGTTGTCGGTCCCGCCGCTCACCAGACTCACACCGCCGGCCGCGAGCGTCTCAGCCAGGATTTTGGCGTTATCGACGACCTGCTGCATGTAGACTTTATAGGCTGGCGAGAGGGCCTCGCCAAAGCAAACCGCCTTGCCGGCGATGACGTGCATCAGCGGCCCGCCTTGGATGCCGGGGAAGACCGAGCGATCGATCTCCTTGGAGGATGCTTCCTTGCAAAGGATCATGCCCCCCCGCGGACCACGGAGCGTCTTGTGGGTAGTGGTGGTCACAAAGTCGGAGACCGGCACCGGATCGTGGTGCAATCCAGCGGCGACCAGGCCGGCATAGTGGGCCATATCGACCATCAGTTTCGCGCCGACGCTTTGGGCGATCTCGGCAAACGTGGCGTGGGGGATCTCGCGGGGATAGGCGCTCGCCCCAGCCACAATCAGCTTCGGCTTGTGCTCCTTGGCCAAGGCAGCGAGTTGGTCAAAATCGATGCGATGGGTATCCGGACGAACGCCGTAGCTATGGAACTTGTAAAGTTTGCCCGAGCTGTTGAGCTTCATGCCGTGGGTTAGGTGCCCGCCGTGTGCCAGATCGAGGCCCAACACGACATCGCCCGGATTGAGGACAGCGAAGTAGACGGCGGCATTGGCCTGTGCACCGGAGTGGGGCTGGACGTTGACGTGCTCGGCGCCGAAGATTTTTTTGGCCCGATTGCGCGCGAGTTCTTCGACCACGTCAACATATTCGCACCCACCATAGTAGCGGCGGCCGGGGTAGCCTTCGGCGTATTTATTGGTCAGCACGCTTCCCATGCACTGCATGACGGCGGGACTGGTGTAGTTTTCGCTAGCGATCATTTCCAGCCCATCGCTTTGGCGTTGGATTTCGCCGGCAATGGCTGCCCAGACGTCTGGATCCTGCTTTTCGATCGAGTTCATGTTTCGTTTCAATCCGCGCCCGCAAGCGACGGGCGTCTTTATGGGGGCCTTTTGAATTTAATGTTGATAGGCTCTCCATTCTCGGCTGCCGGAGAGAATTCGTCAATTGCCAAATGTCAAAGTTGTGTTGTCAAAGTTGTACCCTCAAATGCTCTTGTCGCAGATACCCATTCTGCGGTAAAATTTCCGATGCTTGCCACGGAAATCCCCCCGCATGGGATTCCGGTGATAGGAGTCTGTGCGAACGAAAGGAAAGAACATGCAAGCGACGCTAGGGGAACTGGCCCTTTTGGTAGGCGGCCAGGTGGTGGGGCCAGCAGATCTCGTGGTTCATGGGGCTGCACCCCTGCGAGACGCTTTGCTGGGACAGATAACCATGGTCGATTCCGTGGAACGTGCCCGCAATCTGGCCAGCAGCAAGGCATCGGCCGTGGTCTGCCCACGGTCGTTTGTTCCCGAAGGCCGGCCGGCCATGCTCGTCGACGACGTCCATTCGGCCTTTTCCAAGATTGTGATTCATTTTCACCCACTCCGTATTCAGAAGCGGATCGGCATCAGCCCCTTGGCGGCGGTCAGCCCCACGGCGATGTTGGGGGCCGATGTCGATGTTCATCCGTATGCCACGATTGGCGACGGCGTGACGATCGGCGGCGGATCGACGATCCACTCCGGCGCGCATATCATGGCCGGATCGGAGATTGGCGAGAACGTGACGATCTACCCTGGCGCGGTGCTGTATGAGAATACGGTCGTCGGCGCTCGGTCGACGATCCACGCCGCCGCGGTACTGGGCGCCACTGGATTTGGCTACGACCAGGTCGAAGGCCGCCACTGCCTCACGGCCCAGTTGGGCAACGTAATGGTCGGCGCCGACGTCGAGATCGGCGCCGGCTCAACGATCGACCGCGGGACCTACGGCCCGACGGTCATTGGCGATGGCACGAAGATCGACGACCAGGTGATGGTCGCCCACAATTGCCGTCTCGGTCGCCACAACATGCTTTGCTCGCAGGTCGGCATTGCCGGCAGTTCGACGACGGGCGATTATGTCGTCCTGGCCGGGCAGGTCGGCGTCCGCGATCACGTACATATCGGCAGCGGCACGATCGTCGGCGCCAAGGGCGGGATCGTCAACGACGTGCCCGACGGCAGCCGTTATATTGGCGTGCCCGCCACGCCGGAGCGCGAGCAGAAGCTGCGCCTGGCGGCAGTCGCCAAACTGCCAGAAATGCGGCACCAGCTCAAGGCCCTCCAGCACACGGTCAATAAGCTCGTCGCGCAGATCGCCACCCTGGAGCAGAACGACTCTGCCGAGTGACCGGACAAATGACAAAAGACCAATGACCAAGGGGAATGACGAATAACGAATGACGAATGACGAAGGGCTGGACAACCACATATTTTCGTCATGCGTCATTCGTCATTCGTCATTTGGCTATGCAGCAGTCCAATTCCACTCTGACCGCCGCTCTCTCCGCCGCCGCCTCTCCGACCCCGGCCCGCATCGGTTTGATGGCCGGCTGGGGACGCTATCCGCTTTTGGTCGTCGAGGCACTGCGGCGGCAAGGGTCGGAAGTTTACTGTCTGGGTGTTGTCGGTCACGCCGATCCCAAGTTGGCGGAAATCTGCCAGGACTTTCAGTGGAGCGGCTTGGCCCGCTTCGGCGCTGCCATCCGTTACTTCAAACGGCATGAAGTGACCGACGTGATCATGGCGGGCAAGATCCACAAGGTGCTGCTCTTTCAGCCGTGGATGATTTTGCGGAACATGCCCGACCTGCGGACCTACCGCATGTTCATTCCGCACTTCCTCACGCGCAGCAAGGACTGCAAAGACGACACGCTCCTGGGTGCGATCGTGCAGGAATTCGCTCGCGAGGGGATGCGTTTTGGCCGTCCCACCGACTATGCCGCCGAGCTTCTGGTGAGCAAGGGCCAATTGACCCGCCGCGGCCCGTCGGCCTGGCAGTGGAAGGACATTCGCTTCGGCTGGAAGCTGGCCAAGGAGATGGGCCGCCTGGATGTCGGCCAGAGCGTGGCCATTAAAGACCAAGCCGCACTGGCGATCGAGGCCGTCGAAGGCACCGACGAATGTATTCGCCGCGCGGGCGTTCTCTGCCGTGCCGGCGGCTTTACCGTGGTCAAGGTGGCCAAACCGCAACAGGACATGCGCTACGATGTGCCGACAATCGGCATGCGGACCGTCGAAAACATTGCCTCCTCCGGCGGCCGCGTGCTGGCCATCGAGGCCAGCCGGACGATTCTATTGGACGGGCCTGAAGTGATCGACTTCGCCGATCGCCACGGACTGGTGATCGTGGCGATTGACTAAAATGCACTTCCCATTGCGGTCAGTTGCTCTGCCGACGGAAACGCACGCACGCAGTAACGGGGCGGATAAATATCCATCGGTTCGAGCAGGTGCCCGACTTCTTCCCACGCCCTGGACCAGGGAACCATCGTCGGTTCGCCTTCCATTCCGCCAAATACGACCATATCGGTTTGCGGCAACAACGATTCAACGTGCTCCGTCCAGACGGCGTAACTCAAGAGCCTGCCCTGCGGATCCTGTACGACGTTGAAGGTGGCAACGAATAGGTTCTTGTTCGTTTTGGCGTGCAGGCGATCGAGCAATTCTTTCTGTTCGGCGTAGTCTCGCCCCATGGCGTCGAAGTAGAGCCGGCGGAATGGTTTGTGCAAAGGATGCGAGAGTTCCGGCAGCCAGGGCACCCACTCGTCGCCATCAAACCGGACTGCGATCGACGAGATGGGCCGAAGCTGTTCGAGGGCCTCGGTGGCCATCTTCAGCATCGCATCCAGCCCAGCCGCATCGTCCGCGCCAACAATGATCAAGCTATCGCGATTGGCAATCATGGCCACCGGATCGCCCGTGACCTGGAACCGCCCGATCAGCTCCGGCGACAAGATCCGCGAGGCATCGTAGTTGTCGCCCGTGGCCGACAAATAGACGCCGTCACCCGACTGCGGACCGATAAACTTCGCGGGCAGAGTAGCCAGGTTCTGGCAGGCAATTTCCAAAACCTCGTAGAGCGTCAACCCCCAGGCATCAAGATTGGCTTGGGGAATCGACCGCATCGCGTCCGGCAGATCATAGACCAGGGCCACGCCAAAGTGTTCGCCCAGCGGGACATACGGCCAACTGATCGGCATCCCGCTTTCGACGACGCTGCGAAGCTGGTTCAATTCAAAATGCGAGCGCGAGCGCACGATCGGCAGCAGGTCGGGCTTAACGTCTTCAAAATCCTCCGGCATGTCGCGAAGCAGGCTGAACCAGTTCCGCACCCAGTGCCGGATGACCCGCTCGCGATTTTCTCCCTCCGCCGCACAATATTCTTTATAGGCATTGCCGAGCATGAGCGCGGCGGACCGCTCCCCTTCGCCGCGCAGTCGGAATTCCTCGGGGTGGTAGGCGATGCGGCCCTTCTCGCCCGTCTGCTGGATACGGTCGATCATGAGCTGGGCGAAATCGTCTTTGTTGGGTTCGGTCACGAGAATCGGATGAGTGAAGGACGAAGAGCAAAAAGTTGAATGTTTAGTATAGCACAGGCTAGATCGTGGGTAAATACCAGCAGAATATGGAGTGCGAAGGCTTGCCGTCGCTTTTCAAAACGCATGTCGTGCCGTAAGGCGCTGAACTCGCCGCATTGGATAGGGGTAGGCAAGCCACCGCACTCCTAATTTACTCCAGCCGGTCGTAACCCGCCGTGGCCGGGTCAATCCCCCGCATCTTCAGCCAGCGGCGCCGGCGCGTCCAATAGAATCGCACGGGAATGAAAATATCGACGACCTCGTCGGCAATCAGCAATCCGCCCAGCACGGGGGCGGCCATGGCCGAAATAATCTCATGGCCGACGCCGGTGGCCCACAGCATCGGCGCCAAGGCGATGATCGCCACACCCTCCGTTAATAGCTTCGGCCGCAATCGATGCACGGCCCCTTCGATCACCGCGTCGCGAAGTTCGGCCAGCGAGCCGATCTTTTCCAGGCCGCCGCGCTTCTCGACCGCCTCGCGCAAATAGACGAGCATGATGATCCCAGTCTCGGTCGCCATGCCGAAGCAGGCGATGAAACCAACCTGCACGGCAACGCTGAAATGGTAGTTAAAGAGCCAGAGAAAGAAGATCCCGCCGACCATCGCCTCGGGCACGCACATCATCATGAGCAAGGCATCGACAAAATCGTTGTACGTCAAGTAAAGGATCACGAAAATCACCAGGATCACGGCGGGAAAGACAACCTGCATTGTCTTCCGCGCCCGGACCTGGTTCTCGAACTCCCCGCTCCAAGCCAGATACATGCCTTGCGGCAGCTTGACCTTTTGGGCCACGACCCGCTGGGCCTCCTCGACGAAGCCGACGATGTCGCGATCGCGGACGTCCAGTTGCACGTAAGACCGCAACATGCCGTTTTCACTCTTGATCATGGCGGGGCCTTCCACGATCCGCACGTCGGCGACCATCGAGAGCGGAATTTGGCGCGAGGTTCCGGGGCCAGATTGCGAAGTCGCAGGCGGCTTCCTCTCGCTCATGCCGCCGCTTGCGGTTTCGCCCACCATTGCACTACCGGCGTTGATCAACAAGTTCTTGACGTCCTCTTCATCCTCGCGGAAGCTGCGGCCGTAACGAACGCGAACAGGGAACCGCTCGCGGCCTTCGACCGTCGTTGTAATCGCTTTGCCGCCGAGGGCCACCTCGACTACGTCCCAGATATCGCCAATGTTTACGCCGTAGCGGGCGGCGCGATCGCGGTCGGGCCTGATCTCCAGGTAGCCCTTCCCCCGGCTTTGGTCGGGAACGACGTTCACGGCCCCCGGCACGCTCCGCAGGGTCTCGGAAACCTCGTCCGAAACCTTTTGGATCTGGTCGAGGTTGTTGCCAAAAACCTTGACTCCGATCGGCGTTCGCACGCCGGTGGCCAGCATGTTGATGCGATTGATGATCGGCTGCGTCCAGATGTTGGCCCAGCCGGGCACGCGGACGACGCTATCCAACTCCTTCAAGAGATCCTCTTTCGACTTGCGTCCCAGATAGAGTTTCGGCGCCCAGGCTTTGTCGAGTTCCGCGCGAATCTCGTTCAGCTTCTGCTTTTCAGGCGTATCGTCGGTCTTCTCGGCCCACTTGCCGTTGTCCTGAGCCGCTTTCTGCAGCTCGTCGATGGCATAATGGTCGTAAGTGGCCGCTGCGCAATCGAGAATTTCGTCGTCGATCTGCTTGGCCCGCGCGCGCCACTGCTGGTCGCGCCGGTTGACGATGTACTGCCACATATCGGTGAAGAGCGTCGGCCGCTCGGCGCCGAGGACTTCGGCCACGTTGAGCCAACGGTCGTGGAGCGCGCTATATTTCGCGGCCAGCAGATCGGGATTGAGTGCAACTTTCTCCCCACCCCCAGGCGAGGCGAGCTTTTCGGCGACTTGCTGCATCAGGCGATTGATGTCCTCCTGATTGGGACCGGCAGCCAGGATCGGCGCGAACTGCTTCTGAAATTTCGCAACGACCTGGTCGATGTCGGCGTCGCTGACCGCCGCAAGCAGGCGGTCGGCCTTTTGCCAGTGGGCGACCAGTTCCGCGATGAACTCCCGCAGCAATTTGGGGCCAAGCTCGGCGTCGAAACTCTTCAATCGCATGAGCGCCATCTCGCGCATCGTCTCGTCGAACCGCGACACCGCGTTCATCGTGGCGGGATCCATCAGCGCGTGCCGCTCGGCATCGTTCGGAATTGCTTCGATGAGGGCCTGGTTCTGTAGCGCAGTCAGCACGACGGCCATCTGCCGCTGGGCATCCTTGTAATCGAGCTTCCGCTTGGTCCAGTGTTCTTGCGGACGGAGCGTGATCACGCTTTCCACCATGTCCATCGGCGAGGGGTCGGTGGGCGTGTCGGCCCGGCCGGCCTTGCCGACGATCAACTCGACTTCCGGAAAACGCCGGATGATGGCGTCGCGGGTTTTGAGGTCCGTGGTAGCCTGCCCGACCGAGACCCGCGGCACGGTGACCGGCATGTCCAGGATGCTGCCTTCGTCCAGCGGCGGCATGTAGTCGGTGCCGATCTTGGGGAAGTTGTAGGCCGCCAAGGCCAACGCGCCGAGTGCGACAAAGGAAAGAAGCTGCCAACGCCAGCCGACGATGAGCAGGATCGTGACCGACATCGTCACGGCCACGGTCACCAAAAAACAGGTCCGCCAGGCCACGCCGATCACGGCGTCCAGCGGAAAAAGTCCCGCCCCAACGATCAAGAGGGCTGAAAATGACCACATCGCAAAGTTCCGCCGCGGCATCAGCCAGGTGAGCCACGGTTTATAGATGCCGATCAGGTTCCGCACCAGCCAGCTTTCTTCCTCGCTTCGCAAGCGGCCTTTGATGAAACTGGGGATCAACGCCGGCACCAGCGTTATCGAAATCAGCGCCACGCCAATCATGGCAAAACTCTTTGTGAAGGCCAGCGGGTGGAACGTTTTGCCTTCGCGGCCCGAGAGGGCAAAGACGGGAACGAACGACAGCAGGATGATCAATACCGAGAAGAAGATCGGCCGCCCGACCGTGCGGCAGGCCCGGATGACAATCTCGCGGGTATCGCCCTCGATCCGCTTGCCCGGGCCGAAGTGGGCCGTGAGATGGTGCGTGGCGTTCTCCACCATCACGATCGCCTGGTCGACGAGGATGCCGATCGAAATGGCGATGCCCGAGAGCGACATGATGTTTGACGGCACGTTGAAATGTTTCATGAGGATGAAAGAAACGAGCACGGCCAGCGGCAGCGTCATGCAGATCAAAACCGCGCTGCGGAAGTGCATGAGGATCAAGAGAATGGCCAGCGAGGCGATGATCATCTCGTGCAGGAGCGTCTCGGTGACGGTCTCGATCGCGCCGTGGATGAGTCGCGTGCGATCGTAAAAAGGCACGATGCGGATTCCCTCGGGTAGGCCCGGCTGAAGCTCTTGGATCTTATCTTTAATCCGCTTGGTGACTTGCAGCGGGTTTTCTCCGTGCCGCATCATCACGACGGCGCCCACGGCCTCGCTGCCGTTCTTTTCCAGCACGCTGCGGCGGAACTCGCCGCCGCGGCTGACCGTGCCAAATTGCGATACGCAGATAGGCGTTCCTTTTTCGTTCTCGGTTTTGACAACAATGTTCTCGATGTCCCGGGTGCTTTCGATCCAGCCCACGCCGCGAACGATGAACTCGGCATTGCCTTTCTGGATTACTTTTCCGCCCACGGACGAATTGGCGCGAGAAACGGCGGAGAAAAGCTCGCCGAGGGTCACGTTGTACGCGCGGAGTTTATGGGGATCGACATCAATCTGGTATTCGATCGGCATCCCACCCACCGAGGCCACTTGGGCCACTCCGGGAACCGAGTTGAGCTGATAGCGGACGTACCAATCCTGGATCGCGCGGAGTCGGCCCAGATCCTGGCCCTCGCCTTCAACCGTGTACCAGAAAATCTGGCCTAGGGCCGTGGCATCGGGGGCCAGATAGGGCACCACGCCTCGCGGCAGGAACGTGCTGGAGAGCGTGAGACGTTCCAGTACGCGTTGTCGGGCGAAGTAGAAATCGACGCTGTCATCGAAAATCACATTGATCATCGAGAAGTTGAACTCGCTGGACGACCGCACCGCTTTCACGCCCGCCAGTCCTTGCAGATTGACGGAAAGCGGATAGGTGATCTGGTCTTCGATCTCCTTCGGGCTTTGGCCCATCCAATCGGTGAAGACAATGACCTGGTTTTCCGACAGGTCGGGGATGGCATCGACCGGCGTATTGACGACGGAGTACACGCCCCACAGCACCACGCCCATCGCCAACAGGATGACGATGAAACGGTTACGAATGGAGAACTCAATAATTTTTTCGATCATGGAGCGGTTCCTTCCAGTTTCTTCAGGATTCCATCGGGATCGCGTCTCGCCTTGCCGACGCAGCCCTTGCAGCAAAGATAAACGGGCTTCCCGCGGAGCGCGATCTTCACGGGCACGCCCATCGATCCCAAAGCGGCCCCGGTCACGGGACATAGAGCCTGGGCCTTGGCCGGCTGCCGGTCTTCTTCCGGCAGTTGTTCGATGTTCTTGAGGTCTTCTTCGGAAGGAACAATCGCCGTCCGCGGTTTGGTCTCCGCGACCTTGTCGCGAGACTGCTTTTGCGTGACTGGCGGCGAAGCGCTGCCGGGCTGCGAACCGCCACTGGCGCCGAAATAGGTGGAAGCCGCGGCCGGATTGAGCCGCGTTTCGGCATCGATCAGGAACCCGCCAGCCGCCACCACCTTGTCGCCGGCGGCCAGCCCCTTGAGCACTGGGTAAAAATCATCCTGCCGCGGGCCAAGCTCGACTTCGACGCCCTCGAATTCTCCCTCTTGGCGCTCGAGATAAACGATCTTCTTCGCGCCCGTATCGACCACGGCCTGCTCCGGCACGACAAGGAATTCCTGTTGCGCCGCGCCCGTGCCTCCCCTCCCACCGGGAGAGGGCTGGGGCGAGAAAAAATTGCTGGCGGATGAATCGGCATGCTGTCCCGCTCCCAAAGGGGCAGGAAGGCCTTCAGGAGAGCGGCTGACTAGGATCATCCGCGCGGTCTTGGCAGCCAGTGTTTTATAAGGCTCGATCGTTTCCAGCGGCGTATCAATGGTCACGACGGCATACATGCCGGGCCGCAGTTCATTATTGGGATTAGGCAACCGCACGCGAATGCGGTTGGTACGCGTCGCAGCTTCCACGCGCGGATAGATCGACGCCAGTTCGCCCCTGAAGGTGCGATTTGGATAGGCTTCCAGCGTGGCCTCGACCTTTTGGCCAGGCTGGAGAAAAGCAATGTCCTTCTCATAAACTTCGGCCTCAATCCACACGCTCGACAGGTCGGCAATCTCCAGCAAGGTCATCTTCGGTTCCACGCTCGCGCCCACAACGATCTTCTTTTCCACCACGAATCCGCTCTGCGGCGAGCGGATCACCAGGCTCCTCGGCGGCTCTCCGGAGGCCAACATGCTGTCGATATCCTGCTGGTAGACCCCCAGGAGCAGAAGTTTATTTCGCGCGGATGCTATAAATTCGCTGGTCCCTTGGCCCTTGCTAGACAGGACAAGCTCGCGGGCCGTGCTGTAGAGTTCGGGGCTATAAATCTCGGCCAGCCGGTCGCCTTTGTGGACCAGGGTAAAGGTCTTGTCGACATAGAGATTCTCGACGTAACCCTCGACGCGACTGACGACTCGCGACAGGCGGCTCTCATCGTAGGTTACATAGCCCACGGTTTTCGTCTGCCGAGCCACGGGCCGATAGCCGACCGCCACGGTCTTGATGCCCGCCATTCGCACCCGCTCGGGCGTGAGCTGTACGCGGGCGGTGATGCCGGCAGGCAGTTGTTCCTCCTTCTGGCCCTTGGTGCGAATGGTCAGCGGCATGCCGCAGATGGGACAGCCTGGTACGTCGCCGTTGCGCTCGTAGTCCGTACGGATCACTTGCGGGTCCATCGAACAGAAGAACTCCTCGCCGGCAGGCAGTTCTCGGCTGGCCGTCGCGCGGGGGTGCGTCCAGCGGTCCCAGTGGCTCTTTATGGCGTCCCATTGCACGATAAACAATCCCACTCCGGCGAGGATGGCAATGAAACGGATGCGCTTCATGATCACCAAACCGACCAGCCAGAGTTTTTGACGGCCGGTAAGTTCCGGCGTCTCAGCCGCTAGGAAAGCATTAGGAAGGATATTTTCATTAGCCACGATCAGGCTCCTTGTATATGACTATCGGAGTGCGAGAGCTTGCCCTCGCTTTTCAAAAAGTTGTAGTTGTAGTTTGTTCATTCGGGACTGGCCGTACTGGAAAGCGGTAGCAAGCTACCGCACTCCAAAAGCCAGGCTGAACGCACGTGAGTTACAGAACGAGCAGGAAAGCGCCAATAATATCAACCCTAGGCGCGCAGTATCCCACCCTAGTGCAGAATTAAACGACGAGCCGACAGAGCGCGCTGAGACGCTCCAGGGAGGTCTGGCCCGGCAAAGAGAAGAAATGAATGGTTCGTGAACCGGCCACGGTCACCGCGACCGCGTCAATCGCCGGCGAAGCATGGGCAGAAGCCAGCGTCTTGGCCGTTTCGGTCTGGGTAGAGTTCGGCCCAGGCGCTGGCATGGGCACCGATTTGTTCTTCGCACACTGACAACCTGAATTTGGGCTGTTTTTTCCTGGATGGCAACAGCAGCATCCAGGGAGCGATTTCGACTTTCCTTGGCAGCAACATTTGGCCGTGCCCCTGTTGCAGCACGATGCCTTTGCCAATGGCAAAGGAGCAGCAATGCCTGCCGTATCCCTCGCGCAGCCGCAGCCCAATATCGGTAGGGTCTCTGCCGGAATCAGCAGAGCGGCCACCCATACTAGTGATCGAACCAGTGCATTCTGGGGGGTAATCATGGCACAACGTGCTTCACTCGAAACAGAAATCGCCTGAAAAGGCAAGGTTGGCTTACGCCACGCATCCGTTCCAGACCCATCCGCACAGTGAACTCTACCACCGCGATACGCCCCAGTCAATGAGAAAACCCAGTCCGTCGACCGAAGGTCTCCTATTCACCGGGAGACCTTCGGTCGGGCCCTTCGGCGGGGTCAGGAGACCCGCGCCGAACATGGTTCTAACTCCTAGCTCCTAACTCCTAACTCCTCCTCCACACGCCGAATCCAACCACCAACCCCGCGAATAACAGCACCAGGGTGCTCGGCTCGGGAACCGGATTGATCGGCGAACCCATCGCCGTGGACGAAGTCCCAAGCGGGGAGACCGGGGAAGCCACCCTATACGAAGGATCGAAGATCAGTGTCCCGCCTGCGACGACGGTCAAACTCATTCCGTCTGGCAGGGAATGGCTGTTGGTCGCAATCAGCGTGCCGGCAGTGACCGTCGTGCCTCCGCTATAGGTATTGCTGCCACTCAAGACGAGCGTGCCAGCCCCGTCCTTCAAGAGCCGGGCCGCACCGGCGATTGAGCTGGCGATGTCTGCTGTGTTGTCGGCCACATGCACCGTGGCCGTGCCGGTGCCGAGCGTCAGCGTGCCGTCACTGAGCGTATAGGCCGAGGTGCTGAAACTCAACGCCTTCAACCCTGGGTTGGCCCCGCTGAGGCTGATCGAGGTCACGGAGCCAGACCCGCTGAAGGTGGCGACGTCGCTGTCCGCAAAGCCCGCGAGTGTGCCCGGGGCGGCCTGCACGCCGTTGGCATCGGTCCAGTTGCCGCCGTCGCTCCAGAGCGAACCGCTACTACTGTTCCATGTGCCGCTACCGGAAAAGACCTGCACGCTATAGGGTACGCTGACATTAACGGGAACTTCGCCACTCAGGTTTTCGCCGTTGGTCGAGAGTACTACCGAACTGCTGAGAATCCCGGCGGAATTCAGCGCGCCGGTAGTCACTGCGCGGGTCTCGCTGACACCGTCGGCATTGAAGACTGCAGTCCCGCCAGCCACGGTCACCCCACCGCTGGAACCGCCAGGAACGGTGACCGCAGTGAAGTGATTATTGTCACCGGTAGTTGAGAGTGTTGTCGAACCGCTACAACTTTGGCCGACATGCACGAGACCGAAGTTCACGGGGGTGCCGGTAACCACGCGGTTATCGACCACCGTACCCGAGACGGTGAAATTATGGGTGGCGAGCGGAGTCCAACCGAGGATGCTCTGATCGTCGCTGAGGCCGATCAAATAGGTCCGCGAATAGGGGCCGGTGGCCGCGGTGGCCGCCGCCGGGATGCTGAGCGTCTTGGCCCCGCCGCTGGCAATTACGTCGTTGACGCTGGCTCCGGAAAGCCCCGCCGAGAGCGTGGTGATCTGTAAGCCGGCTCGGGCGGTTGCTGAAGTGTTGCCCAGCATGGTGGTGGGGACGGCCGGCGAGGAGTTCTTCATCACCCGGCCGAAGCTCGGTGAAGCGGGGGAAAGCGTCGGGCTGGCATGGTCCAGTACGTTGCCGGTGACATTGATGTTCACGGAGCCGAGATTAGCCGAGGCCCCGGCCAGGGTAGAGTCATCGGCATAGGTCAGCGAGAAGGTCTGGTTGAGGGCACCGATGCCGACGGACTGGGTGCCGTCAAGGTTGGCGCCGGCCGAGATCGAGTCCGAGCCACCGGCGGCAACGCCGCTGACATTGGCGATGCCGACGAACGGGCCAGCCGTCGTGGCGCCGGTGGTCTTCAGGGCCACGCGGAAACCGCCTGAATTGCTGATCGCGGCGCTGCCGAGGGTGGCGATGCCGCCGTTGAAGCCGACGATCGTGTCCTGCAAGGCGACGGTCGTGTCGGAAGCCGAGGGGCTGGCATGGTCATAGATGTTGACGCTGACCGTGCCCGTCTTGGGGCTGTTATTGGCGGCCGAATCGGTAATCGTGAACGACCCGGTTTGTCCCGCACCGACCGACGTGCCGGTAAACGAGAGGCCGCTGGTGGCGAGGCTCGTGTTGCCGGTGGTAACAGCGACAGGACCGGTGAAGGAACCGGTGGTGTTGGTGCTCGAAGATGCCGAGAAATTCAAGGTCGAGCCGCCGGTATTCGAGACCGTGAAAGTGAAGGGGGCGCTGCCGCCGGTGATAATCTGCAAGCCCGTTTGAGCCGTGATGGCACCGATGCTGGCAGGGGTTCCGGCAGAAGTTGAAAAACTGAAGTTATCGATGGCCATGGCGTGGTCGTTGCCAGCGTCGTTCACCTCGTCCCAGCGAATCCAAAGTGTCGAACCGGCCGCCCAAGTACTACTGACCGTTCCGCCGAGGTTGGCAGTCCGGTTTTCGGCGGCGGTCCCATCCAGCACAGCTACCGTCGCTCCGGTAATCGGTGTGGTGAAGTTGAACGTGCCGCCAGGGACGATCCAGTTCGTGACGGCGGTAAATGAGCTTCCATAACCATACTCGAGGGTCATGGTCTGGGTATTAGTATTCCCTCCATTTCGCCACTGCTCGCCGTCGAAGTGCGCCGTCCATAGGGAAATTGCGGAATCGGTATTATTCGTTAGCGCCACCGCAAACCATCCGGCGATGGTGCCGCTCGCGGGGCTTCCCCAATAGCTGCCGCCGGAACCGAGACTGCCCAGTGCTCGGTTGGTGGAGCCAGTGTTTCCGTAAGAATACATCGACCCGGAGTTGCTATTACCGTTGTCCACGCCGATAGTGGTTAATGCAACGGGTGTCTTGTTGAAAAGTGACCATCCCGGCAAAGAGGAATCGTTCGTCCACGCTGACGTACCGGTACTCGGCAAGCTATCAAAGTTCTGGGTGTAAACAGTGCCATTGTAAGTAATTGCCGCCCTGGCCGCGTCTGTCGCAAGCACAATACCAAGGGTTGCGGCCAGCATCAAGCTATAGGCAAGGGCGGCTTTAGCACCACACCGCTTCCTTGCTAAACAGCGAACAGTCGCTTCAAGGAAGCGAAGGGTGAGCTTTTTCGAGACCATTTGCACTGAAATGTTCAACTTTCTTCGGGAAAAATGTGAAACCAAAATATCTTGACTCGCGGCAATCTTCACGCCACGGCGGCACGTACGGACGCCGTTTCAACAGACATGCCGCCACCGCTCAAGTTCTCAGACCGGAAAGTCCACGCCTAATTCAAAAAATTCTAAAACACCAATATTTTCAGATGATGAATTTGCCGTTCATATTTGGTTAGCTTTCGGTGAAAATTTGGAAATGTTTCGTTTTGAGCATCCTATTGCTTGACAGAATTTTCAATCGCGTATAGATTCGCCCATGTAGCGCCACCGTCTGATGGCGTGCCACGAAATATGCGAGAAGAAACGCATATGCGTTGGTTGTTTCATTGCACGGCGATAAATGAAAGGATGATCTGGTGAAATACGGAGATCGACGGCAGGCTGCCATAAGCATTATTTGCGGGCTTGCGGGCTTGTTCGCGATCGTCTTACAGGCAGTGCCCTGCTCCGCGGCGCGTGGTTCCTATGAGCTGCCCGACCCGACTTATGCTCCGCCGGCAAACTACTTCAATGCGGCTACAGGGACCGGCGATGTGCTCAAGGCCAGTCTCAAGACGATCGTCTCCACGGGCTTCGTGGGCCGCACCTATGGCGATGCCCGCTATGCCTTCGCCGTTCTCGATCAGGATCCCAACAACCCCAACAACATCATCCTGGTGTATAACGGGGCCTCGGTCTCCAACGTATGGGACGCCGGCGCGACCTTCGCCCGTGAACATTGCATCCCCGTCTCGTGGCTGGGTACCGGCGACCCGAGCAACAGCTACTCGGGCATCGAATCGGACCTCTTTGAACTCCGCCCGATCAATCCGGGTGTCAATTCGTCGCGGAGCAATACTGCCTACGGCACGCCAACGTCATCCGGGGCCAACGGAAATACGGGAGGCTTCTACTATCCGGGCGATGCCGATGCGGGAATGCTGGCCCGGCAGTATTTCTATATGGCCACTCGTTACTCCGATGGGACCCAGAATTGGTCGATGAGCAATATCCACCTCATCGACGGGACACCAGGCAACGCCAGCTTTGCTGCCGGAGATCTGGCCTCGGTTCTCAAGTGGAACTACTCGCACGGGGTCGACAACTTCGAGCGGCGGCGGAACCAGTACATATACAGTTCGGCTCTGAACCCGACGTATTACCAGGGCAACCGTAACCCATTCGTCGATCACCCCGAATACGTGTGGGCAATCTTCGGCGGCGGCAACAACAATTCACAGATGTACGTAGGCTCGTCGCCTAATGCTGACGGATCATCGAGCGCAACGGTCTCGCTGGGCCGGATCATGCTCGGCGGCATGCTGACGAACGCCAACGTGACCATGAACAAGACCGGCGTCGATCCCACGACGTTCGACATTACCGCCAGCGGTGATGGCGCTTGTGCCCAGGCGGGAGTCGGTCAGAGTATCGACTACAACACCCAGTCGCAAACCTTGTCGGTGGGACTGGCCTCTTCGGTCGCCTCGACCACGGGCCTGAAGAGCGGCACGGTCTCGATTCGCAACACCGACCTGACCAGCGGCGGGGCCGGACAGGGATCGGCCGACGGTAACGATTCGATCAATATCACGGCTTCCGTGCTTACGCAACGTCTGGTGACCGCTAGCTCCGATCGGTTCAATTTCAACCGCGTGATGGTCGGTTCTCCCATCAGTAGTTCCATCACACTCAGCACGACCGGCGACGACAACAATCGTACCCGCGTGAATGTCGCCGGCACGGTCGCGGCAGACGGCTACGGCATCGGCATCTCCGGCGTCGACACGCTCTTCAATTCCGCCAGCACGACGGCCGGCCGCACGATCGGCGGCAGCTTTTCGAGTCCCGGCATCAAGAGCGGCCGCCTGGCCATGTCGGTGGCGACGGCCGAGAACGGCGGCACGGGGCTTGCCGGCGAGGCGCCCTATGTGAATCTCTACGCATGGTATTCCGCCACGGCGCTGGTCAATCGCGTTGTGACCTCGACCACTACCGACCTCGGACAGGTACACGTGGGGGCCGTGGTCAGCGCTCCGATCACCCTCTCCACGGCCAGCGGCGACGACAACCTCGCCACGCGGGTCCGCATCGGCAATGCGGCTCCAGACGCCAACGGCATCGGCGTCAGTGGCGGCAGCAACCCCTTATTCAATGACAACGCGATAACCGACAGTCGCACGGTCGGCGGCACGGCCAGCGTGGCAGGCCCCTTCAGTGGAACCATCGCGCTCACCGCAGTTGGCGAGAACCTTGCGGGAGAAGCACCGCAGAATGTGGCGGTCAACTACACGGCCCAGGTCTATTCCGGGCAAGCCATCGCGAATTCGGCCTCGGGGGGAAGTTGGGCCAGCCCATCCACCTGGAAAGACGCCGTCACGGCCAGCACCGCGGCTCCCGGCCCAGGCATTGCCGGTTATGCGGGCGACACCGCCACGCTGGGCAACGCGGCGGGCAATGCGATTGCGACGGTCACGCTTGACGGTGTTGCGCCACATTTGAGCAGCCTGACCTTTAGCGATACGGCGGGCGGCTATACGATTGCCGCCGGCAGCGCCGCGAAATTTCAGCATTTTGACGTTGGCGTCCGCGGACCTCTCTCCGCCGGCCCCGGCGGCGCCTTGACCCTGGGCACCGGCGCCGGCGCGGATATCCATACCACAGGCGGCAGCAATCTGATTGACGTGCCGCTGTTGCTCGACGACAACCTCACTCTCGATGGGCCAGGTTCGCTCACCATCTCTGCAAATATCTCCGGTTCTCGTAGATCGCTGACCAAAGACGGTACCGGGCTGCTTGTCCTATCGGGAGAAAATTCTTATGACGGCGGCACGTTCGTCAAGGGAGGTATTCTGGAGCTGGACGGCAGCGGGGCCTTGCCCGACGGATCGAGTCTTTCGGTCGGCGCCGGGGCAACTCTGATCTTTGCCGCCGACGCCTCCTATCATGCCCCGTCCGTCGCAGTTGCCGCAGTTCCCGAGCCTGGCGCAGGGAGCTTGTTGGCTGCCGCCGCGCTGGGCCTTGTGGTTGTGGTTTGCAATCGAAGGCAGAGGCGGGCAATCTGCCGCTCTGTAAGCTAGTCCGATTCAGGGTATCGACTCTCACTCATTATCTTAATCATTACTTTATTCCTTGGAATGTATCCATGAGGCATTCGCAATCCCGATGTACTGACAAGGCATCTTCCTTCCGACGCCTGCTTCGCCTGGAAGTTTTGGAATGCCGCTCACTATTGTCGGCGACTTTTCCGATGTTTCCGATGTTCGCAGTGACTCCGATGGGTCCTCGTCCCAACCTCGCTGCCTCCCACGCGGCGCCCAACAACAGTACCCCAGCGACGGTTTCGCATTTTAGTCCGGGTCACGTGCATCGGCCAACCTTGAGTAACGGCAAGATTGTTCCGATGAACACGTCGGGGCCGACCGGCACGACCCCCATGCAAGTACGCCATGCTTACGGGATCGACAACATACAGTTCGCCGGCGGTACGATCGCGGGCGATGGCGCCGGCACGACGATCGCCATCGTTGACGCCTACGATGATCCGACGATCGCCAACGACCTGCATCAGTTCGATCTGGCTTACGGCCTTCCCGATCCGCCCTCCTTCACAAAGATCAACCAGAATGGCGTCGCGGGGAGCTATCCCTCGGCCGACAGCGGCTGGGCCGGCGAAATTGCCCTCGATGTGGAGTGGGCCCACGCCGTGGCCCCCGGGGCCAAGATCCTTCTCGTGGAAGCCAATAGCGCCAGCGACGCCGATTTGTATGCCGCCGTCGATACCGCCCGCAATTATACGAACGTGGTCGTTGTGTCGATGAGTTGGGGCGGCAAGGAAAGCTCGTCTGAAATTGGCGATGATTTCCATTTTACCACGCCTAGCGGCCACGGCGGCGTGACCTTCCTCGTCTCGTCCGGCGACGCCGGCGCGCCAGCCGAGTATCCCTCGGCATCGCCGAATGTGATTTCCGTCGGCGGCACGACATTGAATACCGATTCCCAAGGCAATGTTTCTAGCGAAACGGCCTGGTCCGGCTCTGGCGGCGGGATCAGTAAGTACGAAGCGGCGCCATCGTATCAGAGCGGTCTGGTGATCCATAACGGCAGCAGCACCGTCAACGCCAATGGCAAGCGGGCTACGCCCGACATCGCCTACGACGCCGATCCCAACACGGGTTTCGGCGTCTACGACTCCTACAACAACGGCACTTTGACCCCCTGGGGCCAATGGGGCGGGACGAGCGATGCGGCACCGCAGTGGGCCGGGATCATCGCCATCGCCAACCAGGGCCGCGCGCTCTCCAGCCAAGGATTTCTCGACGGCAAGGCCGATGTCTTGCCCAATCTCTATTCACATGCGTCGTCCAATTTACGCGACATCACCAGCGGCAACTCCACGGGAAGCCCTTATTACACGGCCTACACGGGTTATGACCTGGCGACGGGGCTTGGCGTTCCCAAGGCCGACATTCTCGTGGGCGATCTCGTCGGGCAAGTGACCCAGACCGCGACGCACTACAGCGTCACGACCTCGGCCAGTAGCACGGCCGGATCGTCGCTCAGCGTGACGGTCTCAGCGCTCGACGCCAACAACGCCCCCGTTCCCGGCTATCTTGGCACGGTCCACTTCACCAGCAGCGATGGCCAGGCCGTGTTGCCGTCAAACTATACGTTCGTCTCCAGCGAGAGGGGCACGCACACCTTTGCGACTCCCGTGTTGAAGACGGCGGGCAGCCAGAGCCTCACGGCCACCGATACCACGACAGGCTCGATCAACGGCAACGCGTCCGTTATGGTCAACCCGGCCGCCGCCTCGCAACTTGCCTTTAGCCAGCAGCCGAGTAATGTCCTGGCGGGGAGTTCCATCTCGCCGGCGGTGACCGTGCGTGCCCTTGACGCCTACAACAACCTGGCGACCAACGACAACAGCCTACAGGTCAGCATGGCGATCGGCACGAACCCTGGCAGCGGCACGCTCGGCGGAAACAACCCGGTCACGGTCAGCAGCGGCGCGGCAACCTTCAGCAGCCTGACGGTCAACAACGCCGGCACGGGCTACACGCTCGTCGCCTCGGCCGGCGGGGTGACCTCGGCAACCTCGGGCACGTTCAACGTGACGGCATCGACGGCTGTCACCCTGGAGGGTTTTGAGACGCCGCAGAATTATCGCCTGGCGGGTGGATTCCCAATGACGGCCTCGTTTGCCAGCGTCGCCATGCACGACGGCGTGAAGGGCCTCAAAGATGCCCCCGGCAACGACTGGATTTACCGCACCGATGCCGCGGCCAAGGTGCAGCAAGGCGACACGCTCTCGACGTGGGTCGAGTTCGCGGGCACCTCGAGCGTGCAGGCATTCTTTGGTTTCGGCAGCGGCCCGGGCGGCACCCTTTCGCTGGTGGCCTCGCCTGGCACGAGCCAGCTCATGATTCAGGACAACACCAGTTGGGGCTCGACCGTTTTGGGCACGCCGACGTCGCTTTCCTTCCAGGCGAACCACTGGTATCGCTTGCAGATCCAGTGGAGCACCACGGGCGCGATTGTCGGGCAGGTCATGGACAGCGACGGCGCCACGCTCTTGGGAAGCGTCTCGGCCAGTAACAGCGTCTATACGACGGGCGGTTTCGGCTTCAAGGCGACCGGCAACGCGAACACCTACTGGGATACCGTGCAGCGGACCTCCAACGTGAACTACTTTGCCGTCCCAGCAGTGCTAAATGGACTTGCGTGATTCCCGGAGGTTCGGGAAAACGCGTTACTGTAGCTGTAGGGTGGGCCGAGCGCACTGAGTCCCACCATCCGCCGCGTCTCTCATGGTGGGACTCGTTTCACTCGGCCCACCCTACTTCGGGCGACTCCTGGAATCACACAAGGCCATTTAGCCTGAATTCCCACAGTTTAGCATTTCGCCCAAGAGGTGCAAAAATCTCGTCAATGCACCCTTTGCCCAGGCTTGGCGCCCTCGTCCGGGACGAGCAAATGCGCCTCGCCCTCGCCGCCGGCAGCGAGCATCATGCCTTCGCTCAAACCAAACTTCATCTTTCGCGGAGCTAAGTTGGCAATGCAAATGAAGAGCTTGCCAACAAGCTGCTCGGGCTGGTAATAGCCCTTGATGCCGGCAAAGACCGTTCGCTGGTTGTCGCCGCCAAGACCGATCGTAAGCTTCAATAACTTCTTCGCCTCGGGCACCTCTTCGGCCGCGAGGATGCGGCAGACCCGCAGGTCGATCTTGGCCAGATCGTCGACGGTACACTCGGCGGCCAGCGGCTCGGCCTTCAGCGCGGCATCGCTATCTTGCGGCACGGCGGACGCAGGCGAGACGCCTCCGCTACAGGACGCATCTTCGATCACTTCCGGCTCGGCACTTGCGGCAATCATCGCTGTAACTTTTTTGGGATCGACGCGCTGCATGAGATGCTGGAACTTGCCGACCTTCGTGCCTAGCAGCGGCTGCTGCGCTTGCTGCCAGTCGGCGATCGGGTCGTTGAGAAACTCGCCCACATCCTTGGCCATCTTCGGCAGTACGGGGGCCAGATAAACGGCCAATTGACGGAACAGGTTCAGCCCGATCGTGCAGACGTTCAACTGCCTCCCGGCCTGCTCCGGGCTGCGGAGGTTCCAGGGGGCATTCTCGTCGATGAACTTGTTGGCCCGATCGGCGGCGGCCATGATGAGCCGCATCGCCCTGGCAAAATCGCAGGCTTCGTAGGCATCGGCAATCGCTTCGCCATCCTGGGCTGCCTGGGCGAATAGCCCTCCGTCGTCGGGATAGATCGCTGCCAGCCCACTGCGTTTCACAAATTTTGCCGTGCGGCTGGCCAGATTAACAAACTTGCCCACCATGTCGGCATTGACCTTATTGAGGAACTCGTCGAGATTCAGGTCGAGATCTTCGACGTTGCCGCCGAGTTTCGCGGCATAGTAGTAGCGCAGGTAGGCCGGGTCGAGATGCTCGATATAGGTAGCCGCCTGAATGAAAGTGCCGTCGCGTTTCGACATTTTCTTGCCGTTAACGGTCAAAAAACCGTGGATGTGGACCTTCTTCGGGAGGTTGAACCGGGCCGTTTTTAGCATGGCCGGCCAGAAGAGCGTATGGAAGTAGGTAATGTCCTTGCCGATGAAGTGGTGGACCTCGGTCTCGTCGCTCCGCCACCAGTCATTGAACTGCTCGCCATGCCGATCACACCACTGCTTGGTAGAGGCGATGTAACCGATGGGGGCATCAAACCAAACGTACCAGTAGTTGCCGGGGCTGTCGGGAATCTCGAAACCGAAGTACGGCGCCGGCCGCGAGACGTCCCAATCGCGGAGCGGTTCGTGGAGGAAGTGGCCCTTCAGATAATTGACGATCTCCGGCTGCAAGGCCCCGCTCGTGCCGACCCACGCATCGAGGAACCCGTGCAGCCGCTCGATATTCACAAAGAGGTGCTTCGCCCTGCGGATCTCGGGCGTCGCCCCGGAGAGCGTACTCTTGGGGTCGATGAGGTCGGTGGCGTTGTAATGCGAGTCGCACTTCACGCAACTATCGCCGTATTGATCGGGCATTTTGCATTTAGGGCACGTGCCTTGGACGAAGCGGTCGGCCAGGAACGTGCCGGCCACCGGGTCGTAAAGCTGCTCGACTTCATTCTCGCTCACTAGGCCGTCGCCGCGCAGGGCCTCCCAGATTTCCTCGCAGACGGACCGATTTTCAGGGCTGTGCGTGCTGCCGTAGTTGTCGAACTCGATTTGGAACGCGGTGAAATCGGCCAGATGGGCCTGCTGCATGCGGGCAATCAAGTCCTCCTCGCGGATGCCTTCCTTGCGGGCGCGGATCATGATTGCCGTGCCGTGCGTGTCGTCGGCACAGACATAAATTGACCGCTTGCCGCGAAGTTTCTGGAAGCGGACCCAAATATCGGTCTGAATATATTCGACCAAATGGCCCAGGTGGATTGGGCCGTTGGCGTAAGGCAGGGCGCTGGTAACCAAGATGCGTGACATGGCGATTCGCTTCTCTGAAATGGCTTCTCTGAAATGGCTTCTCTGAAATGGCTTCTCTGAAATGGGCCAGACGAAAGTGCCAATTCTAGGGCCTAAGCCATTTGGAAGCAAGGGCTTAGCCGTGCCCTTCATCCCCTACCACCGGCAAAACCGCCACGCTTATCGCAAAATGGTTGAACTCTCGCCACTTGTGGCCTATATACAAGGAGGGACATCTCCGTTGGGTATGTCCGCAGCCGATTTTGCGCCGCTGGTACCGCGGCTGCTTGGCTGTGGCGGCCGCGCGAGGCGCTGTCCCTTGGTGCTGCGCTACTGTGGAATTTCAACCTTCGTTCATCTCGATCGATACGTGTACCAGCGATGTCTTCATGGCAGACGCCCTGGGGGCGTTCTTGCCAATGAGTAGCGCGCTGCCGCCCGTTGCCCAGCAGGTCGCGCACTCCCCACCAGGCGCGCTACCCGCATCGACCGACGCTTGGACCGACCATTTCGCACTGGCCCTACAGGCCCAGCACGCCCGCGTGCGGGAGTTTCTACAGGTCCAACGCGATCGTTGGCGGCAGATCGCCGCGCAATTCACCCGCCAGATCGAGACTTTGCAAGCCGAGATCCATGCCTTGCAGGCAACGAATGAATGCCTGCGGGAGGAACTCTTGACGCGGCCGGCGGAAGGCAATCCGAGCGAGTTGGCCGAGGATTCTTCCCGCCGTTATCTGATGGCGATCGACGACATCCGCGACCTGAAGGCCCGCAACGCCGAGCTTCAGCGGCAACTACAGGAGGCCCAATCCCAGCCGGCACGAAGGGGTGCGGCGGCGATTTCGGAGAGCGGCACCGATTGGGAAGCCCAGAAACGCCGCTTCCTGGCGGAATTAGAGTCCGACGATCAACTCGACGCCGAATCGACGGAGCGGCGATTGAAAATCGAAGAGATCGTGGCGCGTACCGACAAGATCATCGCCGAAAAGAATTGCGAGATCGAAGAGCTACGGCACTTGCTCAACAACCAGAGCAACAGCCTCGGCTCGCTGGCAGTAGGCGCTGCGGCCCTGGAACAAGTGCTCGACCAGGACGCGATTATCCGCGAAGAGCGACAGCGGCTTCAGCAGTTGCAGGAAGAGTGTCGAGCGAAGCTCCGCCAGGCCGAGATCGAGCTTGCCATGGAGCGGGCACGGCTTGCCCGACGCGACGCCGAAATCGAAGAGAAGGTTCGCAATAACGATCTTCGCCATGCCACGGCCGACACTGAGGCTCTAGCGCCAACAGGCAAGCCGGTCCGCGGCCGCTGGCGGACGCAGTTAGGCCTGACCGACGACGGCCCGCCGGAGTCCGATCGCAGCCGCGACCGGCGATGAATAGCAGCAGACTCTCTCCGGCGCAAGTTATGGCCTAAAGTTAATTAGATTCCGTTGCGGAAAACGCCGTAGGGTGGGCCGAGCGCAGCGAGTCCCACCAAAAATCACCACGAATCCCATATGGTGGGACTCGCTGCGCTCGGCCCACCCTACAAATTGGAACCTTCCGCAACAGAAACTAATTAGCCTGTCCTGAAATCCTAAAGAATGACGTAGTGCCTTGCGTCAAAGGGCACTATCGACATTCCCAATCCGCACTGAAAGCGTATCCAGTCATGGCCAACAACACCAGCCTCTTTACCGGGCAAAAGTTGCCGGAAATACCTTCGCCCGTCAAATTGTCCAGCAACCACGACCTGGACCAAGTGACCGACGCTCAACTAGCAAGCTTTGCCGACTTGATCTACGGCCGCACGGGGATCCGCGTCTCGCCGCAGAAGAAGATGCTGCTTTCCAACCGCCTCCGCCGCCGCCTGCGGGAAACGCAAATCGCCTCCTTCGGCGATTACTACAAGCACATCGTGCAACTCAAGCCCAGCGATCCGGAATGGGACGCCCTGGTCCAGGAAATCACGACCCACGAGACGTTCCTATTCCGCGACGAATCGCAGTGGAACTGGTTCCGCAAGATCTACCTGGCGAGTTGTGCGGCCGGCAAGCCGCCGGGCGGAACGAAGGAAACCCTGCGGATCTGGTCGGCCGCCTGCAGCACCGGCGACGAGGCGTACACCATCGCCTGCTCGATCGCCGCTTCGCTTCCCAACTGGAAGCAGTGGAAGATCCGCGTGCTCGGCACCGACATCGGCCTGGGCGCACTGAAGCAGTGCGAGCAGGCGACCTTCTCCGAGCGCTCGATGCGACTGGTGCCCGAGGATTTCAAGAGCCGCTATTTCACCAGGCTTCCCGGGGCACAGCTATGGAAGGCCAAGCCGATGCTCGCCGAGATGGCCAGCTTCCGCCAGCACAACCTGCTGAGCCGGCTCTGCGAACCGCCCTTCGACGTCGTCTTCCTCAAGAACGTGCTGATCTACTTCGACGCCGCCTCGAAGAAGCGCGTGATGGAACACGTCCGCGCCGTCGTCCGTCCCGGCGGATTGCTGGTCACCGGTGCGGCCGAAGGAGTGTCGGAGTATCTCCGGGAGTTCAAGTGCCTGCAATCGTGGCTGCACCAGCGGCCTGAGTGATCCGGCT
>Ga0118677_10003979_pt1 | contig 27315 bp, 19 predicted proteins | sample AliMusrvi5mmetaG_FD_86154 | JGI IMG/M metagenome (GOLD analysis project Ga0118677, IMG submission 86154) | reverse complement strand
CCGCAGCAGCGTCCGCAGGGCCAGCCCGGCCAGGGTCGTCCGCAGGGGCAGCCCCGCGAAGGGTTCCAGCGCCCGCAAGGGCAGCCCGGACAGCCGCAGCAGCGTCCGCAGGGCCAGCCCGGCCAGAGCGGCCGCCCGCAGGGTCAGCCCGGTCAGCCCCGCGAAGGATTCCCGCGCCCGCAGGGCCAGCCCGGCCAGCCGCAGCAGCGTCCGCAGGGCCAGCCCCGCGAAGGATTCCCGCGCCCGCAGGGCCAGCCCGGTCAGCCGCAGACGCGCCCGCAGGGCCAGTCCGGCCAGCCGCAGCCGCGTCCGCAGGGGCAGCCGGGGCCGCAGAGCCCTCACGTCCAGAGCCAGTCCCGCGGCCCGCAGACTCCTCCGCCGCGCCCGCAGGGACAGAATGTTCCGCAGGGCCAGCGCTCGCCGGATCGCCCGCGCGAGGAACGGCCCCGCGAAGAGCGTCCGATGCGCGACTGGGGCCGTCCCGTCAAGATCGAGGAGACCTTCGAAGACGTGAAGCGCGAGAACGACCGCCTCGAAAAGGAGATCTGGCTCGAGATCGCCGAGATCCGCAACATCAAGCTGGACTGATTCCATGCACGCCGACCGGCCCGCGCCGTCCGACATGCCCCTCGTATCGTCCCTGCTGGGAAACGCGTCCTCCGGGCGCGTTTCCTTTCATATGCCGGGCCACGCGGACGGGAACGGATTTCCGACGTGGTTCGCCGGGATGGCGCTGCGGATGGACACCACGGAACTGCCCGAGACCGGCGACCTGAATCGACCGACGGGAGCGGCGCTGCAGGCGATGGAGCTCGCCGCCGCGGCCTTCGGCGCTGCCTGGACGCGCTTCCTCACCTGCGGGGCGACGTCCGGCGTTCTCGCCCTGGTTGCCGCATCCTGCCCGCGCGGCTCGCGCCTCCTCGTCCAGCGCACGTGCCACCGTTCGGTCGTGTCCGCCGTGGCGCTGCTCGGCCTCGAGCCGGTCTTCCTGCCCGTCGACCCAAGGGATGCCTCCCGCGCGGCACGCGAGCCCTCGCCGGACGGTTCCGCCGCCGCTCCGCTCCCGCCTGTCTCGCCCGCCGCGGTCGCCGCAGCGCTCGACCGCGACCCGCGCATCCGCGCGGTGCTCGTCACTAGTCCCGACTACTACGGCACCGTCTCCGACCTCGCGGCGGTCGCGGCCTCCGCCCATGCGCACGCTGTCCCGCTCCTCGTCGACGAGGCCCACGGTGCGCACTTCGCGTTCTCCCGCGCCTGCCCCCGGACCGCCCTCGCGAGCGGCGCCGACCTCGTCGTCCAGAGCGCCCACAAGACCCTGCCCGCGCTCACGCAGGCCGCCCTGCTCCACGTCTCCCGCGGCGCCGTCTCCTTTTCCGAGGCCCTCTCGCTCGGCGCCGTCGACAGGCTCCTCCCGCCCGCGGGTCTCCTCGACGCGGCCGTCGCCTACGCGGAGGAGCTGGGGACCGCTCCCGGCGACGTCTATGCGTCGGTCAAGAGGGACCTGCGAGGGACCGCGTACGAGAAAGCCCGAGAGGTCCTCGAGGAGAGCCGCGCCGTCTTCGTCGATTCCTGGTTCTCCGAGGCGGGCCAGAAGGGGATCGCCGCGACCCTGGCGCGCCTCCGGCAGCGGTAGCGGCGGCGCGGGGGAAGGAGGAGCCGTGGGCGGGAGATGTGCTCGGCCGTGGGCTCCTCAGTAGTTCAACTCGTCGTCGTCCGCGAGGAGCCTGACCCGGGGGGAGGCGAGCGCCGAGACCTCCGCGCGGAGGGCCGGAAGGGTCGGGGGCTTCATGTGGTAGAGGTTCACCGGCACGCCCGGCGGGAACTTCGTCATCTCGTTCCTGAGGCGGCTGGGGGTGAGGTGGCGCGACACGTCCGCGACCTCCTCCATCGAATCGGGGAACGAGCACTCGACGAAGATGGCCCGGAGCGAGGGCGTCTCCCTGGCGACCCGCCAGATCTCCTCGGTGGGGCCGGTGTCACTCGAGAAGATCACGGCATCCTTCCCGTCCTGGAGGAGGTACCCCGCCGTCGGCACGGTGTGGTCGACCGGGATGGCGGTGATCGTCAGCCCGTCGACGGAGACGGGCGTCAGGGGCTGGACCACCCGGAACCGGACGGTCGGGAGGAGATGGTTCGGGATCCGCGTGAAGTCCGGCCAGAGCGCGTCGTTGAAGAGGTGCAGCTGGAGGGACTCCACGACGCCGGCCGTCCCGATCACCTCGATCGGCCCCTCCGTCCTGCCGAAGACGTTCTCCACGAGAAAGGGGAGCGAGGCCACGTGGTCCATGTGCGAGTGGGTCACCACGATGGCCCGCACCCGGGACTGCTCCTCGAGCGTCAGGGCCTCCGTGAGCGCGCCGGCATCCAGGGCGATCGTGCCATTGATCAGGAAGGAGGTCTGCCGGTGTCGCGGCGTCGACCCCCCGTACGCTCCGAGCACGCGAATTCGCAAGGCGAAGCGATTATCCTCCGGGCGGTTCCTCCCCCGGGCAAGAAATCGCGCATCCGGGGACCGGGTGTGACGCCGGTCACCGTGCCGGACAGAACGTCCGGCCGACGTGGAGCTCCGTCCGCGTTCTCCCGCGAGAGAACGATCGCTCGAATTCCCGCCACCTTCGGCACGGCTGGCGGCAGGGCTATAGTTCCGGCGCCGTGCTTCTCCTTTCACCGCAACCGGTCACGAAGGGTCGGTGACGCCATCGACGCCAGGATCGCCGCCGCGTGGGCGCTGGTGTGCCGGGGGCGGACGGCCCGCGCCGCCCGGAGGCTCCTGGCCGAGAAGCAGGGGCTCGCCGCCATCCTCTCCCTCGGGCCGGACGAGGCCGTCGAGATCGCCCGGGAGCCGCTCGACTCGGTCCGCCCGCTCCTGGAGCCGGATCGCGTGGCCGGCGTCGACGACCAGCTCCGGCGCCTGGAGGCGAGCCAGGCCCGGCTGGTCGGCCTCCTCGACGGCGAGTACCCGCCGCTCCTCCGGCAGATCCCGGACCCGCCGGTGTTCCTGTTCGTGAGGGGAACCGCACTGGCCGCCGACCAGGGCGTCGCGATGGTCGGTTCCCGCCGTCCGACCCGCGCCGGGCTGGAGGCCGCGCGGGAGCTCGCGGGGGCCCTGGCCCGGGAGGGGGTCAACGTCGTCTCCGGTCTCGCCCTGGGCATCGACGGGGCGGCTCACCGCGCGGCGCTGGAAGCCTCCGGGCGGACGACCGCGGTGCTCGGGTCGGGCGTCGACGTCATCTACCCGTTCGAGCACGGGCCGCTGGCCGCGGAGGTCATCCGGCACGGGGCGCTCGTCTCCGAGTTCCCGATGGGGACCGGCCCGATGCCCCATCACTTCCCGATCCGGAACCGCCTGATCGCCGGCCTCGTCCCTCTCGTCGTGGTGGTGGAGGCCGCCGAGAGGAGCGGCTCCCTCATCACCGCGAGACACGCCGCCGACTTCGGCCGGGACGTCGCGGCCGTTCCCGGGACGATCGTCGCCGCCCACGCCGCGGGCTCCAACGCCCTCCTGAAGGACGGGGCCATCCTCGTCCGGTCCGTGGAGGACGTCCTCGCCGAGCTGCCCGGGTCCGTCGGATACGGTGCCGGTAGGGCGTCGTCTTCTGCCGGGGCGGCCGCAGGCCCAATCCGTCACATGGCTGGCAGGACCCCGCACTTGCAACCGCCGGCGTCAGGAACGTTCCCGCCTCGAACTTGCTTGCCCCGCACTTTGGGCGCAACGCTTCGAAGTACTACGATCTTCCAAAGTGCGGGGGCGCTGGCGGAAAGGCGGGATATATATTAAGATATCTTGAACGGCGGAGAACAGAAGATCATGTGCGACAGATATTCCCAAATTTTTGAAGCAGGTGAGCTGATAACACGCTTCGGCGTCAAGCCTCCGAACAGGCCGGTGCGGCCTAGCTATAATATAGCGCCGGGCCACGAGGCCGCGGTGATAGCCGAAGGCGCTATCAGGGTCTTAAAGTGGGGCTTTATCCCTGGCTGGTCCGGCGGAGAGATAAAAGAGGGTTTTGTGAACGCGCGCGCCGAAGGCCTGGCCTCCAGACCCACCTTTCGCACCGCCTTCTATAAAAGCCGCTGCATAGTGCCCGCGGACGGATTTTATGAATGGGCGCACACGGCCGGCGAGAAAATTCCCTATCGTTTTGAGCTTAGAGATAAAGGCCTTTTTGGCATGGCCGGGGTCTATGACGAAGGCACGGGAACTTACGCCGTCGTCACCTGCGTATCCAACGCGCTGGTTAAAACCGTGCACCACCGGATGCCCGTCATCCTGGACAAAACGCGGGAGAAACTCTGGCTGGATATGCGCGCCAGCGATACCGAGGAGCTTCTTCCGATCCTGCGCGCCTGCGATTCGGCCCTGCTGCACGGATACAAAGTTTCCTCCCTGATAAATTCTCCGGAAAATGATTCTCCGGAATGCCTGAAGCCTCTGGAATAGCGCTGCCGGCCTGCAGAAGCTCCCTTTCCTCCCGCCATTTACCTCCGGCGGCGCCAAAGATTTTGTAAAATAATATTAATGAGCAAAGACCGGCGCTTGTCCCGCTTTTTTGGCATCTCCGAAAATCTTTATTGGCGGAAGCTAAGCCGATGGTTCGCCCCTGCCTCGCCAAAAGGGCGGGGCGGGTTGTTCTTCTGTTTTTTTCTGCTATTCCTGGCATTTTCCCTTATCGCCCGGTTTACGCTGCTGGCTGTTGCCTGGCCGGAACTGGACGGCGGGCTTTGGACGCTGATAAAGATCTTCCTTTCGGGTTTATTTTACGACTGCGCCGCTTTTTCTTACATCGGGGCCGCTTTGGCGCTTTACCTGCTGGTCCTGCCTGAAAAGATCTACGCCGCGCCGTGGCACAGAAAGGCCGTTTACGGGCTTTTTTATATCGCCGCGTTCCTGCTGGCCTTCAACCTCGCAGCCGAATATTATTTTTTTTACGAGTTCGGCGCGCGCTATAACTTCATAGCCGTAGATTATCTGGTCTATACTAACGAGGTGCTCGGCAATATAAGGGAGTCTTACAATTTGCCGCTGGTCCTGCCGCTGGTGGCTCTTCTGGCCGCGTCGGCTACCTGGCTGTTCCGCCGCCGTCTGTACGGCTCTTTTTCCGCTCCGCTTCCCTTCCGCCGCCGTCTGGCCCCGGCCCTGGCCGCGCTGGCCGTGCCCGTCCTGGCCTTCTTATTTCTGGACGGACGCTTCGCGCGGGTTTCAAAGAACGAGTACGCCAACGAGCTGGCCATGAACGGGCTTTACGCCTTCGGTTCCGCTTTCCTGAATAACGAACTGCCATACGATAAGTTCTACGCCTCCATAGACGAAGCGTCCGCGTTCAGAAACCTGCGCGCGGCGCTGGCGGCTCCGGGCGTCGAGTTCACGGACTACGGCCTGGATATCGCGCGAAAGATAAAGCCGCGCGGGCGCTTAAAAAAACTGAACGTCATAGTCATAGTCGGGGAAAGTTTAAGCGGGGAATATCTTCAGGTTTTCGGCGCCGCCAAGGGCGCCGGGACGCTGCCTAATATCGACGCGCTCGCCGGCAAGTCCCTTTTCTTCGAACGCTTCTACGCCGCCGGCACCCGCACCGTGCGCGGACTCGAAGCCATAACTCTGTCCATCCCGCCGCTGCCGGGAACTTCCCTGATCAAGCGGCCCGACAACGCGAATTTCTTCTCGTGGGGTTCGGTGATGCGTGACCTGGGCTACGCGAACAAATTCATTTACGGCGGCTACGGCTACTTCGACAATATGAACGCCTTTTATTCCGGCAACGGCTTCGGCATCGTGGACCGCGCGAACTTCAACAAGGATGAAGTGACTTTCGGAAACGTCTGGGGCGTATGCGACGGCGATCTCCTGTCGAAGACGATAAAGGAAGCCGACGCCGATTCCGGGACCGGCAAGCCGTTCTTTTACATCGTGATGACTACCAGTAACCACCGGCCCTTTACCTACCCGGACGGCAAAATAGATATTCCTTCCTCGCTGAAGAGCCGGCGGGGCGCGCTTAAATATGCCGACTACGCCATAGGCGGGTTCCTGGCGGCCGCGGAAAAGAAGCCCTGGTTCAGGGATACCATCTTCGTTATCACCGCCGACCATTGCGCCAATTCGGCCGGGAAGACGGAAATTCCCGTACGCAATTACCACATCCCGCTGCTTATCTATTGCCCCGCGCATATTAAACCGGCCTTAGTGAAAACGCTCACGGCGCAGCTCGATCTCGCCCCGACGGTGCTGGGCCTGATGAACGCCTCTTACGAAAGCAGGTTTTTCGGACGTGACATCCTGAACGGGAAGCCGGAGGGCAGGGCTTTTCTTTCGACTTTCCAGAAAATGGGACTGCTCAAGGACGGCTGGCTGGCGGTGCTCGGCCCCAAAAAATACCTGAAGACCTATAAGTGGGAGGAAGCGGCCCGGACCCTGACCGACGTCCGCGGGAATAAAGCTCTTGAAGAAGAGGCCGTCTCCTTCTACCAGGGCGCGAACTACGTTTACAAGCGCCGGCTTAACAGAATCGGGGAGACAAAATGAAAGTACTTATAACCGGCGGCGCGGGCTTTATCGGGTCCAACACCGCCGAACATCTGCTGGGGCTCGGCTGGACGGTGCGGGTCCTGGACGATCTTTCCGGCGGGAGCCTGGACAACCTCGCCGGGCTTAACGTCGAATTCCTGAAGGGCGACATCCGCGACCCGAAAGCGCTGTCGCGCGCCATGAAAGGCGTCGACGCCGTGCTTCACCTGGCGGCGCTGGTGTCGGTGCCCGAAAGCGTAAAATCCCCGCGGCTCTCTCACGAGATAAACGAGACCGGTTCGTTCAACGTGTTCGAGGCCGCGCGCGCGGCCGGAGTAAAGCGCGTCGTGGCGGCCAGTTCCTCCGCGGTTTACGGCAACGGCAAAGGCCTCCCTAAACGCGAGGAGATGCCGGTGCGCCCCGAATCTCCTTACGCGTTCGGCAAAGCGGCGGTGGAGCATTACGCGTACGTTTTCTCTTCGCTTTACGGAGTCGAAGGCGTGTGCCTCAGGTATTTTAACGTTTTCGGCCCGAAGCAGAGCTTCTCGAGCCCCTATTCCGGAGTGATCAGCCGGTTCTCCGCGGCGATGTCCGACGGGGCTCCGATAACGATCTTCGGCGACGGCAGACAGACCCGCGATTTCGTTTATGTCGCGGACGTGGCCGCGGCCAACGCCAAGGCCCTTTCCTCAAAGCGCGTCGGAAAAGGCGAGGCGATAAATATAGGCGCCGGCAGGGCGGCGAGCCTGCTGGAGCTGGCGCGCGCCATCGCGGAGGTGCGAGGCCGCAAGCCCGAGATCCGGTTCGGCGCCGTCAGACGGGGGGATATCAGGTATTCCCTGTCGGATATTTCGCTCGCGAAAAAACTTTTAGGCTACAAGCCCCGATTCAGTCTGAAACAGGGTCTTGAACTCACAATGAAGGCGGGCCGCGCGGGCTGACAGTTTAAAGAATCCCCAGGAGCGCTTATGGATAAAATTCAAGAACTGCAAAACCGTTTGGACCTGCTGCTCCAGTTCGGCGGGGTGGTGTATAAAGAGACCCGCCTGGACAAGCTGCTCGAACTTATCGCGGGGCAGGTTAAAAAAATACTTAACTGCGACCGCTGCACCGTTTTCATCCTGGACAAGAAGACGGAAGAGCTCTGGTCCAAGGTCGCGCACGGCCTGCATAACACGGAAATACGCATGGCTTCCAGCAAGGGTATAGCCGGAAAGGCGGCTTTGAGCGGACGGATAATAAACATTCCGGACGCGTATGAAGATCCGCTGTTCAACCCGGAGATAGACCGCATTACGGGCTATCAGACCCGCACTATCCTGGCCGTGCCGCTAAAAGACGTCGCAGGGAATATAATGGGGGTTTTTCAGGTCATCAATAAGAACGCGGGGCGCTTCGATTCCGACGACGAGGCCGTGCTTCAGCTTATCGGCTCTATAGCCGCTTCCGCCATCGAGAACGCGCAACTCTGCGAAAATCTGTATAAGGCGCAGCTTGAAACCATTTACCGGCTGGCCATAACCGCGGAATACCGCGACCAGGAAGATACGGCGGTGCACCTCAGGCACGTAAGCGCGTATACCGCGCTGATAGCTGAGGGAATGGGGCTGTCCGAGCAGGAAATAGAGAGTATACGCTACGCCAGCCCGCTGCACGATATCGGCAAGGTCGGGATCCCGGACGCCATACTTTTAAAGCCCGCCAGATTGACGCCCCAGGAATTCGAACTGATGAAGAAGCACACTTTCTACGGCGGCAAGATCCTCAGCGAAGCAGAAAGCCCGCTTCTGGGCATAGCCTGCCAGATCGCGGAAAACCATCATGAAAAGTTCGACGGCACCGGCTACCCGGCCGGCACGAAAGGCGAGCAGATCCCGCTGTACGCGCGCATCATGGCCGTGGCCGACGTCTTCGACGCGCTGTGCATGCACCGGGTCTATAAGCCGTCCTGGACGCCGGAAAAAGCCAGGGACCTTATCCGCTCCGAAAAAGGAAAAGCTTTCGACCCGGCCGTGGTAGAAGGATTCGAGAAGGAATTCGACGCGATAGCGAAGATCAGCGCGGCACTGGCGGAACCTAAGCCGGGCGCCGGAGAAGCCGGCCGTGCGCAATGACGGCGGACTTTTAGTGATGATATAATATTTTTCTTATTTTATAAGAATAATTTATGGCTTCCTCTCCCCATTAAGAATGGTGGAGCAGGCCGCTAAAAGATCGCGGGAATGACTGAGTTTTTCTTCTTATACTGTTCATCCATGTGGATATCCGAGAGTCAGCATGAAGCGTGCTGATTTATGAAAATGACCGACACCGAGCCCGTATCACAACAAACCCCTCCGGATGAAGAGCCGGGAGCGTCCTATCTCTACTATTCGTTCAAGTGGCCCGTCATAATATTGAGCCTGATACTGAGCTTGCGCTATCTGATATGGCGCGGAATGTTCACGCTCGATCATCAGACCGCGCTGCGCCTGGCGATTAGCGGCACGCTTTATGCGGCGGAGCTGTTCGGCTTCACGGCGGTCCTGCTGTTCTTCGTTCAATCCTATAAGCCCACCCGCCGAGAGCCGGTTTTGCTGCCGGAGGACGAGCTGCCGGCGGTCGACATCCTTATCGCCATCTATAACGAACCAGTAGAGGTGCTTAATCGCACCCTGGCGGCCTGCACGGCCATGGATTATCCGCGCGACCGCTTCAAAACGTATGTCTGCGACGACGGCCGCCGTGCGGAGGTCAAAGCGCTGGCGGAGAGCCTGGGCTGCGGCTATATAACCAGGCCCGACAACAAGCACGCGAAAGCGGGCAACACTAACAATGCGCTTAAGCACGTTTCCGGCGAGCTGTTCCTGCTGCTGGACTGCGACCACATCCCGGTGCGCAGCTTTCTCCGGGAGACCGTGGGCTTTTTCTCAGCGGAGCCGAAGCTGGCTTTCGTGCAGACGCCGCACCACTTTTACAATCCCGACTGCCACCAGAAAAATCTGTTCCTTCACAGCGAACTGGTGCACGAGCAGGACCTGTTCTTCCAGGTGCTCCAGCCCGGCAAGGACCACGCCAATTCGGCGATCTTCGCCGGCAGCGCGTGCGTTTTCAGGCGTTCGGCTATCGACGACATAGGCGGCTTCCGCCACGAAGTCGCCGTCGAAGACCTGCACACGGGCATGGAGCTGCACGCGCGCGGCTACATCTCGTACTGCTATAACCGCATCCTGATCGGCGGGCTCTCCCCGGAAAGCTATGCCGCCTACCTTACGCAGCGCAACCGCTGGACCAGGGGCGGCGTGCAGCTATTCATGCTCGATAACCCGTTGTTCAAGCGCGGGCTGAATCTGATCCAGCGGCTTAACTATCTGGCTTCCGTCCAGTACTTCTTCGTCGCGCTGCCCCGGCTGGTTTTTCTGGCCGCGCCGCTGTCCTTCCTGCTTTTCTCCTTTACGCCCCTGGTCGCCGACATCCGCACGCTGATGTGGTATTTCCTGCCTTATTACGTGACCTCGCACTTCGCTTTCCAGCTGGTCGCCAGAGAATACCGCAGCCCTTTCTGGTCCGACGTCTATGACGTAGGAACCTCCTTCCTGCTCTCAGTCACGATCATCGGCACGCTGCTGCGCCCGGAAAAACTCGTTTTCAACGTTACGCCGAAGGGCGGGGGCGCCAGCCCCCAAAAAGAAGTTTTCCACTGGCGTCTGGTCTTCCCGCATATCATACTGATGCTCCTGACCATCGCCGGGCTGATCAGGGGCGTTTACGCGATCGGGACCACGGGACTGACGCTCAACTCTTTTATGCTTAGCGGCGTCTGGGCGCTTTTCAATCTGCTGCTGCTCGCGGCTTCCATCGAAGTGGCGCGGGAGCGCCCGCAGACGCGCTCCTCCTACCGGCTCGACCGCCGCATTCCCTGCGAAGCCCTTTTGAACGGCGTAATAGCCGAAGGCGAAACCATCGACCTGAGCGAAGAGGGCGCTCTCGTTCAGCTGAACTCGCATCATGATGTGCCTCGAGCGGTGTTCCTGCGTTTCCGCGGGCAGGTTTCGGACGACGAGGCCTACGAGTGCGCGGTCATACGCACGGTGTGGATAAAGGGAAAGGGGGACAGGCTTGCGCTGCGCTTCAGCGGCCTTACGGAAAGCGCGCGCCGCGGGATAATACTGCAGATGTTCAGCGCCCCCGACACCTGGGATAAAGTGAGACGCCCGCTCACCGATTCCTTCAGGGCGATGTCCCATATCGCCGTGACGGCGCTGAGGCGCAAGAAGCCGGTTCTGGCCCCGGGCGCGGGCATGGTCCGCCACAAGGCCGAGATCCGCTGCTCCATGATCGTGCGCGGCAGGATCGTCAAATGCCTGATAGAGAACCTTAGCCTGACCGGAGCGGCGGTCCGCGTCCCTTTCGGAGCGTCTCTGCCGGGAAAGGTCAGGATCTACATGAAAACGGCGGAAGGGAAAGATATGTCGGTGCTGGCGGCCCCCGTCGGCAAGATCTCCGAGGACGGGGAATACGCCAGGTACGGGATAAACTTCGTGAGCCCTAAGAAGGTGCTGCCGTCGCGCCTATTAGGCGGGAAATCTTAACCAAGTCCGGAAATAAAACATGAAAAAAGAAAATAAGACCTCGCGTTATATAGCGGTTCTCTCGGTTCTGCTGCTTCTGCCGCAGCTCCGTCCCGGCCAGGCTTCGGCCTACTCTCCGCTCGGCTATCCGGGCTCCACGTTCGGGGACATCACCAGGAACTTCAACGGCGTGGAAGGCTCCGGCACCGAGGGCTGGGTGCGGCAGGGCGCGACCCTGCTCCGCACAAAAGGGGCGGACCTGAACACTTATGCCGAATATTCCTGGCGCATGCGCACCAAAAACCAGCATTATTACACCGCCTACGGCCCCGGACTGATGGCGGCTCTCGAGAAGGGGCCGGCCAGCCTGGGAATAGAATACAACTGGCTGCACTACCCGCTGGCATCCAGGACTTCCAACTACGCGTCGCTCTTCGGCATCTGGTATTATACGACCGACTCCTACATACTGGCTGGTAAATCAGGCGGGAAGCCGCATTCGCCGCAGGCGCTGCCGCTCTCGAGCTGGGGCAGACTTAACTATGACCTGCAAGGGATCGAGGGCTCCGGCTCCCAGGGCTGGGTTAAACAGGGCGCGGACTGGTTCTCCGTCGGGCGCGGCTGGATGTTCGATACCTACGCGGCTTATAACTGGCGTCTGCGCACAAAGAGCCGCAACTATTATAACGCGTTCGGACCCTCGCTCGGCGTCGAATGTTCCAAGAGCCCCGCGAAGATCGGGTTGGAATATTTGTGGCAGAGATTCCCGCAGGATCGCATCTCGACAAGGACCTTCAATCTTTATCTTACCTGGTACTACGGCTGGGATCTGAAGAAGAAATGAGCGCCGCGGACGGCGGCAAATTTTCGCTACGGACGGCGGTAGAGTTCCTGTCGGCATTATCCGTCCTGCTGCTTTGCGCCGCCTCGGCGGTAATTTCCATACTCTACTATTTCTCGCCCGGCGGCGGGCATCCCGCGCCTTTTCATGGCCGGGCCGCCGCGGATCCCGCCGCTTTCAGGTCCCCGGCTTTCTTTTCCGGCGGGAGCGCCGGCGCGATGGCGCTTAGAAAATCACGCGATCCGTACCTGCCTTTCGGAGAATACCTTCTTATTACGTCTACGGGGCCCGTTCCCCGGCCCTATAATGTGCAGCTCAGCCTGCCGACGACGAGCGACGTGAAGACCGGCGACCTCCTGTCCGCCAGGTTCTATATACGCCGGCCGCTCTTTTCCGCGCCCGCGCGCGCGGACCTCGTTTTCGAACAGGCCGGCGGGGAATATAAGAAATCCATAATCCTTCCGGTCGAAGCCGGCGTAACGTGGCGTCCGGTAGAGGCCTCGTTCAGGTCCGCCGGAACATATCCGGCGGGAAAGGCGCATGTGAATTTTCGTTTCGGTTTCGGCGCCCAGGCCGTGGAACTGGCCGGGTTCGAATTTGTCGATCGCGGCGCGACAGCCGGTTATGCCGGCTCCGCATCCGCCGGCTATGAAGGCCGGGAGCCCGGCGCGGCCTGGCGCGGCGAAGCCCTGGAAAGAATAGAAAGATCGCGCAAGGGCGTAATAAAAGTGGAGGTCAGAGACGCCTCAGGCCGTCCCGTGGCCGGCGCGAAGGTCGGCGTGCGGCTGCTGCGTCACGCGTTCAGTTTCGGCGGCGCGATAAATTCGACGTACTTATATTCCGGCGGCCGGGATAAGGACAGAGAGCGGTATAGGAAGCTTTTTCTAAATCTTTTTAATACCGCCACGATAGAGAACGATCTGAAGTGGTATTTCTGGTCGGGGGAGAGCAAAACTTCTGCGGACAAGACCGCCGCCTGGCTGAAAGCCAATAAGATAAGCCTGCGCGGACATACGCTGGTCTGGCCCGGCTGGGAACATATGCCGGCCGGCATGGAAAAGATGAAGGACGACCCCGAAAAGTTGCGGGCGGCCATACGTTCGCATATCGCGGAGGAAACATCCTATTATAAGGGCGGCGTCAGGGATTGGGACGTGCTGAACGAGCCGCTGGATAACTCCGAAGTTCTCTCCCTGCTCGGCCCGGCCGAACCCGCGGCGTGGTTTAAACTGGCGCGGCGTTCGGACCCTGCCGCCAAGCTTTACGTTAACGAGAGTGGAATATTATCCGATATGGGCGCCAACTCCTCCAGGCACTCGGCCTATGAAAAATTCATAAGCTCGCTTCTAAAGAACGGGGCGCCGCTGGACGGCATAGGCCTTCAATGTCATTTCGGCCTGGACCTCACCCCGCCGGAAAGGCTGATAGCGATACTTGACCGCTTCGAAAAGCTGGGGAAACCGCTGTACGCGACGGAACTCGACATCGAGGCCGCCGACGAAACGCTCCAGGCCGATTATCTGCGCGATTTCATGATCGCGGTGTTCAGCCACCCGGCCGTGAAAGGCATCACTCTTTGGAGCTTATGGGAAGGCGTGCATTCGGAGCCTTTGCCGGCGCTTTACGCGAAAGACTGGAGAAAGAAACCCGCGGCCTCCGTCCTTGAGGACCTGCTGTTGAAACAGTGGCATACGGAGCTTTCGGGCGTCTCCGGCGTAAACGGTGAATTTAGGGGCAGAGGTTTTTACGGCGATTACGAAATAGAGGTCAGCGCCGGCCAAAGCGTTAAAAAGACCGAAGCCGCCATCTCAAAGGACAACGGCACGGTAACAATAGTTCTGGAAGTTAACTAACCACCACGGGTAATTGTTTTAGTTTTTAACTGCGGGGCCTTCGGACATGTAGCGCTTCCCGTCGAATTTGGGGGCGATGTCCGACGGGAGGTCCGTCCAGTTACCGCCGCGGGGCTTGTAGCTGTAGCCCAAGGCGTTCTTCATGACGATGGCGTTCGCGCTCTCCGCCACCATCTGGGTCTCCGGTATGTTGGACAGCACGGCTTTGGTCGAGGCTTCCCTGTTCTCGTAAGGCGATGTTTCCATCAGGTCGGACAGCGTTTTGGCCAGCGCCAGATAGCTGACCGGCTTGTCTATAAGTTCTTGTTTGACCGGCATGCCGTTATAGCCGGGGCCGAAGATCTTTATTCCCATGGGGACCAGCGTCAGCGGCGGCAGCGGGATATCTCGCAGGTCCGGGGCCTGCAGGCGGGAACCTATGAGAGCCGCGCCGTGCTCAGCGACGAATACGACGACAGCCTTTCGCCCGGAAGCCTCCAGGTCGCCGAAGAAACTGTCAAGTTCCGTGCACAGAGAGTCCAAAAACTCGTTATAGCGCGTAATGCGATCCTCGGCCCAGGGATGTTCTACCTGCGCACTGGAGAAATGCCCCCCTTGATGCAGGCTTATCGTGTTGTAGTACAGCGCTACCGGGACTGTCTGCGTAGTAATGGCGGTCAGCCAGGTTTCAAGCGCTTCCTTGTCGCTGTAAACGGGGGCGTCGTCGAAGCTCAGCTTTTCCGGCTCTAGCTGCATCGGGAACAGAGGGTCGGCCTTGTAATTCACCATCGATTTCGCCATGTCTTCATATTTGCCCTCGTGATTGAAGACCGTGTAGGTCTCGTAGCCGCGCTGGCGCAGGTCCGCCATCAGATAGCAGTTCTGCGGGCCGTTGCGGAAGATGGCGTCGTGCGGAAGCTGACCGCAGGGGGCGCGCAGCAGCCTGGCGGCTGAAGGATTGCTGTACGAGGTCGCGCTGTTGAAGTCGGTGAAGAGGTAATCGAATTTTGAAAAGAAAGGGCGGGCGTCGAATTTGGAATTAGCCAGATCGTCCCAGGAGAGCGAGCAGACGTGGATAAGAATGATGTCAAAGTCCGGCTTGCCGGCGCCCTGGTCCAGGCGCACCGCGCGCTTGGCCTCCGCTTCATAAAATCTGTCCAGGGTGTCTATGGTGGGGCTGTTCAGGTTGTTCGCGGCTATCGCGCCCAGCAATACGAAGTTGAGCGCGGACAGGCGGATCAGTTTTTTATCCGCCAGCCATAAGACGGCCAGTATCAGCGCCGCTCCGCCAAGCATCCAGGGGTTAAGGCTGTTCAGGAAGAATTGCCAGACATAGCCGGCCGACGGGCGGGTTGCGGGGTCGGCAAAGAATCTATATACGGTGCCCACGGGAGGCAGCCAGGTTTCGCTGTAGAAAAGCGCGAGTGACAGAGGCAGCGCGACAGCAAGCCGTAGTCTGCGTATCAGTTCCGCCCGCGGCCAGTAATCATGTATCGTGATGACGACTGTCAGCAGCAGGAGGAGGTTCAGTAGGAATCCGGCGTGCATATAGCCGGTGAAGTGCAGGCAGGTTTTAACGATGAAGTAGAAGTTCCACCAGACCATTAGTGCTCCTTATGAAATACCCGGTGATGCAATAAATCCGCGAATAAAAAATATATAACTCAGAGAAAACCACAGTGTGGAGCGAAGCGACACTCCGTGGCATGGCGTCAAACCAATATCGTATTAGCCTGAAAACTTCAGTGGTTCGTCGCACCGGCGACATCCCCCACCGTGAAACTGGGGGGGAAGCCGGTGTCCAGTTGTCGCCGGGGTCTGGATTCCGGCTTTCGCCGGAATGACAAGGCTATGCCAGCCCCGCACTTTGGCCCGTTTGGAAAAAGTGCGGGGCCAGTGCCGTATCAGGGCCTATGGCGGGACCCCTTCCATGGGGATTTACCCACAGGTGGACACCGCGTTGCGGTTTCCCCTACATCAGACGGCCGGAATAAAAAAATCCTGCTCACCCCGGCGATTTTATGACTTCAATTGAAACTTACGGGTCAGTTCGCCAGTTCCGCGCTGAGGATGTAGTCCATCTTCGGGTACTCGGCCTTCAGATACTTGTTGCCCTGCATCTGGGTGCGGCCCTGATCGGGACCTATCCCGTTAGGCGCGCCTTCGCCGTAGCCGGAATAAATGTTTTCCACCACGTTCATCCCTTCGGTGACATTGCCGAAAGGGGAGAAACCGCTGGCGTCAAGCTGTGAATTATCGCCGTAGTTTATGAAAAGCTGGGTCGTGCGCGTATCGGGCCCGGCCATGGCGTAGGTCACATAACCTTTAAGGTTAGACTGCGCTACCTTGTCGTCCTTGATGGCTGCTTCGCGCCATTTGGCGCTTATCGCGGGATCGCCGTGTATGCCGAACTGCACCATGAATCCCGAGATAACGCGGAAGAAAGCGATATCGGTGAAATAACCGATCTTTACGAGGTTGTAGAACCTGTCGGCGCCGATCGGCGCCCAGGCGCGGGTGACTTCTATCGTGAAGTCGCCTTTGGTGGTCTTGAACTTTGCCTTGAACTTGGCCGGAGCCGTTTCGTTGGCCAAAGCCGGGTTTTTAAGTGCATCCATGTTAGTTTTTATCTCCTGTGTCTGGGTTACGGCCGCCTGCTCCGGCTGACCGGGGGCCGCCTGCTGCGTTGTAGGAGCGCAGGAGGAGGCCAAAACCGCCGCTGATATGAGAGCCAAGGTACGGATGTTCATTTTAAATATCTCCTGAAGGGTTGCGACTGTTAAAGCATCTATTATAATAAATTTGGAACGTGTTTCGGCGGGTATCGGCGTTCCCAAATCCTCCGGTAAAGGAGGATTTGGGACTTGGTGAAACTCCATTTCGCGTCAAATCCTGAAACTGCCGCAGGCAAATTAATTCCTAAGGTCCCAAAAAATCAGTTTTATCTGATTGTTTGGGAGCGTTAGAAGTCGGCTGATTATTGTGTTATAATTGAACATTATGCCGGACAAAAAATGGCTCCTTACAGCGGCGGCGGCCCTCCTGCTTTCCGGCTGCGCTCATATGCCGGCTAAGCCGTACGTCCCGCCCTCCGGCCCCACGGTGTGGAATTTTACCGACCCTTTCGATCCGCTGACCGCCTCGACCGGCACGGCGAAGCTCGGCTACCGCGACCCCCTGGGTACCGGCTGGGGGCGCAAAACGACGGCGTTCATCAGAGCCTCCAAACGCAACCTCCCGTCGGTGAACGGCATAGACGTCCGCGTTATGGCGTTCCCGGCCACCTCCTCCGGACAGGGCTACAGCGTGACCCATAACAGCCCGCCCAACGGCGTTTTCGCCAGGGACGGCTTTGTCTCGAATTATACGCTGGTCATGGACCTGCTGCTGCCGAAGGACGGTCCGGAGTCTTACATGAGCCTGTATCAGACGGACGCGGGCAACAACGACGATGCGGAACTTTTCGTGGTGAACAAGCCCGGAGGCGGTTTGGGCGTGGCGGATATCTATAACGGTGTTGTCAGCACGGGCGCCTGGCACCGGCTGGCCTGGTCCGTGCAGTGCGCCATGGGGCCCGGCGGCACCGGGAAGATAAATAAATTTATTGACGGCCGTTTTGTCGGCGGCCAGTACACCCCCGGAACGGGCGCGCGCTGCCGCTGGGCGCTGGACCCCGCCTTTTATCTTTTTACCGATAACGACGGAGAGACCGGCCGGGGTTTTATAACCAGCCTGATGTATACCGACCGCATCATGACGTTGAAAGAGCTGGCCGCGCTGGGCGGACCCTCCGGAATGGGGGCGGATGTTCCCGGCTTTGCCGCTTCCGCTACCCAGCTTAAAGCGTCAAAGCGGGTCCGTGTAATAGGCCACAGGGCCGATGCCGGTAATAACCCGGAGAATACGCTCGCCGGCATCAGGCAGGCCTTCGACGCCGGAGCGGATATAGTAGAGGTGGACGTGCGGCCTTCGGCGGACGGCACATTGGTGCTTATGCATGATGAGGATGTCAGACGCACTACCGACGGCGCCGGCCTGGTGTCCGAAAAATCCCTCTCGGAACTGAAAGAGCTTGACGCCGGCTCCTGGTATGACCTCCGCTACGCGGACGAGCGCGTCCCCACGCTCGAAGAGGCGCTGCTGGCCGCCAAAGGCCGCGGCAAACTTCTGCTGGAGGTCAAAGGCTACAATACCGGTTACGCTATCAAACAAGCGATGAAGAAGGCCGGGGCCGCCCCCGATGCCGTCTTTATAACACAGAATTCGACACTGCAGGTGGCCCAGGATTTCAAGGACAATGTGCCGGGTGCCCCTATGATCTGGTCGGGAGCCATGCCGGAAAACCGCGGCCCTGAAGCTTATGCCGCGCTGAAAAAGGACGGGATCGCCGGCTTTGACATCGATCTTAGCGTCAGTGCTATTACCAAAGAATTCGTTAAGGCGGCGCACAACGCCGGAATTTTCGTCTTTGTGTTCACGGTTCTGGATCCCGAAACCATGCTGCGCATGATAGACCTGGGCGTCGACGGGATGGAAACCGACTATCCGGCCTTGCTGAATTCCCTGATGCCGGCAACGGAGCTTCCTACGAAAAAGGTCAGCTTATTAAAGCACGGCTATAAGCTGGAAGCGGGGTTCGACGGCGACGTCGCGGCAGAGTTGTTCTGATGTCTGTCCTGTAAAAATGTCGTTTCCGCTTCGGGGGAAAGCGGTATCGTTTTCGGTGCGAAGAGTTATATAATATTAGCGGTCTATATTGTAATATGGAGGATCTGATGACAAAAATAAAATGTTTATCGCTTTGCGCCGCGGTCGCGGCCTTGCTGGCCGGGACCGCCGCCGCCGGAACTAAAGCGCCGGCCAAGCCCGAGGCCACGACGCTCGAAAATCTGCAGACGGCCTATAACGGAGAATCCAACGCGAAGGCCCGCTACGAGGCTTTTGCCGCGAAAGCGGAAACCGAAGGCTATCTTGGCGCGGCCGGACTGTTCAAAGCTGCGGCCCTTTCCGAAAGCATCCATGCGGCCAAGCACGCCAAGGCCATAGAGGCTCTGGGCGCGGCGGCCAAAGCGGACCTTGAAACTCCCGTCGTAAAGTCCACCCGCGAGAACCTTAAAGAGGCCCTTAAAGGCGAGAATTACGAAAGCAAGACGATGTATCCCGCATTCCTGAAGAAGGCCGAGGCCGACAAGAACATGCAGGCCATGTACAGCTTCAAAGGCGCGCTGGCCGCGAAAAAAATGCACTCGAAGTACTTCGCCATGGCGCTGGCAAGCCTTAAGGACTGGAAGGTTAAGAAAAAATTCCTCGTCTGCCAGACCTGCGGCTACACTACGATGGACCTTAACATCAAGGCCTGTCCAGTCTGCTCCCAGCCCAGAGAGCAGTTCACGGAAGTAGAATAGTTCAGTTCATTTGACCCCGAAAACTTAAGCCGGGGGAATTCGACATGGATATACAGGATGGACAGGATTTAGGATCTTTAGTTTAATTTACGGAATAACCACTAAGGTCACAAAGTGCCGAACGGAAAGAACACAAAGTTTCCGGCATTAACTTCGTGAACTTTCTGTTTATTAGCTTTGTGAACTTTGTGTTTAGGTTCCGGCTTTAGCCTCTAGATCCTGCCCATCCATATGATTTTTGTGCCTTATTGTGGCTTAAGTCAGTATTAAGTGCGGTGATTTAACTAAACCGGCTATGAAAAAGATCCTTCTTGCAGCTTTTCCTGTCGGGGCCGTTGCGGCCCTGGGGCTGTGGTATTTCGACAACAGTACCGGGCCCGCCGGAAGTTTTTTCGCCGACAGGATCGGGCTCATAATAGCCTTCGGCCGGCTGGCCGGGATCGTGGCGGCCCTGGGCGTGATGGGGCAGCTTCTGCTTATCTCCCGCGCGGCCTGGCTTGAGCCGCTCTTCGGCCTGGATCGCCTCACCCGATACCATCATCTGGCGGGGCTCATTATCCCTTTCGCGCTGCTCGTGCACCCGCCGCTGGTCGTGTGGTATCACGCGCTTCAGACCGGCAACGGCTTTATAGCGCAGTATTTGTCGGTGCTCCGCTGGGAGGACGTGCCGGCGGCGGCCTGCGGAGAGTTCCTTATAATCATGGCCGTGATCCTGTCGCTGCCTTTCACGCGCCGCCGCCTCGGCTACGAGACCTGGCACAGCACACATTTGGCGGTCTATCTCGGCCTGGCGCTTTCGATCGGCCACCAGTTCGAACATGGCAGGGACCTTTCCATTGAACTCCCGTATTTCGCCCGGACCTGGTACGCGCTTTACGCTTTCGCCCTGGGCAACCTGGCCTGGGGCCGTGTTTTGAAACCGCTTTGGAACTATAACAGATGCAGATTCGTGGTCGAGAAGATCGTGCCGGAGACAACGGAGGTGGAGTCTATCTGGATAACCGGGCGCGATCTGGCTTCACTGCCCGCCGAAGCGGGCCAGTTCGCCCTGCTGCGCTTCTGGTCTCCCGGTTTTAAATTCCAGGCCCATCCCTTTTCCATTTCGAGGCCGCCCGACGGGAAATACCTGCGCTTCAGCATAAAAAGATCCGGCGATTTCACAACTTCGGTGCATACGTCGTTAAAGCCCGGCGCCCCGGTCATCATAGACGGGCCGTACGGCGTTTTTACGGAAAAGAAATGTCTGGGCGACAAAGCGCTCCTCATCGCCGGCGGCATCGGCATTACCCCTCTGCGCTCCCTCGGGGAGCGGCTCCGCGCTTCCGGCAAGGACTGTGTTCTGCTCTACGCTAACCGCTCTCAGAAAGATATCGTTTTCAGGCGGGAATTGCGCGAGCTGGAGGAACCGGGCGGTTTTACGGTGCATCACGTCCTCAGCGCCGATCGCGCCTGGGAAGGCGAGAAAGGGCATATCGACGCCGACCGTATAAAGCGTCTGGCCCCCGATTTTGCCGAGCGCGATACCTTCCTGTGCGGTCCTCCCGCGATGATGGAAGCCGTTACGGCCGCGCTCACAGGCCTGGGGGTCTCTAAGACCAGGATACACTCCGAGCTCTTTTCGCTGTGAAATATAATTTTTTCTATTTCAGCGCAGAGGCGCAGAGTGGAGCCGAGCGACACTGCAGTGTACGCAGGGTGCGAAGCACAATCCGGTGATCAAGAAGAACTTGAGATATAAAATGCATTATTCTCCGTTATAAAAACTCTGCGACCTGTTAGATACGGTTGAATTGTTTCGCTTGGCTCAACCCTGCGGTGAATGCAGGGAAGTTCGCATGGATTAGGGTGTTAATTTGTAAATAGGGGCTATGCCGGATAAAAGGTTTTTTTCGTTTTACAGGTCAAAGAACGGTTCGCGCGGCACTCCGGCAGGCGCCAGGAAAGGAGATCGTTATGTCAGTTGCCGATAATAAATATGAGACGGCGACCCTGGCCGGCGGCTGTTTCTGGGGGATGGAAGAAATAATACGCGGAATTCCGGGAGTGATACGGACCGAGGCGGGTTATACCGGCGGGGACCTTGAAAACCCCAAGTATGAGGATGTGAAGGCCGGCGGGACCGGCCATGCCGAGGCCGTGGAGATCATATTCGATCCCGAGAAGCTTCCCTACGGGGCCTTGCTCGATCTGTTCTTTAAGATGCACGACCCGACGACCCCCGGCCGCCAGGGTAATGATATCGGCGCGCAGTACCGCTCGGCTATTTTTTGCCGGACCCCGTCCCAAAAGACCGGGGCGGAGGCCGCGGTAAAAAGGGCGCAGTCCTCCGGTCTGTGGAGACGTCCGATAACTACCGAAATAGCCCAGTTCAAAAAGTTCTGGCCTGCCGAGGAATATCACCAGGATTACCTCAGGAAACATCCCGGGGGCTACACCTGCCATTATATAAGGAAATAAATCTTTCTTTTTTTGTATCATAGAAGTGACGCGGAAGGCCCAGGGGAACGGAAGCGATCTGAAACTAATGAGCGAAAAACAAACTGCGGGTCTGAACAGCTCAACCGGACTGCGGATGATCGGCGTGGCAGTGCTGTCGCTGATCGCCGGAGCGCTGTTCATCTGGTGGCTTGCGGCGCGGGCCGACCGCGAAATGCGCGCCGATCTGCTGCAGCAGGCCCGGCTGGTGGCGCGCTCGGTGAATACCGACAGGATCAAGAAGCTGACCGGAACCGAAGCCGATCTGAACTCCCCCGATTACAAACGGCTCAAAGAACAGCTGATGGCCGTTCGTTCCGCCGATCCCGAATGCCGTTTTCTCTATCTGACCGGCCGCACGGCCGAGGGGAAGGTTTTTTTCTTCGTCGACAGCGAACAGTCCGGCTCGAACGATTATTCCCCGCCCGGCCAGGTCTACGGGGAGGTTTCGGAAGATTTACGCCGCGTGTTCGATACCAGGACGGAGACCGTCGAAGGTCCGCTTGTCGACCGCTGGGGCGTCTGGGTATCCGGGCTGGTCCCTATCTCCGATCCGAAAACCGGAGCAGTGATAGCGGTGCTGGGCATGGACATTAACGCCCGGGACTGGAAATTGAGCATAACGTTGCGCACGGCCCTGCCGGTCGGACTGCTGCTCGTGCTGCTGATCGGCGTCGTTGCGCTATTTTCCATGGCCCGCTCCGGCTATCCAAGCGGCGGGGACGAACCGGCTGACGCCGGTCTTAAGCCGGGGCTGCGGAGCCTGCTTCCCTTAGCGTTCCCGTCTTTACTGGTGCTGGTCGTGCTGGTCGGCGGAGATCTGTTTTACAGCGAGCAGAAGCAGCTGATCCGGCAAGGGATCGAGGAGCAGCTCAATTCTATCGCCAGCCTGAAGATGAGTGAGATCGTGTCGTGGCGTGAAGACAGGTTGAGGGATGTAGCGCAGCTGTCCGATAATCATTTTTTTAACCGGCAGGCCGCCGCATTGCTGGCCGATCCTAAATCGGTCGTCCTTGACGATATGCGCGATTTTCTGCGCTTCTCCATATCGAATCTGGATTATCTCAACATTATGCTGGTGGACCCGGAAGGGCGTGTGCGCCTGAGCCTGTCCGAAAATACGGGGTCGGTGGTGAATTCGGCGGAGAGGTCCGCCCTGGCCTCAGCCCTGCGGGGCCGCAAGCCTGTGCATATAGACCTGCACTCCTGCGGTACCGGCACAAAGGTTTGTTTCGGCGTGGCCGCTCCGCTCTTTCACGGCGGCGCAAGGGGCCAGGCGCCTATCGGCGCTGTCATTATGCTCGGCGACGCGGGACAGTTCCTTTACCCGCTTATACGGTCCTGGCCCGTGCAGAGCGAGACGGCCGAAACGCTGCTCGTCAGGCGCGATGGCGACAGCGTTCTCTATCTTAACGAACTGCGCTATAAGTCCGGAACGGCGCTGAAATTACGCGTCCCGCTGACCAGAAAAGAGGTGCCGGCGGTGATGGCGGCGCTTGGCCGTAAAGGCCTGGTAGAAGGCAAAGACTACCGCGGCGCCGCAGTGCTCTCGGTCCTTCAGCCGATCCCCGATTCTCCCTGGTTCCTGATCGCCAAAGTGGACACCTCCGAGATCTTCGCCAATTGGAAACTGCGCGCGGGTATGCTCATGACGCTGCTGATGAGCATAGTGGCTATGGCGGGCGTGTTCGGCTTTATGCTCTGGCAGCGCCGCTCGAAGAGCCATTTCAGGACCTTGCTCCGTTCCTCCGAGGCGCTGCAGAAGAGCGAACAGTTCCTGTCGGCCACGCTGCGCTCGATCGGCGACGGAGTCGTCTCCTGCGACACAGCGGGAAATGTTACCAGCCTTAACGTAGTGGCGGAACGGCTGACCGGCTGGAGCTCCGGCGAGGCCATCGGACGGCCTATCGCCGAGATCTTCAATATTCTAAACGCCGGGACCCGGCAGGCATCAGAAATCCCCGTCCTGCGCGCGCTGCACGAGGACAGGATAATCGGGCTGGCCAATCATACAGTGCTGATCGCACGCGACGGGACCGAACGCCAGATCGCCGACAGTTGCGCGCCGATCCACGACGCCGCCGGAGCGGTTATCGGGGCCGTGCTTGTTTTCCGCGACGTGAGCGAGGATTATCTCCGCCGCAAGCTGCTGAAGGAGAGCGAAGAAAAATACCGCCGCCTGATCGAGAGCAGCTACGACATCATTTATACGCTGACCGCAGACGGCATATTCACTTTCGTTTCACCTTCCTGGACAGCGCTTCTGGGCCATCGTATGGATCAGGTGACAGGGCGGTCCTTTAAGGAATTCGTCCATCCGGACGATATGCCGCGCTGTCTGGCTTGGCTGCAAAAAGTCGTCGGTACGGCGCAGCGGCAGGAAGGCATAGAGTATCGCGTGCGGCACGCCGACGGAACCTGGAAATGGCACACTTCCAGCGCTGTGCCTTTGAAGGATGAAGCCGGCGAGATCAAAGGTATCGAAGGCACCGCCAGAGATATTTCCGCGCACAAGAAAGATGAAGCGCAGATCCTGGACCTGAATAATCAGCTTCAGACCATGCTGGACTCCACTCCGACGATGATCTTTTACAAGGATAAAGAGAACCACTTTATACGCGTGAATAAAGCGCTTGCCGCAGCCTGCGGCATGACGGTCGTGGAGATGGAAGGGAAGTCCATGAAGGACATCTATCCGCCTGAAACCGCGGAGCTTTACTGGCAGGACGACAAAGAAGTGCTGGCTTCCGGCAATTCAAAATTAGATATCGTAGAACGGATGAAAACTCCGGCGGGTGAGCTCTGGGTCCAGACGGATAAATTCCCCTTCCGCGATCCAACGGGAGCCATCATCGGGATTATCGGCTTTTCCATGGATGTTACCGAGCGCAAGCGCGCCCAGGATGAACTGAAACAAACGGCTGCCCGCCAGACATTGGCCGCGCGCGCCGGAGGAGTGGGCATCTGGGACTACGATGTTATCAACAATACCGTATTGTGGGACGACCAGATGTACGCGCTCTACGGAATTACGAAGGATAAATTCGGCGGTGTGTACGAGTCTTGGCAGGAAGGCCTCCATCCTGACGACAGGGCGCGGTGCAACGCCGAAATTCAGGCGGCGATACGCGGCGAAAAGGATTTTAATACGGAATTCCGAGTTATCTGGCCGGACGGTTCTGTCCACAATATCAAAGCTCTCGCCGTAGTGCAGCGCGACGGCTCGGGCAAACCGCTTAGCATGATCGGCACCAATTGGGATATCACCTCTTTGAAGCAGGCGGAGTCATATAGGGAAATGGGTCTGGAAACCATGCAGGCCCTCAACGACGCCGGGGAGCTTAAAGATTCCTTACAGCATGTGGTCGCCATAATAAAGAAGCGGACCGGGCTGGACGCCGTGGGCATCCGCATGCAGGACGGAGAAGATTTCCCGTACGCGGCCCAGGAGGGTTTCCCGGAGGATTTCCTGCGGACGGAAAACACGCTGATCGAACGCGATTCCGAAGGCTCCATTTGCCGGGACAAGGACGGCAAGGTGAAACTGGAATGCACCTGCGGCCTGGTCATTTCCGGCAAGACCGATCCCTCCAGTCCTTTCTTCACCCGCGGAGGAAGCTTCTGGACGAACGATTCCTTCCCGCTGCTCGACCTGCCTCCCGAAAAGGACCCGCGCTATCATCCGCGCAATAACTGCATGCATCACGGCTACGCCTCCATGGCGCTGGTCCCGATCCGGGACGAGAACAGCATTATAGGCCTGCTCCATCTTGACGACCATCGGAAAGGATGTTTCACGCCCGAGCTGATAGCGTTCCTCGAAGGCCTTGCGTCCCAGGTCGGCACCGCGCTGATGAGAAGGCGCGCCGACGAGGCTTTAAAGGAGACCGCAGAAACCAAATCAAAGTTCGCTTCCATGGTCTCCCATGAGCTGAGAAGCCCGATGAGCTCCATCACGCTGGGCGTAAGCCTTATTCTGGAAGACGCGGCGGGCGGCCTGAGCCCGGAACATAAGAGCCTGCTGGAACTCGTGCGCGACAGCGCCGACCGGCTTGGCCGCCTGATAAACGATGTGCTGGATTTTCAGAAAATGGCGGCCGGAAAAATGACCTTCGAGATGCAGGAGAACGATATCGACGATGTGATCCAGACGACGGTCAGGTCCATGAGCCTTCTGGCTAAAAATAAGGGGCTGAATTTAGAATCGGAAATAAGCGACGATATTCCCCGGGCGAAGTTCGATAATGACAAGATCACCCAGGTGCTTACGAACCTGCTCAGCAACGCGATAGCTCATACGGAAAAAGGAACGATAACCGTTAACGCCGGTTATGAGAATAAAATGCTGCATGTTTCGGTCAGGGACACCGGCGTCGGTATTAAGGCCGAAGACCTGCCCAGGCTTTTTCAGGCCTTCGAGCAGCTTGGCAGCGGCGGCAACAGGAAGATCGGCGGCACCGGCCTGGGGCTGGCCATCTCCAAAGAAATAATCTTGGCCCATAACGGGAAGATCTGGGCGGAGTCGGAACCGGGCAAAGGCTCCGTCTTTCAGTTCACATTGCCCGTAACGCCGGAGGCTGACAATGGCATGTAAGATCTTGCTTATCGACGACGAACCGGACCTGCTGCAGCTGGTGTCGCACGGCCTGAAGAAAAGAGGCTATGAGGTATTCGGCGGCAAGAACGGCGGAGAGGCGCTGGCCATGGCGTCCCAGATCATGCCCGACCTCATCATCCTCGATGTGGGACTTCCGGTGATAAACGGCGACGAGGTGGCCCTGATCCTCAAGAACGACGAGAAGATGAAGCATATCCCCATTATTCTGATCTCTACGGTGCACGTCGGCCTGATAGAAAAAACGAAGAAGAGCGGCGCCGACGCTTATCTGCCCAAACCCTTCGAACTGACGGAACTGCTCGCGCTGGTAAAGCACTGCTGCGAAGCTCCCAAGCCGCCCCCTGCGCCTTAACATCTGTACGGATGTTCAAGATAAATAAAAATACCGCTTTAAAAGCGGTATTTTTATTGGCCCGGCCATAAGAAAATAAAAAACCAGCCTTAACGACAGACTGGTTTCCAATTTGTTGGCGGAATCGACTATGCTGTCGTTATGTTTTACCCTGTGAGAGGTTCCCGTCTACGGGATTCGAACCCGCGGTTAGCGAGGAGGGGCTGAGTTAAACCAGTCGGCAGAATGGTTTATTCTCCAGCGGTATCCGGCGCCGGATTTAAAGTAGTGTTCTCGTGCAAGGGCTTCTTTGTGAGAGGGGAATGATTCCCAATGGACCATGTCCCACGGGCCGTGGTTTTTTGTGGCAACTTCCTGATTGTGTTGGTGTTCGTGAAAACGGCGCAAGAGATTGTTGGTGGAGCCGATGTAATACTTTCTATTTTTCAGATTATAGAGGATATAGGTGAAAAACATTGACGTTCATATCTTCAGCCGTTTGGCGGGGTCGACGGGATTCGAACCCGCGGTCTGCCCCCCCTAGCGAGGGGGGGCCGTGTTAAACCAGGCGGCGCAGTGGTGGACTCTCCAGCGGTATCCAGCGCCGGATTTGAAGTAGCGTTCTCTTGCCAGGGCATCTTTGTGAGAGGGGAATGATTCCCAATGGACCATGTCCCACGGGCCGTGGTTTTTTGTGGCAACTTCCTGATTGTGTTGGTGTTCGTGAAAACGGCGCAAGAGATTGTTGGTGGAGCCGA
>Ga0118677_10003978_pt1 | contig 27316 bp, 37 predicted proteins | sample AliMusrvi5mmetaG_FD_86154 | JGI IMG/M metagenome (GOLD analysis project Ga0118677, IMG submission 86154) | reverse complement strand
CCATCAAGCATTGCTACACCTCCAGCCCCCTGACGAACCTGGACTACATCCGGAGCGTACGCGGCGCCGCCATGGGAGTCAGGCAGGATGTCGGCCAACAGGGAAGAAGGCGCATCCGCCCGCGCAACAAGACTCGCAACCTGTTCCTTGCCGGGCAGTCAGTGAGTTTTCCCGGTATCCTCGGTGTCGTCGTGGGTGCAACGGAACTCTGCGATGGGATTCTCGGGGAGGATATCGATTTGTTCCGCAAGATGCAGGAATTTCGGTTCGACTAGGCCGTTCTCCGTCATGTCTTGCAGGCAACGAGAAGTGCCCTGCCGCCGCGCAAGGTCCCAGACGCAGTTGTCGTCGTAAACCCAAAATTGCGCAGTTTTACGGCATATTCCCTGGTGAGTGCCATCCCCATTGTTCCATGGCACGAGACTGCCACCCGCATGATGAGCCGTCCTCCCTGAACCAGCGCCTCGAAGGCCCTTCCAAGCACGGCGTCATCTTCTTGCGCGGTGAATTCGCCCATGACGTCAAGAAGGACAACGGCACTGCATTCAGGCAGTGGCCATTCGCGGAAGTCATGCGTCTCAAACACCACCTGCTGACTGCCGAGTGCAGAACACTGGGCAACGCGAATCTTGTCAGGATTGCGATCGACCCCCAGCACTTTGCGTTCGGGACTCGCCTGGGCCAGCCAGTGTGAGATCGGTCCGTAGCCGCAACCCAGATCCAGGACAAGGCCTTTTCGAGGAAGCAAGCCGTGCAGTTCGAGCAATCCCGGATCCCCCCTCAGCCGGGCAAACACGCGCATCTCCGCCCTGAGTCCTTGGTATCGGTACAAGCGTTCGACTTTTCGTCGCAGAATCGCCGGCGTGTTATTTTGTTCCAACTCTTCGATCCATACGCCATACATTCGCTCCTCGGCATGTTTCGCCAGTGCCTTGGCGCCCAGCGAGTAGTCGAATGTCGCTGGTGTTATCCGGGGGAGCACCTTCATCCGCATGCAGAAATTCTCAACCCATATTCCGCCCCTGGGCAGACACGTCCAAGTGTCGCACAGTACCAAGGGTTGAATCTCAGCGTTCGAATGGATTGCAAGCTCAAAGGCGCCCTTGTGGAATCGCAGCGGCGCATCGCTGCGACTTCGGGTCCCTTGGGGAAAGAAGTGAATGGAACTCCCTTCAGCAAAGGCCTGGGAACACTGCCGCATCACAGCGTCTGGATCGCCCGGCTCCACCCGGATATGCCCCAATGCCTTGACACCCGCACCAATCAGGGGGTGCGTCCACCACTGACTCTTGATTGTCAGTCGAAGATCGCAGGGTATTCGTGACAACAGAGGAATGTCCACGATGGACTGGTGATTGGAAATGATCACCGATGGCCTGGTAAACGCTGAGCGGGTGACATCGCTGCAGACCACTCTTCCGTAGGGGAACGTGTGAACCAAACCTGCCAGACCCGGGCGGGCGAGCCGACGAAGCCCCCTGGCTCGGAGCGCCCTGCTGCGCGGGTGAATCAAAGTGGCAATCGGGAGCGCTATGGTTAGCAGGATGAAGTGAATGACGAGCAGATAGATGAGACACCAAAGCCCTCCCATGAGATGGTAAAGTCGCGGCGCCCCGCCACAAGCACTACGACGCAGGAACATCCGGGCACCAGACGGAATCAGGAGCACGGTGGCCACCATGCTGAATCCCATCGCAAGAAACGCCGTCATGCCCAACGAATATAGCACCGGATGTCGCGACAGCGCCAGAGATCCGAATCCAAGTCCTGCTGTGATTCCGCCCATAATAATCGATCCGCTGGTCGTCGACGGACGCTCCGGCCGACCGCGGAAATGCGCTAACTCCGCCATTAACAGAAACAGGCCATAGCCCACAGCAACGCCCACGATGGGAATCATGGGCACGGAATTTGTGATGTTGACGGAAATTCCCAGCGCCTCCATGACCCTTAGAGTCCACAGCAGACCCACTGCAATCGGGAGAAGGACAAGCAGGACCATTTCCAAACCCGCCAAAGGAAAACCTGCGGCAACGCACGCGGCGCCCAAGAACGCGGCCACAAGCCACCAGTGCCCGGCCAGGAAGAGGTGCGGGGTGACGCCCAGTCCGGCCATCGCATTACTCTGTAGAAGTTCCCGCGACCACCGACAGGTATTTTCGCAACGAGGCCGGCAAGCAGATCGATTGGCAGGCAAGCCTCGCGTGAATGCAGGATATCCTGGTGAAGTCAACAAAGGGACGGAAGTGAGACCTTTGCGATGACGGCGCAGCGTAGTCCGCACGCACCGGAACAGCCACCAATTCGTGTCCAGCCCAGGCCGCTCTCACCATGACCTCCAGTTCATACGCGTACCTGGCGGCCTGCGTCCTGAGAGACAGCGTGGCGGCCAGCGGATAGCACCGAAACCCACACTGCGTGTCGCCCATGGGAATGCCGGTTTCCACACGAAACCAGAAGTTAGAAATACGGTTCGCTATCTGACGTTGCGCGGGTGCGCCAGCTTTTGCAATGTCCCTAGCCCCGATAATGAATGCCTCCGGAGATCGTGTCGTTGCCTGTTCAAATGCTGGAATATCGTCGGCGAAATGCTGCCCATCCGCGTCGATTGTAATGGCATGGGAGAAGCCTAGGGCTATCGCGCGATTGAACCCCGTCACGAGCGCCGCACCTTTTCCCCTGTTCACCGGATGGCGGATAACGGCAGCACAGTCAGTACTTCCAAGACTCTCGCACGTTCCGTCCAAAGAACCATCATCGACCACGATGACGGGATGATATTTCCGGGCGTCACGCACAACTCCAGCAAGAGTCCCTCCGTGGTTGTACGACGGTATCAGGATACAGCTTCTCATTGGTGGAGTGTGAGTCTTCATCATGAATTGTGACGCACTGATATATGACGGAGATCAGCCCAAGACGGCCAAATTCCGTCCAGGCTCTGCTTTCTCGTGAAGCACCGGCTAACCGGGGTTGCATCCTGCTATCTCACGGTCTCGCTCGGTGCACTTTCTCACGCGTCGTATATATACGCTGTCGATCCGCTTTGCCAGAAGAAATAGCCGTTCGGGTGCCGTTCGACACCAAGTGCATTTTCTGTTGATATTAAGAACGAAGAATCGGACAATCGACTTCGTAATAAAAGGGGATTTTGCCGCATGACAAGTTCGTACTGTTCGGATCGCAGAGTGGTGGTCACCGGTATGGGAATCGTATCCTGCCTGGGGACAACTCTCGATACCGTCAGCGAAGCGTTGAGAAGCGGCCAAACAGGCATTGGTGTCGTGGAAGAACGCACACGGATTGGCTTTCGATCGCCGCTTTCAGGACGCCTTCCCCCACTTGATCCGTGTGCGATCCTAACGAAAAAAGAACTCAAGTGCATGCCGGAACACGTGACCTACGCCGCATTGGCCGCACACAGTGCTCTTCAGGAGTCCGGCACGCCTTCCGGACTCTTTGACAGCGACAGGGCTGGCATCATTATCGGGTCAGATTCCTCTGCCGGCGCGGCCGGCGCGGTGCTAAGAGCGGTGGAGACCGAGAAGACAACCCAGAGACTCGGGTCGGGAGCCGTTGTTCGCGTCATGAACTCATCCCCCTCAATGAATCTCGGCATCAAGTACAGGGTGCGCGGCGGGAGTTTCACGGTAAGTGGCGCATGCGCCAGCGGTGCACACGCTCTGGGCCTGTCCTATCTCATGATAAAGATGGGGTGGACCGACGTCATGTTCACCGGCGGTTGTCAGGAAGTGTGCTGGGAGTCCATGGCGGCTTTTGACGGACTGATGACGTTTTCGACCCGAATCGACTCGCCGGCACAGGCATCCCGCCCCTTCGATCGCGATCGTGACGGATTGGTGCCCAGCGGTGGCGGTGCCGTTCTCTTTCTTGAAGAACTAGCCTCCGCCAAGGCGAGGGACGCTAAGATCTATGCCGAGATGATTGGCTATGCCATGACCTCCGATGGGTATCATCTGACCGAACCTAGCTCGATCGGCGCGCAGCGCTGCATGATCGACGCCCTGAAATGGGCCGGGCTCTCCGCCAGCGACGTTGACTACATCAATGCGCATGCCACGGCCACGATTGCTGGCGACATAGCCGAAGCCAAAGCCATTCATGCCGTATTTGGGTCAAAGGGTCCGCCGGTTTCCTCCACAAAATCAATGACGGGACATGAATGCTGGATGGCGGGTGCTTCCGAGGCCATCTACTCGATATTGATGATGCGAGACGGCTTTGTCGCCCCTAATGTCAACTTCAACGGGTTTTCGGAAGGTATGGCTGAGATCAATGTAGCGCCAAGAACTCAGCAAAGGGACCTCAAGATCGTCCTCTCAAATTCCTTCGGGTTTGGTGGCACAAACGCGTGTCTTCTTTTCAAACGCTACGAGGAATGAAACGCCCGGGGGAACTGTGTGACGCCCCAGACAAGGGCGTGAAGGTAGGCCTGGAGCGGACGCGTCCCCTGCTGGTTGCGATACCGATAGATGTCGTTGCCTACGCTGGGTATTACCTGGCGAACATTCTTTTCCTGTTGCTGTCGTTTCCTTTCGCCCTCTTGTTGGCACCCGTTCCTGGCTTCAAGAAGCGGATATTCCTGCGAGTGGCTCACACGTACGCGTGTTTTCTGACCCGAGTCTACCTGCCGGCTCTCGGGGTCTGTCGCGTCGTCGCCGTCTCCGGGCTGGAGAATTGCCCGCGAAACACCTCGTTTATCTGTGTTTCGAATCATCGCGGGCGCCTGGATGCGCTTTTGCTGACCGGAGTGCTGGCCAATACGGCGGTGGTCATCAAAGCGAAGCATGCGAAATTTCCAATGCTGTCGCATCTGGTTCGGCATTGCGGGTTCGTCAGCGTGGATCAGGCGTCTGCCGCCAGCATCACAGCGGCATTGCGGAAATGTGGCTCACTCCTCGCCTCCGGAACCAACCTGCTCGTGTTTCCCGAAGGGGCACGCACCACCGGTGCGCGGTTGCGACGGTTCGGCAGTATGGCTTTCAAGGTCGCCATTGATCAAGGCACCCCCATTCTGCCGGCGCTTGTTCATCCGGAAAGTCCGTTCATGGGGAGGAGACTGGTCACATTCTTTCCTCGCAAGCCAGTCCGTTATCGGATAGAGTTTCTGCCTGTTGTTTACCCTGAGACGGCTGATTCGGCGGCAGAGCTTTGCGATCGCGTGCACCGTTGCATGGCTTCAGCATTGAAGGTTCTCGATAGGGGAACGGAGTGGGAGCACGTCTCGGCCTAGCGCTTGGGAGCAGGCAAGCGATTGTGGCTGCAGGTCTTCGAGGCAGGAACGCACGGGCATGGGAAGAAGGAATTGATGTCGGCTGCGGTCGCATTTGGGATGGACGAGATTCTGGCCGTGTTGCCGCATCGCCCCCCGTTTCTTTTTGTCGATCGTGTGCTGTTGTTGGACCCCTTCAAGCGAATCGTTGCGGAACGGACCCTGCGTGCCGATGAACCCTACTTTGTGGGGCACTTTCCCGAGCGTGCGATCATGCCGGGTGTGCTCATAACCGACGCGTTGGCTCAAACCAGCGGCCTCTTGCTCGGACTCAGCCAGCAAGGAGCCTGCGCGCGACCTGTCGGGAAGCTCTTCTTTCTGGGAGCCGCGAACATGAAGTACCCGACCCCTGCGTTTCCAGGCGAGGTGCTGAGGTTGTCCGCACTGGCCGATGGGGCCGCCGGTCGCTTAACCCGTTTCGCCGTCGAGGCTTGCGTCGGCCGAAAACTTGTAGCGAGTGGAACGTTGACGTTGGCTGCGATCGAGGACGTCGCGTGAAACTTCTGGTTCTGCGAGGCAACCCGCGCAAGAGCGGGCATACGCAGCATTTCACGGATTTGTTTGTTCAGGGTGCCCGGGCGGCAGGCGCCGAGGTGAGCGATGTAGATCTCATGGAGCGAAGAATCGCCCCTTGCCGCGGATGCTATCATTGCTGGATCGTCACCCCGGGACAGTGCGTGCACCACGACGACATGGCTGACCTCCTGAGCGCGTTCATTGCCGCCGACGTTGTGGTCTGCGCAACGCCCCTGTACTACTATTCGGCCAGCAGTCGCATGCAGGTCTTCCTCGAAAGGACTCTGCCGCTGACAGAAGCCGGTCTCGACACGACGCTGGGAGGGCTTTCGCGCAACAGAACCCGCTACCCCACGAACTGGCAGGGAAAGAAGCTGATCTTTCTTGTCGTGGGCGCGCTGCGCGAGGTGGAGAACTTCCGGCCGTTTGAGGCGACCTGCCGGCTGATTGCCGAGGGCCTGGCGATGGAATTTGGCGGCGTGCTGATCCGCCCCGAGTCGCACCTGACCTGTTTCGCCCGCGCAAAGCCCAAAGCTGTCAAGACCCTGGAGGCCTCCTTTGTTGAAGCTGGAATGGAAGTCGCCCGCTCTGGTCACATACCTGAGCGGGTGCTTATGAGGGCTGCGATGCCCCTTGCTCCGAGCGCCGCGTACTTCCGGAACTACAGCAATATTTACTGGGCGAATGCTCACGAGATGGGGAGCGGTGCGTTGAAGACCGATGAACTGGTATCGAAGGTTTCCAAGGATGCCCGGATACTGCTGCCGTTCATGGTCTCTGCCATGGATCCGGTTGCCACGGCCCGGACGAAAGCCGTCCTGCAATTCGACTTTGCCGACACCAACGCGCACTATCGCAGTGTGATCGACTGCGGGACAGCCTGCCTGACCAACGAAGAGACGTCCGACCCGGATCTCCGCATATCATGCGCAGCCGAGGTCTGGGCCGATATTGCCAGAGGGGATCTGGATCCGCGCGAGGCCTTGCGGCAGCGCCTCGTGACGCTGGCCGGCGACCGGTCACTCTTTGCCCGGTTGTCGCATTTCTTCCCGGTAGTGGGTTAACCCGCGCAGATTGTTGATATTGAAGATTCGCGTCGTGCCGCCAAACCCGTTGACGCGGGCGAGCCCGGATAGGACCCGTCCCGGCCCCACCTCCAGCAGGACGCCGACGTCCATCTGCTTCAACGTGTTCATGCAGTCGTGCCAGAGCACCGGCGATGTGAGCTGCTGAGAAATGAGATGCCGGATCCGGTTGGGATCATTTTCGGGCGCACCGGTTGCATTCAAAATGAGAGGGATCTGAGGCGGGCGGAAGCTGACCATCTGGATCCAGTGCTCGAATTTCACTCGCGCGACCGACATGAAGGGGCTGTGCCAGGGGCCGGAAACGGCGAGCGTCTTGCACCGGCCCAGTTGGCGTTCCGCCACTAGATCGGTGAGTTTCTGAAGCAACTCTTCCGCGCCGGAGACGACCACCTGATCCAGGGCATTCTCGTTGGCTATGGCGATACGATCCGGCTCGCCGATCTCCGTGAGCAGTTCCCTGATCGTTTGTGACGGGACGGACAGGACGGCCAGCATGCCTCCGGTGCAGATGGATGCGGCCTCGTCCATCAGATCGCCGCGTTTGGCGGCCATGGTCACCGCCTCATAGTCAGAGACCACGCTCGCCGCCGCCAGGGCCGTGATTTCGCCGAGCGAATGTCCCAACACGGCGTCGGCAACGATACCTTGTTCCACCAGGCGTTCCCGGTAACCGAGCGAGACCGCCACCAGGATGGGTTGGAGGAAGAAGGACTTACGGAGTTTCTTCTCGGGGCCCCGAAGACACAGGACCATCAAATCCTCGTGAGTGAGGTCGCTACCCAGCTCGATTAGGGCACGGAAGTGCGAACTGGCGTCAAAGAGATCCTGCCCCATCCCGACTTCCTGGGATCCTTGACCGGGGAAAAGAAAAGCTTTCCTCATCGTGTCCGTTACCCAGCCGTGGCGGTCAGGCCGCCGTCGATGACGATGGTCTGACCCATGATGTACGAAGCGGCATCGGACGCCAGGAACAACACGACGCCGGCGACCTCGTCAGGTCGTCCAAAGCGCTTGACCGGTATGCGTTCGAGGTTCCGGTTCTTGATCTCCCGGGGAATGCGTGCAGTCATGTCGGTTTCGATGAAGCCTGGGACCACGGTGTTCACCCGTACGCCCTTCGGCCCCAGTTCGGCGGCCAAGGCTCGCGAAAAACTAATGATGGCTCCCTTGGAGGCGGCGTAGTTGGTTTGTCCCGCCACGCCCACCAATCCCGAGATCGACGATACATTTACGATCACGCCGCGGCGCGCCACGAGCATGCTGCGCATGGCGGTTTTCGACCAACGAAAGGCTCCGTTGATGTTGGTGTCCATGATGTTGAGCCAGTCGTCCAATGGCATCAGCATGGCGTATTGGTCGGCTGTCGTTCCCGCGTTGTTGACGAGAACCTCGATCCGTCCGGCTTCCGCGCAGATCATATCGACGGTGGCGGCGATGGTCTCCCCGTCGCGTTGATCGCACCGGATGGCTTTGGCGCCGCACTCCGCGGCCACGCCGTTCGCCTCAGCTTCACGGGTGTGGTAGGTGAAGTAGACGCGGGCCCCTTGGGCGGCGAATTGGGTGACCACGGCTTTACCGATGCCTCTGGAGCCACCGGTAACCAACACCACTCGGTCCTTGAACTCGCTCATGTCCTGCATCCTTCCCAGCTACTCGATCGACTGATATCGTGCCCAGACCGTTTCGTTCCACTGCTTGATGAGTTGCATGGTCGTCATCTCCACTAGGGTTGCCACCGCATAGCCGCTGGCGATCTCCGCCTTGGTCTTGCTGTTCATGAGGCAGTGATCGAAGCGCAGGGTCCCTTCGTATTGGGCGGAAACCCGGTGTGTCGTGTAGAGCGTCAAGACGTCTCCGAATCTGGCCGGCGTCTTATAACAACAGTAGTTCTCAACGATCGGCATCCCCACTCCGAGATCCAATGCTTCGGCCATGGGCAGTATTTCGAACATGATCTGAAGACGCCCCTCCTCAAACCAGCGGAAGTACTCGACATTGTGGATGACGCGCATCATGTCCGCCTGGTGGAACTGCGGTCGGATTTCCATCTTGCGCTTGATCAGACGTGACATGGCAAGTGTCTGGCGAGTGAACGCCTGGTGACCGGACCTTCGTGGGCAACCTACATCTCGGCCAGCTTGACGCTCAGGCTTTTCGGAAGAATTGGGGGCATTGAGATCGTTCTTACGGGGGGGCCGTCGGCGGCGACCACCGTGAAATTGAGGCCGGAATAAGCCAATTCAACGGGGAAGACGGCCAGCCCCAACTTGCGATCCAATACGAACGAATGGCAATCCGCCACCACGTTCGCCACAGGACGACCGTCATGGAAGATCTCGGCCCCCGAACGAAAGGCCTCGCAGTCGGCGGCAGCGGAAACGCCGATGATCTTGCGTGTCAGCCCGGCCGCACGGCGACTGAGGATGGCCGACGAACCCCGGAATCCCCCCGCCTTGTCGAAGTCGATCATCCACTGCAAGCCGAGGACGAGCGGATCCCGGACTTGAACCCCTTCCTTATGGATGTTGAAGAAACGCCCTTCAAGGCGTAGAGCATTATGGACTTCTACGCCGCAAAGACCACCGCCCGCTGTCTTCACCGCCGCGTGAAGCTTACCATAAAGGGCGTCGGCGACAGCATTTGGAGCCATCAACAGGTAGCCAAATTCCGATGTTTTGCCCGCCCGGAAGAGAAGAACACTCTCCCCTTCAAACGGATAGACCTCAACCGAGAGATAGGGGAGTCCAAGGACATCCTGCCCGAAGACGTCTCGAACAACTCTCCAGGCGTCGAACCCGTCCAGGCTCAACAGAACGCGGTGGTTGGTCCAACGCTCCACTCCTGCTTCCTTTGCACCGTAAGAATCCAGAATCCGGTCAACCTCCCCGGTGCCGACGATGCTTTCGCAAATGAGGATGAAGTCCTGGTCATTATTGGCGACATAGCAATCGGCGACAACGTTTCCGTCATCGTCGGGAAGGAACGTGTGGAGCACGCGGCCAAAACGGGTTCGCGCCACGTTTCCGGCGAGGAACGAGTCCAGGAAATCGACCGCCGTCTCCTCGGGGATTCGGTACATCTGGGCGAAGGAGAAGTCGGTCAACCCAACCGAGTTCCGTACGAAACTGCACTCGTTGGCGGGGTTGGAGAACCCCGAAACCACCTCGGTTCCGTACCGCTCTTCGAATACGGCGCCAGCAGCCTCCCAAGCGGTTCTGAGGTAAGAAGTCACTTGGCTGACCCTTTTCTGTCCTGTTCTTCAATAATGAAGTCGATGATCGTGTTAATCGAGCGAAGCACGGCCACGTTCTCGTCGGGAATCTTCACGCCAAAACAGTTCTCTGCGCACAGAACAATCTCCAATGCATCCAACGAGTCCAGCCCGAGCCCCGCACCCAGAAGGGAGACGTCCTCGTGAAGGTCTTCCGCCGTGTACGGAAGGTTAAGCCGTTGGATCAACTCCTTCTTGAAAGCTGCGATGATCACGGCTCGCCTCTGTATCGTGTTCTGCGCCGTGTTAGTCATGCCACCACCCTAACCCAATACCGTTCCCCCATGCCAATCCCTGCGGAAGACAGCGAGGCTCCATCGCAATTGTCTGACCGAAAATTAAAGTCTCGACTGCTTGCGGGCTAGAACATACCCACCCGCGTGAAGATGCGCAATCTCTTTGTGAGCGGTCCTGCGGGTAGGGAGGGCCCGGCTCGCGTGGGGGTAGCCCATCCTTCTTCGGAAATACCTCAAGTGCCTATCTTCTGGCAAAAGCGCCTTTTGCGGCCTTCACAATACACTGCCCTGCGTTAACCCAGTGAGCCGTCGGTTAGGGCTTCTATCTGATCGTGGCCGAATGGGAGGACGCGGCCGGCGCCAGACTCGTCCATATTCTGTATAGAGGCGGAACGATCCAGACGCTGGACAGGTAACCGGCGAGAACCCCGGTCACGATAGTCACGCCTACCGAGAACAGCGTGGGGTGCCTGGCAAGCAGCAAGGCCCCGGCGCCGATGATCGTGCTAACGGCGGCCAGGGATACGGCCGCATACGTACCGGTCTCGTACTTGTGTTCGCAGTAGTACGCCATGAACATGCCGTAATCGCTGACAATGCCCACCACCACGAGCGTCGCGACAATGCTGAGAATGTTCAGGGACAGTCCCAGCAGGACCGCGACCCCCAGAATCGCCGCCAAGCCGGTGATCACCGGCACCATTGCCAGAATCGTCAGCCGCACGCTTCTGAGCAAAAGGAGTGTCAAGATCACAGTCGCCCCGATGCCGATGACTGACAGGAACAGCAGCTCCGATAGGGCGGAACGCGCAACCAACCGAGTAAAGTGTTTCTGCGAGATCAGGAACGAGCCGGGAAATTCCTTTGCCACTTTCGCCATCGCGGCCAGATCGGCATCCTTGTCGGGGAAAAACGTGAGGATCTCGAATTCGTTCTGCGTTCGCAGCACGAACCGGTCCGTGAGGCGTCCGAAGAAGCCCACATCTTTGGGTTCGTCATCCAAGGCGGCATCGGCGTGGAGGCGATCGAAGAAGGGCTGAAAGGCATTGGTCGCAAAATTGTATGCCTGCCCGTGGACTGCCAACATATCCCGGAGTTGCGCCTCGCGTTCCCCGGTCCAGAAGGCTTCCCAGCGTTGTCGGTTCTCTCTGCGTGTGGCTTTCGACGGCCAGATCGGCGCAAGGCTGGCCAGTTTATCTTTGTCGATCGCGGCGGTCGCTTTCCGATAGATGGCGTCGTTTTGGCGATAGGCTTCCTCGATCGTTTTCGCGGGGGCCACCAGCGTAGCTGGCGTCGTGTTTCCCCCCCACACACGATGAAACTCCTTCTCGGCATCAAGAATGTCCGGCCGGGAGCCGTCGAACTGTGTGATATCCTCATTGAAGCTGGTGTGGACGGCTAAAGCCGTCAAGCCCACCGTGATCAGGCCCCAACACCAAACCCGACTGCTGTCACCCATCCAGCGCGCCGGCAACGCACCAGGCGCGACCGTCGGCGCGGTCGGCGTATCGACCGCCTTCCGTTGCAGGAACATCGGCAGAACAAACAATGAAAACAGGAGGCACAGGGCAATGCTCAGGGTCGATAGCAGCGCGAGTTGGCGATACCCCTCGCCCGCCAGCAAGAAAGCGGCGAAAACGCTGATTGTCGTGAGCGCGCCGAACGTGACGGGCCTGACGATCTTCCGAATGGTCGCCGGACTATTGCCAGCACGCCGTACGGCCATATACACGTAAATCCCGTAGTCAATTGCAATGCCCGAAATGACCGTGGACAAGCCCACCACAAAGCCCGAAAGACTCCCGCAAATAACCCAGCACGCATTCGTCGCGATTACCACCGCCGCAAACGGCGTCGCGAAGACGAGTACGGCCCTAATATCCCTGAAACAGATAAGGAACAGCGACAGAAAGGCTAGGGAGGCCACAGCGGAGGTCAGTTGAATGTCGCGTTTGATCACTTCCTCGTTGCTCAGCGTGTGAAGATGGCCAGCAATAAGGCTGCCTGAAGCCCAACCTGGCAAGGCCGCCAGCCGGCCCTTCAGAAACCCAATGAGGTCACGCGCCCCGGAACTATCCGTCATCACGACCGGGGTTTTGATGATTATCAGGGCGTGACGGCCGTCCGTGCTGATGAAGTGGCCGTCCTTAACCTCGACGTTATAGCCCAGCGAGCTGAACAGGCGTGAAACGTCGCGCATGATCTCGGTTGACATCCCCAAGGGATCGTTCCGCATGAGCGGTGCCGTGAACGCCGCGCTCGGAGCCAGACATTGGCGGTACATACTCTTGAGCCGTTCCCGAACGCCGTCGGGCGAGACCCGATTGGTCATGGCGGCGAAGGCTTCCGGCGTGAGCAACTGCGGCGTGTAACGGAGCAGGGCCGTTATCTCCGCCATCACGTCGCCGCTCGGGAGCGTGCCAGCCACCTCGCTGATCAGAGGCGATTTCAGCGAACCGATCAGTCGGTCGGTCGCGAGAATCAGATCCTCCGTGGTGTGTTCACGATCGGTCAGCTTGAGTGAGATCACGAGTTCCTGGGACAGACTGGACTCGCGCAGGAATCGCATTGTGCGCTGGACGCCGGCATCGCCAGGGAGCATCAAAGCGACGTCGTTGTTGTACGTGAGGAACCGGATCCCGACGATCGCGGCCAAGATCACGATGCCCAGCGCGACGGACACTAGCACTTGGCGCTTCCGCAGGGAGAGCGTGAATCGATGAAGGGGGTCAGCGGACATCGGAAACCATTTCGGCAACGACACAATCATGCTGGCAATGTCGAGTCTCTCCGCACAGCGTGGCCATGAGCACACACTAGAGGATTTCGGGCATCTGCACCAGTGGAGTTTCGGGCGATCAGCGACTCCGAAAGTAGGCGTGGCGGCGCGCAAGGAGAGCGCGGGAGGCGGCTGACTTGGCCATGGTTGGAGAGGTCGGTTGCGGAAGGGGTAGTTTCGCGGGGCTTTGGGAGGCGATTTTGCTGGAGTTTGGGCAGAGCCCGGTGGTGAGCGACAGACCAAAGAGAGCAGCAGGTGGAGTCCGTCGAGGGACTCAGCCGAGGACATGCTGGGAAGCAGGAACTCGCCATGCGCTTGCCTGTGACAGCAGGCGGTCTTTCTCCATTCCAAGCCCATCTTCGGCTCGATGAACAGGCATCAAGGCATATTGAGCCGTCCAGATCGTAGGACGCCTTACAAGCCCTTCCGGCGCGGCTCCGCAACTACCAGATCCAGTTCCTCGGTAATGCGTATTTTGGCGTAACCGGTCATTTTGCGGCCAGGTTGGCCGATTTCGTTCGGCAACATTTAATGTGGCGCAACTCGTGGGTCACGCGACAACGAATACGAATACCGCGTGGACAGTCATCCTGTTCCGCCGTATAGTACGTCGTTTAAGGCGGATAGCGCAACATACCCGCGGAAGACGGGTAGCCTGATTAACAATTTCGATACAAACAAAGGATCGGCTTGTATGAGAACCTGGAAGAGCATGGCCATAGGCGGCGTGGCGGCAGCGCTTGTCTTTATAGGCTCGGGATGCGCGTATCTGCACGTGCAAAGGCCGCTGGGCACCAATTTTGACAATACACAGATGGGGACCAAGGAAGGGCGGTCCGACTCCTATTCGATCCTCTGGCTGTTTGCTTGGGGCGACTCAGGCACGAAGGCCGCCGCCACTCAAGGGGACATCAAGGTGATCCGCTATGCGGATACCGAGGTGAAGTCAGTCCTGCTGGGGATTTACTCACGTGTCACCACGGTCGTCTATGGCGATTGACCGGCAGAACACGCCATGCCTTGAGGGTAGTGGCCTGCGACTCTTCGGGGTCCTGGTTGCCATGCTGAGCGTGGCGACTGCAGGGTGTGTGGGACAAGGCATGCTATACACGCGGGTCGTGAGTCCGTATTCCAGTGACTTTCACAACACCCCGGCTGGCTGCAAAGCCTGCCGCGTAAACGAGCATGCGATCAAGGAACCGTTCACTGGCGCGAACGTGTCGGTAACCTTTACGGCGCACATCGTTGAGGAAGCCGCCCGCACAGCCGGCATGACGAATCTTTACTACGCCGACATGGAGACACTCAGCATCCTGAATGGCATCTACAAAAGAAAGACCCTGATCATCTGCGGGGACTGAACTCCACAGGCGAAGCAAGCAGGTCACCCCGTTACCCGTCGTCCGGAAGCCCCACCCGCCTTCATTCCGTCGGCCTTGCCCCCTTGTCCTCGCCGCCGTCAGCGAACCCCGCCTGGGGGACACCGGACGAGCCGGTGGGCGTCAGGACGCTGGCCGCCATGTTTCAGGCCGTCATTCCGCCCAACCGACTGGCCCGTCGTCGGTTGTGCTCATCGAGCCGTCCGTTTACGGGAAAATGGCAGCCGCAGTGAAATTGACACCCTTTTGACACCTTTAAGGACTGGGACATGCTACGACATGGTACGACATGCTACGACAAACGGGCAATGCCTCGTCTGTTGCGTCATCGGGAAACCAGCGGAATCAAAGGGGAATTCCTAGAAAAAGCCAGTGTTTGCTGGGGTTTTTGAATGGTTGCCCGACTTGGATTCGAACCAAGGCAAACAGATCCAGAGTCTGTTTAAAAGCCTCAATTCATTGGGCTTTTTCGACGCTGACACCTTTAAGGGCGGAAATTGACACCTTTAAGGATTTGGGGGCGACAGGAAGCGACAGGAGACGACAGGGAGCGACATTGCGGACTGACTGGTCGCATTTGGCAGTCCAACCTTTGCCATACGGGAGCCGCCACGAACGGCATTTGCCCTGCCGACACATGGGCCGTCCCAAGCGCGTGGGACGAACGAACTTGGCCGGGCCGCCATCCGATTCGTCCCCCTCCAGCGCCGCAATCTTCCCCGAGAATCGGGCAAAGTCCAAAATGAAACTCAGTGGACCACCTACATTGAATTGACATGCCTTCACGGCGTACGTGGACTACTTCAACTGTTGAGCATACAACTCCGATAAGGAATGGCTTGTGAGTTTGCGCAAGCGGAACACATGCCCTGTGGTCTGGTTTCGATGTTCAGATGCACAAGCACCTCGGCTTGCGCCCGAATGGCAGAAGACAGGCGACGCACGGCTGCGGCCGCATGGTTCCCCCGGGTGGCGAACAACCCTATGCCGACGACTTGGGCACCACAATAGGAGACCAGATCCACCATCGACTCGATGCCAGCCGCAGTCGTTGCCATGTCGTTGACCAAGACTACTCGGGCACCGTGAACTATCTCGGAGCCGAGCCTGATCGCCGCTGGTCGAGCTTTGCTGTCTAGGTCGAAATAACCTGCGGACACCTTGAGATCCTCTGCCAGTTTCCCAACGAGGAGTCCACCCGCCGACACTGGTCCCATAACGGCATCGGCACGAAGGGTCATGAACCGGTCGGCAAGAACGGCGCAGATCGCGTCTCTGTATATCTGCTCTGCAGCCAGGCGGCTGAACATCAGGAAGTATTCAGAATGGAGCCCTGAGAGAAGTTCGAAATGCCCACTGTAAAGGGCTCCAGTAGCAGCAATCCCATTGACGAAGAAGTCGAACTTCTCAGGCTCAAGCACCCGCGAAATGTCGGAAGGGCGCACTAGGTCCCTGATCTGCGATGTGGCTCTGATCGCATTCTTGGCCAGGAAAAGAGCGCTTATGTCCTTCGCAACCTGCAGCGACTCGCTTTCGGCAGGACGGCCCTCGCCAGCAAGTCCAACAGGATGCACTTCCGTCGTTTGGGTATTCAGTGTCGTCGTCATTGATCACCTAAAAATGGCAAGATAGCACGCTTGCATTTGCCTTTCTATATCTTTCGAAGGTCAAGAAGAACTTGGCCCGTGAGACCCTTCCCCATCCCTGTTGGCAGAAGACGGTCCTTGTGTAGCAGACAGGCCGGGTCAAAGCCAACGTCCTGAAAGACAACAAGCGTCCCACATACAGTGACTCCGCAGTCGCCAAGAAACGCGAACACCCGCTCAAGGCATCCGTCGTCAAGCAGAAGCGGCTCAACTAGGACCGCCCTCTTTCCTTCAAGGCTCTGCGTCTTTGCTCGCAGTATGTCGCTCTCCAGCTCTGAAACTGGCATTACGCATCGAGTAGCCTGGAACCGCCCTGCTAGATTAGCCAGCCAACCATTCATGTTCGGGTCGGCACTTCCCCGATGAATAGACACAAAGACGTCTGGCCGACATCCAGAAAAACGGGCCTGCGCCTCCTGCCACATATAGTGCTTCATGTCGGCTCGAACCGAGTCAAACAGAAAGGACTCCACGTCAAATCGAATGCCGTAGAGCGACGAACCGGCAAAGCAAATTTCTCGCCGAACGAGGCGTGAATCGCGTAGCACGGCGATGAGTTTCTGTCTCTCTGCCTTGTGCTTCGCTTCTGGTTCGCCGCACCACTTCAGCACCGGGATGTCTTTCAGAATTGCTTCGATTTCCTCCTCTCTGACCGGAGCGCTACGGAGAATTCGGCGCTTTTGTTCGACCAGTTCGTCCGTAAGGTCATTCCTTGAGCAGAGGTCGAGCACCAACTTCGCGAGCGTATCTGTCAGGCCGGCATCCCCTGACATTGCTGGTGCGCCGATCACATTGCTTGATTCACACTGGCCTATCACACTTGCATATATCCTTGTTGCTATGGGGAGCACGGGTTTGTTGCCCCTCACCTGAAGCGCATTCCACAGCACGGAGGTCAGTTCCTTCTCGTCGGGCCTCCCTCGAAAACATCTCGCGATAGCGCCAGCAATCCCCAGCGATCTCCACGTCACAATGGCCTGATCCCACATCCATGGGCCAAAGCAGACCGCCGACATAACGAGAGCGAATGCCGCAGAGGCACACAGCGTGTAGTAGCGATAAGGCGTCTCGCCTGGGATTGCCGTCAATAACTGGACTAAGGTGGCGGCAACGGAGAGTCCAAAGACAATTATCCGACTGCGCCTAGGCTCACGCCTGTTCGCTATGTGCGTCATTGCGAGGCCTAGTTCAGCCAGTCATCTCTTTGACGATGCGACACGCGGCCTCCACCGGACTCCGCGCATGGCAGATGGGCCGACCAACCACGAGATAACTGGCCCCCAACTCGATAGCATCATGTGGCGTAGTGATGCGCTTCTGGTCGTCCGAGTCCGACCAAGCAGGCCTGATTCCCGGCGTCACGATCAGGAAGTCTTGCCCACATTCCTGCCGGATGATTGGGACTTCCTTGGCAGAGGCCACAACGCCGTCCAAGCCCGCTCCCATGGCCATGGATGCTCGACGCTTCACGACATCCGATGGGTCTAGGCTAGCACCGAGGCTACGTTCCATGTCCGTTCTGTCGAGGCTTGTCAGAACGGTAACTGCTATCACCTTCGGCCTCCTGATTCCGTTCTTCTCCGCTTCATCTTTTGCTGCCTCCATGCTGGCCCGCATCATGGCGACGCCGCCATCTGCGTGAACATTGAACATATCCACACCCAGTCTGGTTATGCAACGACTAGCACCAGCGACCGTGTTAGGAATGTCATGCAGTTTCAGATCCAGAAAGACTTTCCCACCCAGCTTGCGGATATCGACGATCAAGCTGGGGCCAACCGCCGTGAAAAGCTCCAGCCCGATTTTGAATCCACCCACGACGCCAGCGAGAGCATTGGCGAGTTCCAGTGCCTTGTCAGCAGTAGAGACATCGAGAGCCACCAACAACTTGTCTGACGTTCTATTCACAGAGACCACCTCCAAACTAAGATGCGCGGGCTAGGCTACTTGCCTGTGGCGTGAAGCAGTAGTAAAGCGTGTCTGATCCATATGGCCTCAGTACCAGTTCTCCGGGAACGCTGCGAGGGAAGTCTGCGAAGAGCCCGGCGCAGTCCCACGACGAAAGATGTGGTACTGAGACGCCAGAGCCCCTGAATCGCCCATGGCGGTCATCGTTGAGTTCCTGAATGGCGTGCCGCGGCAGATAACTCTCGAACCCATCGAGGGTCCTCAGGTTCATACGCCAGACGAAGTCCGCCAGTTTTTCGAACTGCTCCTCCAACTGCAGCGTGGGTACGGCAAGTTGAATCTTCCCGGTATCGGCGAAGGCTAGGCCATGGAAGCAGCACGATGGAATCAGATGAAACAACCTGTGCCTAGCGGCCGATTCTGACACTTTGTATCTGTGGGCCAGGACCGCAAGAAAATCAGCCCCAAGGGTTCCAAGGTCGCGTGCGTCTGCAAGGATCCGTGAACGCGGCATAAGAAAACATGAGGCGAACGTGCTGGCCTCCAGCTCGTCACCCAACTGCGGCCCCACAGCATCATCGCGTGCGCCGAAGACGGTGGCCTTGGTCTCCCGGTGCAGTACCTTGCCGTCATGCAGGGAAAAATGTCCTATCTCGTGAGCCTCGGTAAACCGACGGCGTACCTCTGGCCTCGAATGGTTGATTGTCATAACGAAGAACGGGGGATCCTGGAGATCCAATAATCCCTCTTCTTCGCCCTTCCATCCAAACTCCTGTCGCCGTATTTTGAGGAAACCGGTCGTGACCTTGGCGACGGGTACGGGAATCTCATACGAGGTGGACTCGGACCACAAACGCTCCGCTGCCTCTTCTATCTCCCTGAATCGAGATGCAGGAAGGAGACATGAACGCCGTACGTCAGTGGTTACGCTACTATCCATTGAAACGACTTCCAATAACCCAAACCCCAAAAACTTCACTATCAACCGTACAGTGCTAAGTCGTCGCAGTCAACCCAAAAACTTCGCCCAAATCCTTCATCGAGCATCGGCCGAGCCACGCCGATGCGCTCGTCGAGGATCAATCCGCCGAAGCCCCCTGGAACCCCGGAGGCCGCCCCAGCCTCGAAGGGCACCCCCTGCGAATGAAATGCCCCTAGATAATTGTGGAATGCCCGGTTGGGCGGCAGTATATTGGCAACGGTGGCGTTTGACGTGTAGCGTGTCGCACGAGGGCGAAATAGGGGAATCCATTGACTCTATCAGGTTGTTTGCCGTGAATAGCAGGCCAGCCGGTAGCGTTATCCAGGTCAAGAGCCGTGCTAACAGGCAAGACCTTGGACTTTATCAGGATAATCGGGGTCGGCGTGAATAATTGTTGGTTCATCAGGAACGAAGACAGAAAGCGTTACAAGATCCAAGGGACATAGACAATAGGAAGGTCGCCGCAATGACGCAGTTTACCCAGATAGAGAGATCAATCGTCGCTATATTCGACATCGAGGAGTTTTCAGAACGCACACCGAACAAGATGGCCGAACTGGCACAATCGTTCTTTGGCCTGCTATCCCACAGTCTCCTTGAACTTCAGGACCTTCAGCCTGACGCATTCTCGACAGGTGATGGGGCAATCGTTTCGATTGGGCGCAGATGCGTCGTAGATGCCAAGTCCACTCATCGCTTCATGTCCTTCGTTATCGGGTTGTCAGCAAACCTCTGCAGAAGTGGCGTGATAGTCCGTACCGCAATCAACTACTCGGAGGGCGACCGTGTGGTCTTCGGTTGCGAGACGCTCGCAGGTCTGTGTATCCAGGTCGGCGATACGATAAACATCGCAGCACGTGCTCTCACGTTCTGCGAACCACGTGAAGTGATGGTCACAGACGCAGTACAAAGACTTCTTCGGATCCACGATCTTGAGAGAGAGTTCCGCCTCCACCACAACGACCCATTGGTGACCAAGCACGGCTTGCGACTCGATACCTACACCTATGACCCGCAACAGCAGTTCAAAGACATACTCTATAGCCCAGCCTCACCGTTGCATCCATACAAACGGTTTTCGGCCTTTCCCCAGTTGAAGCTTCGTACCCTGGACCAGTTCAGGGTAAGTGGGCTGGATAGTGAGTTGCGCAAGGTGGTTTCAAATGCCTACGACGCGATGAACTACATCAATGACACGAAAACATTTCTCTCCGTGAGACAGGTGCTGGACGTACTCACCAGGCCGAACTATGACCCAGAGGATACAGTCTATGTTATGTCGCGGAATGATCGCCCAAGCAACTTCTGGACGCAGAAGAGGAGGAGTCAGTACACTCAATTCCTTGCAGGAAACGCGAAGCGATACGGTGGGTCCATCAACCAAACTAGAGTCATGGTTTACGACGACGCCGACCAGGACGGGGAAGCCACGCCCCTTTCTAAACCTGACGATCTCTCCCATGTCCTCGAAACCTTGCATCGGCCCGGAACCTTGCTTTCCTTTCCCGTTAGTCTACTGGAACCCTACGAGCACATCTCACAACTGATCTTCGGCTTTACACTTTCCCGCAAGCACAAGTACGCAATAATACCCGTTCCAGGAGGCGACGTCATCGACCCGAGGCGAGTAACGACGGATGAGTTGGGCGAATTGCTTTACACACACCGCAATTACGATGAGAAAGATGGCCCGATGAAGGCCATTATCACGGCCCATGAGACTTTTGTAGAGACACTTATTGCCGAGTTTGAGAATCTGCTTAAGAGCCCTGTGGTAGTGACCATAAAATGATGTGTCAGAATGCTTCAAAGAGTGCCAATCGGCTCGCCGGGGACTATGCGAACAGCGCGGCCCCCAGCACCGTGAAGACCGGTGGATGCGGTGGGAACCTGAAGAGATAGCGCCAACCATTCCCACCAGACGAGCAGCCCCACCATGCCCATGAGGAACAGGTAGTCTGTCGCCTTGCCGTTGAGCAGACGGTCGATCTCCTCGTCCAGCCCCTGCGCCGGATTGCGGACGGGCAGGTCCTTCAGCGGGGACTTGCTCTCCCTTCTTTGTTTGCGTCGCCAGAATGCCATCTATCTGCCTCGATCCCCGCGTCAACGATCACGGACTCTGCGGATTGGGGCAGGATAGATTCCCGCGCGTGCGAGTGCAATGGGGCATTTGCCGACATCCACGGTCGACGCCTGCGCTCATCGTGGCGACGGGCGCCGCAATTTCGCCCAGACGCGAATCGGCATTGACACAGGGCAACGCATTTGGTCCCCTACACATCGGCCTTCGTCTGCACTGCAACTCGATAATAGAAGGGCTATCCGCAGACGACGGGAATCGTTTAACACGAAGTCCGCAGATGAGAGAAGGAGACGCAATATGTGTCAACAGGACCAAGCGAAGCAGTATCTGGACGAGTGGATCGAGGAAAACCAGCTCGGCATCACGAGTGCAGTCCTTGCTGCGTTCTCGCGAATCGACGGCGTGTCAGAAGCCATGACTGACATAGACGCGATTGGGACTAATCGAGTCCATCAGAAGATCAGTGGACTCATTGCGGCTGCACATTCCGTTCTCCCCCAGTATATTGGCGAGGAGTTCGGGCGCGAGTTCCCGGATGTGACAACAGGGCTTGCCGCGTCACTCAAAAGCGTTGCGGAACAGATCGCTACAGAGCAGCGGGACGAGTTCATTGACATGCTCATCCAAAGGCACGGGCACTAACCGCTCCGACCGCCCTCTCCTGCACCATTGACCAGCGCGGGAAAGCAGCCAACTGCCCATTTGCCCAGTTCGCTGATGTGACGACGACCTCCTGCCAGATCGGCGTCCTCAGACACCCCTTGAACCAGTAGAACAAGACTCGGCTGTCCGGAACAGTGCGGAAGCAGCATGGACTCGTTCTCCAACCACTCAAGAGGCGTTTTGGCTATCACGAAACGAGATCCACGACTACCGTGAGAAAGTCACACTAGGGGATGATGCGTCGGCGGCCTATCGGTTGGCGAGCTACTACGGGTTTGCGATAGGTAATTGGACTCTCTACCTTAGGTGGTGTGCAGTTGCGGTCGAACTGGGTGGCCCGAGAGAAGCTGCGTTGTCACTGGCGGCAGTCCGCAAGAATGGCAATCAGAAACCGGCTATGATGAACGCCTTTGGTCTCAACCCCAGACAAGTGGCAACATTAAAGGTGGATGTAGACCAAAGCAAGAACCCAAGAGCTGCATTCCGCTTAGCCTTGTACTTCGGCTATTCGATTAACGAACCGAAGTTGGAGGAATACTGGATGGCAAAGGCTGAGGAACTGGGAAGCAAGGGAGCCGTCATGATGATGCGAGGCCGGCAGTTGTCTAGCCCATTTCAGGCGCACGGGGACGGACATCAGGGTGACGACTAAGGGCAACAGCTACGCTGGCGGCGGCGGTGGTCGAGTTGACGGCAACAGGGGCAAGGTTCTCTTCCGGTCAGGATGCAGGCATAGGCACACGGAACCGTGGGTCGACGATTGCGGGCACTTTGCGGCGTTCTTCTCTCGGCACACGATCCAGTCCACGGTCGTCAACTCATGAACCCGGCATTTGTCTGGCTCGATGCCGTGGGCGTCATCCGGGATGTTCCCGCTGCTGTCCATACCCACGATTATGGCAAGAACAGTCGCCAGTCGCATTTGGTCGGAACCTGATGGTGCAAGTCCAAATCCTTTACGGGCATCGGCGTCCCGGCCCTGCCGGGATCAGAAGAACTGGCTGCCGATAGCAGCACGGTAGAGAGCGATAGGGAGCCGGCGAAGTCCGCCACGCGGGCAGGACATCCCGCCCTCACTACCGAATGATTGGTCAACAACCAATCAGGAGGAACCGCCATGCCATGGAACATGATCGCCGTACCGGACAAGCCGCCAAGGCAGCAAAAGATTCGCCCACCCAGCGTAAACCCGCCCAAGCCCGTCCAGCCACCCAAGCCCGAGAAGATGAAGGCGCCGCCGGGCTATGCGTGGCGGTGGCAGAAGTAGGCCGTCGCTTGCCGGTTTTACTCGAATAAAAGACGGCCAGAGCCCGTCCCGAAGGCCGTCCCGCTTGGAACGGGTGACCGTGAATCGCGCCGACGGCCAAGCCCGGACTCCCCGCACGCCCCCTTTCGGCTTCAAAGACGGCTCCGCAGGCCGGGGCCGCCGTCTTTGCCCTGCCGAAGGCGACGGACGCGGACGTGGGGCGCCGGGGACGCCTTCCCGGCGGCCACGATGGGCAGGCCTTGACCACTCAGGCGAAGGTTCCAGTCGCCCGGAACCTTCAGGGCATTCCAGCCAGAATCCCCATCCCCGCCGTCCTTCCAACGGGCGATGCGGGCCGCCACGCCGCCCCAGACGCATCAGTGCAACCTGCTCCGGATTAAGCACTTGCACCTCGTTTTGGCTTGACTTTCCACCGCCCAAGCGCTAAGCTCCGCGTAGTGAGTGTGGGGATGGGAGCGATGGCAATGAAGACCACCGGCCAGTTCAAGGACGCGCGGTTCATGTCCGCGCAGGAAAAGCGGCGGGTGCTGGGGCACTGGGTCAAGTTCCTCGAAGGGGGCTTCGAGGCCCGCCTCTTCACCGCCAGCCTTTACGCACACCTCTCCCAACGGTGCGCCTTCGTGGCCCACTTCGACCGCGCCGGGTTCCACGCCGTCTACTTCAAGGACCCCTCGGCCACGCAGCGGTTCCTCGACCAGTTCGACCGGGCCAAGGGCTGCCGGAGCGTCGAGTACGGGGAGACGGGTTGGATCGACGCCGATGATTATCGCGACATCAACGGCGCGATGGTCGATGAGGCGATGGGACGGCTTCCCGAACTTCGGCGGATGCTGCGGGAGCGGGAAGTGGCCAAGGCACGGCAGGAGTTCGCCACGGCCGGGGCGAACCTGAAGCGGCTCACAGCGGGAGGCGCGTCGGAATCGGCACCCCAAGGGGAAGGAAACTGATATGCCATACCGTTCAATACTCGTGAAGCCGCCGCTCTTCATGCGGCATCGTGGCACCAAGGTTTTCCACATCTTCCGCCGCGACGATGCCGACAGCGGCGTGCTGCGCCAGTACACCTACACCCTCGACCCCATCAACGGAAGCGACGAAGAGACCGACGGCGTGGTCACCTTCGATGTCCGGAACCTGTCCACGTGGCAGGCACCGCCCCATCCGCCATTCCTGAACGGCAATGACGACACGCCAGACAATCGCAAGGCGTGGAAGCGGCACGAGGCCGGAAGGATCGAGGAAAAGGCCATTAAGGCGGCGATCCGGGCGGCTCTGGACAAGGGCGAGATCGGATCGTCAGGAAGCAACAGTCGGTGAACGTCAGTTTGCAACAGCAACAGGAGGCAACATGAAGGCGAAAGTCGAGTTGACGGCGGAGTCGTTGAAGGCGGTAATCGAGTCGAAGCATCCCACGAGCCTGACCCAGTTGGCTCACTTCCTGGGCTACAAGGGGTCGGTCAGTTCGGGGCTGACCAAGAAGTTCCGCGGGCTGATCCCAGACATCGATGCCCTGCTCAAGGGCTCGGCGGGAACAGCGACGGGCACGACCAGCGCTGCTGGCAAGACCGAGGCGGCGAAGGACAAGCCCGCCAAGGCCAAGAAGGCGACACCCACGACCCTCGCCAAGGCCGCCAAGTCCACGACAAAGCCTACGGCCAAGTCCGCCAAGTCCGTCGCCGCGCAGGGCAAGTGGAAGCACGACCCCCGCAACCCGTTCCGCCAGGGCAGCGCTTACGCGCTTTGCTTCGACATCCTGGCGGCCCACAAGGACGGTCTCCCGCGCGAGAAGCTGGTCGCCCTTCTGGCGGCGGCCACGGGCAAAGATGCCAAGCACGCCGCGTACGATGCTCAGGTCCTCCTTTCGGCCCGCCCCAACGAGGACGGACTGAACAACAACGACAGCCCTTGCCGTCACCGGTCGTGCCGCCCCGGCTTCTGGGTCCGTCGAGAAAACGGCCACGTCAAGCTGATGGTCGACTGACAGCGGCGTTTCATCTCCAAGGAGCGAACATGATCGTCATAGCCATGGAAGGCGGGCTCGTGCAAAGCGTCTCCAGCGACGACCTCGCCGAGCAGGGCAAGGAGGTCGTGGTCATTGACTACGATGCCGAGGGGGCGGACGCCGACGAGCTTCACCAGATTCCGCAGGGCGAGGGCGAATCCGAGCCAGCAACCATCGGGCGCCACGAGGTCGGCGTCCTGTTCAAGCCGGTGGCCGAGTACCTGAAGGCGAACCCATGAAGCACCCGTTCAGAGACTACACGACCGAGGAAGCCCTATCGCTCGCGCGGGACTGCAAGTACGGCCCGCTGCCCAAACCTGACGACCCCACGCCGACCATCGACGATGCCATCGAGATCATACGGAACCACCCCTCGTGGAAGGCGTTCAACTGGATCACAGGCTACACGGCGGTGCAGGTCCTGCGGGCATCAAGGGGAGAGAAGGTAGACTGGACGTGAACATGATTGACCGTCCGCCACCCACCAAAGGTCGAATGATCGAACGGGCTGTTGAAACGGCTGAAAGCATCATGCGGATACACAAGGTACTCGTGGACGAAGCCGAGAGAAACGAGAAAGACCCCATGAAACGCTGCTGGTACCGACAGGATGCCAGACAGGCTCATATCGACTGCCTTAACGCCATGCGGTTCTACGGTCTTATCAAGGACTTCAGCCTTTCCACCTGCAAAGCCATCCCGATTGACCCCTGACTATCGTGGAATCACACCATGAACAAGCCTGACCTGTCACCCAGTGGTCCGTATGCCACCGCCGAGGACATCGGGATCGCCCGCGAGCGGGGTGCCACCGTCAAGCAAGTCCGCCAGGAACGGGCCAACGATGACATGGCCTTGGCGCCACCGATCCGCAAGGTTGCCAGCAAGTCGCACAAATGCTTCGGAACGCACAGCCGCATTCTCTCGCAGGAAACGATCGATGCCAGTCCTCGCCTGCAAGCCAGCGGCCGCCGGGCGGGCAGTAAGCAGGTCGAGCCTGGCAGTTACGCCCGCAAGGAATGCGACTTCCGATCCCGTGCCGAAAAACGCAACGCCGACGAGCGCCGGCACGACGGAGAGAAGGCCCCATGAAGAAGCAAGTTTTGGTCTACGTGAAGGTCTACGTGAAGGCGGCGAACGATCTCAAGAAGGGCGACCACATCGTGACCGGCAGGATGGTCGTAGCCGAAGTCGAGTCCGTAGAGGCGTTCGAGGACTCGACCAAGCGCCCCTGCGTGATCGCCGTGGCCCGAAGCGGCAAGGCGAAGCGGACGGCGATTGTCTCGGCCCTGAACTTCCTCGCCGACGAGACCGTTCTGCTCGTGGAGTGAATATGCAAGCGCTTATCCATCCGATCGCTGACCCTACCGAGGCTTTCAGGCGCCGCCGGCTGGTCGAGATCAATACAGCACCGACGGGCCGGCTGGAACTGGAACGGCGTCACGGGCAAGTCTGGGACCTGCGGGAACTGGCCGCGACGTTCATTATCATTGGATTCGCGGCGCCGTATGTCGTCGTTCGTCGTAAATCCGACGGTGTGCGTGGCTCGCTGGAGTTCCAGCACCAGCCGCGCCTCTACTTCAACTGGCAGGAGGATCAGTGAACGGGCTCCTCGAAGCGATGATCGTGCCGGCGATCTCGATGACCTACAGCCGGGCACACAAACTGGGCACCACCAAGCAGGGCGGAGGCGGACGATGATCTGCGTGTTGCTGTTGTTGGTGTTGCTGGGGGTGGTCGTAGGCATCCCGTTCGGCACCTGGCTGTATTTCTACGAGAATTTGGGCGGCGGGCCGGTCGCCAGGGGCATCCGGCGGGAGAACAAGGCGGCCCAGCAGGCGTACCTGCAATCGCTGTCGCCCGCAGACCGGAAGGCCTACGAACACCACGAGATGCGTAAACGGGCATACGCAGCTTACGGACGTTACCAGCGGAACGGGGCTAGCGATTGGGACGACGTCACCAAGGTCCCTGATTTCCCTGACCAGAATCTGGAGCCCGAAAACCCGTTGGGGTTTCCGAAGAAGTGGAGCCCGCCCCGCTGGCGGGCCGCCGCCAAGCCCGACGCCGTCCCTCCTTGGCGGACGACCACTCGTCCCAGAGGGCCTTGGCCCGCGCGTCCCCGACGCCTTCCGACGCGCCCCACGCCTTGAGGCAGCACCCGGCCCTGAACCAGCGGGACTCCGATTCGGCGTCCCAGTAT
>Ga0118677_10003976_pt1 | contig 27326 bp, 25 predicted proteins | sample AliMusrvi5mmetaG_FD_86154 | JGI IMG/M metagenome (GOLD analysis project Ga0118677, IMG submission 86154) | reverse complement strand
TTCAAATGGCTGGTAAAACTGAATTGGTAGTATTTATACCAAAAAGCGCAATTGATATGCTTACACGTTACCTGTGTATTCAGAATGTTTCAGAAACTGATAAAGCAAAAGTTACAGTGATCATGTCGAAAGAAAAGAGCATGAGCAAGGCAAAACAAGTGGAAATTAACGGCATACCGAAGTAATAATTAAATCCCAAATTCCAAATTCAAAGATACAAATTTTAAAAAAAAAAGCTTCTGGGAAAAGGGGGCTTTTTTTATTGAGAAAGGTGCTCGGATTGCAAAACCATTTAAATGAATTATCCGGTAATAAACGTTTATAAACGTTTATTACCGGATAATAATTCAGGCATTTTTCTTACTTGAATTGAGAAGATAAAAGCAATGATTGCGAAAAATAAAATAATTAATTTGCTGATTAATAGATTTTTTAAAAGCAAAAAAGCAATAGCTGCCACAACAAATTATATAGTTGAAATAGCTGCCTAGGCAACTATTGAGGCGTTATCAACAAGGCGAAGAAAAGAAAGCGTAGTACGAGCTTGACAGGGTACAATAAACTTGACAGCGGTTTACAAACTTGACAACATAATATAAACTTGACAAATAAAAATTAACAATTAACTTAAAACAAAATTTATGAAAAAAACAACTTTATTTTTTCTTGTATTTGTAGCGCATATTTATTTTTCAAATGCACAATGGGTGCAATGTGGACTTTCAGACAAAAATGTTACTACATTAACGGCATATGGCAGTAATATTTATGCAGGTACTAATGATGGGTTGGTTTATATTTCATCGGATAGTGGCAAAATTTGGACATCAATAAGTAATGGGATACCAGCGGCAGCAAACATTAGTTCAATTTTAGTATATGGAAATTATTTATTTGTTGGAACCAATGGAGATGGAGTTTATTTATCTACAAATAAAGGTACGAGCTGGATAGCTGTTAATACAGGATTGACAAATAATAAAATTTTTACGTTAGATAATTACTATAGCGCTATATATGCTGGCACCTTCGAAGGAGGTGTTTTTTTTACAACAAATTATGGCGCAAGTTGGACTGCATTGAATAATGGTTTAACAACTGATTATAATAAATGGATAAGTAAAATTAAGATTAACGGTAAAAAAATATTTGCAGGATGTTTTCGGGGTCTATTTTCATCAACAGATTATGGTACTACATGGACAGCAACAACATTCAAAGATGACCAAATAAATGGTATTTCCAAATATGGCTCAAATTTATATTTAGGAGCAAGCACAGGAGCATATATTTCAACTGACAATGGAATAAGCTGGACACTAAAATATAAGTACGCAGTAGGTGATATAATAGCATATGATAAAAAAATTGTAATGGAATCTAATAATGATAAATATCAGAATGGTGTATACATGAGTACAAATGATGGAGATAGTTGGTCTATTGTCAATGAGGGATTGCCTTTGGAATACACTACAGTATCTATTGGTCATTTTGCAGCATTAGGTAATTATCTTTATGCAACAACTGCACATAAAACAAAAAAGGGTGTATATTTATTAAAACCTGAAAATATTTTGGGAGCTGTTTCTACGTCAACCAGTACTTCAACAACAACTTCAAGTAGTACTTCAGCTAAATACACCTATGAATTAGATAAATTTGAATCCTCATATGGATTAAGTACATATTATTACAAGGTTTATAATAATGGTATTTATTATGACAAATTTAAAGTTTATTATACAACTCAGCCTGATTATATTAATAGTTCTGAACCTGCTTTTTATAGTTGTCCTGTTATAGGTGGAATTGATTGTGTAAATAATGAATATTTTTCTTCCAGTACGTATACTGGTGGTTATACAAAAAAATATCCTTCTATTGATGCTTTAATAACAGCTTGGGCAAAAGCATATTTTAAAGCAATTTATGGTAATTAATAAAATAATAATCGCCCAGTTGATAATAACTAAGGCTTCGTTGTGCACGCAGTGAAAACGATGAAGCCTTAAGTTGCACGAAGCCGCTCTTCATTATGGGGATATCGCTTTTTAATTCAGGGGATGGAGTGCCGTTTTACTGGCTTACCCTCGGCTGGGAATGCTCAAAGGGTATATTTTGAGACAGGATTTGTTGCTTTTATTCTACTTTACTCATTATTTTTTCTTCTCTCTTTACAATTTTCTTTAAAATTTCCGTTTTTGGACAATACAATATCACCCCGCTAAAATGCAGTGATTAATTGCTGAATGATTTAGATGCTAATAGTGACGATAACTCAAGTTTAGGCGGACCTCTTTTAGGCAGATTTTCTATAGTAAGCATAGTTTCTGTTTTGCAGCATGGACACATCCTTGGATTAAAAGGTTCCACGATAATAACTTGTTGGATTAATTTTGTTTCGTTAGTTGGCATTTGCAGTAATATTTTTGGAATAGTTACCTTTTTGCTGGTACTGCTCAATATTCCGTAATGCCTGATCTTTACAAATTTCTTGGGCAATATGTGCATAGCAAACCTGCGAATAAACTCTATGCTATCTAAGGGCATCTCCAATTTTTTTCCACCCTGACGATAATCCTTATAGGTGAATGTTACAGTGTTTTTGTTAACGTTTATGATGCGATGATTGCTGATAGCAACTTTGTGTGTATAGCGACCAAGATATTCCAACACATCCTTTGGTTCACCAAATGGCCGCTTGGCATAAACAACCCATTTCTTTTTGAATAAATCGTTTTTCAACTTTTTATCCAAAACGCCAATCTTATTCTCAAGCGCTTCCACATATTTTGCCCTAAACACTTTGCTCATGGCTTTAACCGGAAACAGGAATTTACCTTTGCTGCGGGCAGTTCTCCATTGTCCTTGAACGGTTAGACCGCCTCCGGGAACAATGCAATGCAAATGGGGATGCAGTGTCATTGTTTGCCCCCATGTATGCAGAATAGCAATCATCCCCGTGTTTGCGCCCAAATGTTTGTGGTCTTTGCCAAAAGTGTTCACAGTGCCCCATGATGCCTCAAACAGTGCGTCGTAAACTTCTTTAGGTTTATGCAATGCTAATTGATTTAGCAAGTCTGGAAGAGTGAATACCACATGGAAATACGGGACAGGTAGAAGTTCGGTTTCTCTTTTCCGAATCCACTCCTCCCTGTTCTTCCCCTGGCACTTTGGGCAATGCCTGTTTCTGCAACTATCATAACTGATGCGAATGGTTCCGCATGATGTACAAGCATCCACATGCCCGCCTAATTCGGCTGTACGGCAACGCTTGATTGCGCCCAATGTACGCAATTGCCAGGCATTGATGTGAGCATCTTGCTCCACCTGTGACCAATGATTTCTTAAAACACCGGCCACCTCAAAAGAAGTGCGCATTACTACTTTTTACCCGGGTAAAGCGTTTCCATTGGACTAAATGTCCGTTTTGGCATTATCCGGGCAACATGCAGGTAAATCAGCGTGGATTGAATGCACGTGTGACCCATGAGCTTTTGAATGGATAAAATGTCCAGGCCATCTTCCAAAAGATGAGTAGCGTAAGTATGCCGCAGGGTGTGAACACTCACTTCTTTTATAATACCTGCTTCTTTTACTGCTTTCTTTACCACACTCTGGATACTTCTGTTTGAATAGCGATTATCAAAATCACCTCCGGCACGTTCACCTGGCTTTCCATTAAACAGCCATACATTGGGCTTCTCCTGAGTAATGTAAGTTTTAAGCCCGCGTATGAGTATATCACATAACGGCACATAACGATCTTTGCTCCCTTTGCCTTGTTGCACATGCAACATTTTGCGATCGAAATCCAAATTGGATAACTTGATGTTTCTTACTTCAAAACAACGCAATCCGCATCCATACAGTATCCCAAAAAGAACCCGGTGTTTGAGCATTTCCGGAGTTTTCAAAAGTCGCTTTACTTCTTCTCTGCTCAATACCACAGGAAGTTTTTTTTCATGGTGGAGCTTGGGTAGTCTAATCCGTTTTTCATTCAGTCCGCGCATCTTGAAAACAAAGCGGAGTCCAAATACTGTGTGTTTAAAATACGAATCAGAAGGAGTGTCATGTTCCTGCTGCAAATAATACAGGTAATCATCTATTTCATCCGGTTCCAATTCTGTCGGCAGGCAGCCGAAATACAGCGCCATCGCTGCCAGGTGGATAGAATAATTTCTAAATGTGCTTTCACTTTTTCCCGAAAGCGAAATCTTTTTTTTGAAGTCTGCTAAAAGTTCAGAAAAACCCGCTACCTTTGCACTGGCGGCAGTGATAAGGTTTGCTTTTTGTTCTTTTTTTTCATTATTGATAAGTTTTGAATTTATTTGCAAAAGTAAGTATTAGCACTGCTGCTTTTTTAAAACTACCGCAAGGTTTCGTGCAACGAAAAAATTGCAGCAATTGAAAAAACTGCTGCAATTTCTAGCTCGTTATCGTTCATGCTTAGAAAAAACCCTGAGACAGACAGACTGTTTATAACTTGTACGGACTTTTAAAATAAAATTGACAGACAATATCTAATTTTGCAAAAATATATTTGACATGAAAGTAAATGAACCTCTTTTTGACTATATCAATCCCAACACAGACTATCAAATTTTAAATGGAGATAGCTTGAAGATACTTAAAGGAATTGAAGATAAAAAATTTGACTTAATTATAACTTCACCACCTTACAATGTTGGGAAATCCTATGAGACAAAGACAAGTATTGAAAAATATCTTGAATCACAAGAAGGAATAATAAATGAGCTTGTAAGAACCCTTTCAGACAAAGGAAATTTATGTTGGCAAGTTGGTAACTATGTTGACAAGGGCGAGATATTCCCTTTAGACATTTATTACTATCAGATATTTAAAAAACACGGTCTCAAACTTCGCAACAGAATTATTTGGCATTTTGGACACGGGCTACACGCTTCAAATCGGTTTAGTGGACGCTATGAAACTATACTGTGGTTCAGTAAAACCAATGATTATATTTTCAACCTTGATGATGTCCGTGTTCCTTCAAAGTATCCAGGTAAATTACATTTTAAAGGAGCGAAGAAAGGCCAACCATCAGGCAACCCTCTTGGAAAGAATCCAAGCGATATTTGGGAAATCATTGCTAATGACTGGGAAACTTCAATGTGGAACATCCCAAATGTAAAATCAAATCATCCTGAAAAAACAGGACATCCTTGCCAGTTTCCAATTGAGTTAGTAGAACGCTGTGTTCTTGCATTGACAAACGAAAACAGTTGGGTGCTTGACCCATTTTCAGGAGTGGGTTCAACTGTGATAGGTTCAATTAAAAATAACAGGAACGCTATTGGAATTGAAAAGGAAGAAGAATATTGCAATATTGCCAGAAAGAGAATTGAAGAACTTAACGAAGGTAAATTAAAAATAAGACCGATAAACAAACCTATTCACATACCATCTGAAAAGGACAAAGTAGCGCAAGTACCTATAGAATGGACACAACTTGAATTGCAGAATGTAAACGGAAGTTATAACGGAATAACCCATAAAATATGAAAATAGCACAAAAATATTCTCATTTAAACGGAGAGGAATATCTTATTGTTCATCACAATAAACTTTATAAAGAAATAAAAGAGGTCATTGCAAATATTGACGCAGAAACTCTTAGAACAAAGATAAGTAAAGAGAAAAGAAAAATCGGTAATTCTTTGCTATCTCCTATTGACTTAAATAAAGCCTTTAATGTTGCTTTTTATAAACGAAAATGGGAAGAAAGCAGATACAATTACTATATCACTCTTGACCGTGAATTAATGGAGAAAAGTTTGTTAATGTCAGCTAAAGAACAAAAGGAATTTCTAATTGAGAACGGAGAAAAAGAACCAATTTACAGTTATAATCAAACAGATTTTGTAAAAGACAAGATTGCCGTCGAAGTTCAGTTTGGCAAGTATGCTTTTGTAGCTTTTGATTTATTCGTAAAACATATGCTTTTTTATTCAGGTGGTAAAATTAATCTTGGAATTGAAATCCTTCCGACTAAAAAAATGCAAGCTCAAATGAGTAGCGGTGTTGCCTATTATGAAGGCGAAGTTTATAATGTAATGAGACAAGGTCGAAATAGCCCACCAGTTCCTTTGTTAATTTTGGGAATAGAACCAGAATAAAAAAAGCACGAAACGATAACGAAAGCATTGCCGTAATATTTTTTTTGCAGGTGGACGTGGGGTAAGAAAGTTCAGTGCTCTTTCAATCATTTGTACGGTCAGAAAGGGCAGTGCCTTTAATTCCTGCAAAAAAAATAAAAACGGCAATACTCTGTCCGTTATTTACACATTCGGGAATAGACCTAATGCGAAAATGTTAGTGAATGTTCTACAAAATTATAACAATCCCTCTCTTTTCAATGCATAGCCTGCTTTGGAGCAACCCAATTTCATAATTTATCTTAATTGTTGAAAATAACTTTTTTTATTTGCCTGTAGTTTACAGCAAGTCCTTAAATTTGCATGATTATCTTTACAGGATAAATCAGGATAATTGAGAGTACTCTGAAAAGTAAAAAAGAAAAATAAAACCACAAAAACACCAATACACTTCACCCCGTGGGATAACTCTGTTTTTAAAATTAATCATTAAATCTGAAAAATATCCAACGGGGTAAACTACACAAAATAATATAAACCAATTCACCCCGTTGGATATAGTGATAATTCAAATAAGGTGAAAATTGGAAAATTATCCCACGGGGTAAATAGCTTTTTGTGAAATTTTGTGTTTTAGAGTTTTAGTGGTAAAATAAACTTATTGGAGTGGATTCTATTTTTTATTTTTCTCAGTAACTCTGTGTTTATCTTTTCCTGTAAAATAAATTAAATTACCCCAGGCATGAAAACCCTTTACTCCGAACGTAGATACGTGATCAGCATCATCATGATTGCTATCGGGGTTATTTTTGTTGTCAGGCTTTTCTACCTGCAGATCATTGATGACAGCTATAAAGCTTCGGCCGACAGAAATGTGCTGAGGGTGCTTCCGCAATACCCCGCAAGAGGTCTCATTTACGACCGTAACGGAAAGATACTTGTCCACAACGAAGCCACCTACGATCTGATGGTGGTGCCCAAGGAAGTTAAGAACATTGATACTGCTTCGCTCTGCCACATCATTGGCATCAACAACGAAACATACAATTCAAGGCTGGAAAAAGCGCGGAACTATTCCAATTATGCTCCTTCCATTTTTGAACGCGAGATACCGCAGGAACTGTATGGTTTCCTCCAGGAAAAGCTTTCAAATTTTCCGGGCTTTTACATCCTTGCGCGTACTCTTCGCAAATATCCTTACAATATCGCTGCGCACACACTGGGCTACATTGGCGAGGTCAACCAGGATGTGCTGGACAACGACAGCTATTACAAACCGGGCGATTACATCGGCGTCAGCGGCATTGAGAAAAGCTACGAAAAAGAACTGCGGGGAAAGAAGGGTGTGAAAATTATGATGGTTGATGTTTTCAACCGCGAGAAAGGCAGTTTCCGCAACGGATTATACGACACTGTGTCGGTAGTGGGGCAGGACCTTACCACCACCCTCGATGCCGATCTGCAGGCCTATGGCGAAGAGTTGATGAAGAACAAAAGAGGAAGCATTGTGGCTATAGAACCCAGAACAGGAGAAATACTGGCGCTCGTTTCAAGCCCATCCTACGATCCAAACCTCCTTGCCGGCCACGACAGATCGAAAAATTATTTCAAACTTCTGAAAGATATTAAACAAAAGCCTCTGTTCAACCGGGCGCTGATGGCAACATACCCGCCCGGCTCGACATTCAAGATCATGAATGCTCTGATCGGTCAGCAGTTGGGTGTGCTTTATCCGTCCACACGTTTTCCTTGCAGCCTTGGTTTCCACATGGGCATAGTGGATGTAAAATGCCATTCGCATCCGTCGCCTTGCAATCTTGAAGAATCAATACAGAACTCCTGCAATTCCTATTATTGTTATGCTTTCAAAGCCATCATTGAGAAATTGGGAGCGAAGAACACAAAGACAAGCTTCAATGTATGGCGTGATATTGTGATGAGCTTCGGCTTTGGCAAAAAGTTTCACAATGATCTTCCCAATGAGCTTGCCGGAAATATTCCTACTGCCGATTATTATGATAAAATTCACGGAACAAATGTTTGGCGTGCGCTTACGATCATCTCACTTGGCATCGGGCAGGGCGAGATCACTGTGACTCCGCTTCAGCTTGCCAACTTTACGGCTGTTATTGCCAACAGGGGCTATTATTACATTCCGCATATCGTGAAAGGCATTGGCACTTCAAAATTCATTGATAAAAAATACACCACCAAACAGATTGTAAAAATTGATTCGGGTTATTTTGATGCAGTGCTTGAAGGGATGCGTTTGGTTATTGATGCAGGAACCGGAGCCGGAGGGAAAATTGAAAAGATCAAAATGGGAGGCAAAACCGGCACTGCCCAAAACCCTCACGGTGAACCTCACTCAATTTTTATTCTGATCGCACCGCTTGATAACCCTAAAATAGTGTTGTCGGTAATTGTTGAAAACGGGGGCTGGGGTGCCGACTGGGCTGTTCCTATCGCCAGCCTTATGGTTGAGAAATATCTGAATGGTGTGGTGAAAAGAGTGGATATGGAGAAAAAAATGACTGAAGGAAGTGTATATTATCCATGAGAGAACAAAAAAACATATTCTCCAATATTGACTGGATCACGGTTGGCATATACCTGGCGCTTGTTACCATCGGGTGGCTTAACATTTATGCCTCTGTCTATAGTGAAGATCATAATAACATTTTTGATTTTTCGCAGATATTTGGCAAGCAAATGATCTGGATTGCATGTGCCATTGTGATCAGCCTTATTATTCTGTCTATTGATATTAAATTCTTCCCTGCTTTTGCCAACTACATTTATGCCTTCGTCATGCTATTGCTCATAGCAGTGTTATTGTTGGGAAACGTTACAGCGGGTTCAAAATCCTGGTTCCTGATAGGTAGTTTTAAACTTCAGCCTGCTGAATTTGCAAAGCTCGCCACAACACTGGCTCTTGCCAAATACCTAAGCACTATTGATATCAAAATTCAGGACATCAAAACCAAGATGATTTCATTTCTTATTCTTGGTTTTCCTGCCGGTCTGATCCTGTTGCAAAATGATACCGGCTCAGCGTTGGTCTATATTTCATTCGTTTTTCTGCTCTATCGCGAAGGGCTTTCAGGCAATGTCCTTATCATAGGTCTTGTTGCAATTGTGCTATTTCTCCTCACTCTTCTGATTGATAAATTTATTATTATCGGAGTACTTGCAGGCATCGCCCTCATACTGTTCTTTTATATTCGTAAACGCAGGAAGGAAATTATTACGCTTATTGGAATTTTTCTTCTTACAGCAGGCTCTGTTTACATGGTTGATTATGTTTATAACAATGTCCTGGAGCCACACCAGAGGAACAGGATCGCTGTTTTAATTGGAAAAGAAACTGATCTGAAAGGGGTGGCATATAATGTAAATCAGTCAAAGATTGCTATTGGCTCCGGCGGATTTTTTGGTAAGGGATTTTTGCAGGGTACTCAAACAAAATTCGATTTTGTTCCGGCGCGCAGTACTGATTTTATTTATTGCACCGTTGGCGAAGAGTGGGGATTTGCGGGCAGCGCTGTTGTCATTGCGCTTTATGTTATGCTCTTTCTCCGGATCATCAAATTGGCCGAGCGACAACGCTCTGTTTTCAGCAGGATCTACGGATATGGTGTTGCATCAATTCTGTTTTTCCATTTCATGATAAACATTGCCATGACCATTGGATTGGCTCCTGTGATCGGCATCCCTTTGCCCTTTATCAGCTATGGAGGTTCTTCATTGTGGGCGTTTACCATCCTGCTTTTCATATTTGTCAAACAGGATGCATGCAGGCTTCAACTGTTGTGATAATGTGCCATGTTAATTGAATAAGTATAAGGGTTAGTTTTGAGGAATGATGTAAGGGAAAACAACACATCATCACTTGAAAATACAACTACCCTTTGTAATTCATTCACTGATTTCCCTGGCTCCTTTATACTCCCTTACCTTATTACCTTTCCTCTATAGTTACCCAAAAGGCTACGCGCACTAAAGTCATCGGATGACTATCCGCCCTATCAAAACAAGATTAACTCATAATTTCATTCAGTATCGTGTGCAAATTGCATTTTCATTTCACTTACCCTGTCAAATACCCTTGCTACTTTTCTCCAATAAAAAAGGCAAAGATCATATCGCTATTCTCTTTGCCTTTTTAAAGTCTGATTAATTTCTATCCTAGTAGAACATCCATCGGTTATCCACCACTTTTGCATTCTTTTCAAGGGCAGGATAAACCTCATACGATTGATTTGAAAAACTCTGTAATAACTGTGTAATTGTCTGTTTGTAATCTTTCGTCACCGGAGCATCAACATAACGATCGAGATAAACTACATACACGCCAATATTCCCTTTCAATGGTTCTGACATTGTTCCGGGTTTCATGGTGAAGATGTTTCCGATAATTTTTGGTTCCGGACCAAAACCAGGAAGCGAGTATGATGAAAAAGTAAGGTGGTCCAGCGTGTCAACCTTTGAACTGTCTTTCACAGCCAGTGTTTCAATTGAAATACCTGCGGTTTTCATTGCAGTGATCTTTTTGATGATCATCTCTGCTTTCTTTTCAACTTTTGCAAATGGTTCGATTTGTGTCTTGATCTGTTCCAGCGGAGGGATTCCTTTTTCTCTTATTTCTTTGAGATAAGCAACCACGTAACATGTCTGCAGATCGAACACCTTTGAAACGTCACCTTTCTTGGTAGCTTCATCAAATACCCAGCGTACAATTTCCCTTGGTGCATCCAACCCGGGAATATTATTTGTCATGGGTTTTAAATCCGGAGCGCTTTTTTTAGTAAGTTTTTTCTTTGGTACAGATGTGTTAAATTGATCCATGGTTGTATTTTCTCCTGCAAATGCACTTGCAGTATTGTAAATATCATCAGTTGTTTCCTTACTTGGTTCGGTTTTTTTCGTGATAACTGCAAGCTGAACTTTTCTGAAAAGTTTCTTTTTCCCTGTAACTTTAATAATGTGGAATCCAAAATCTGTTTCAACAACTTTTACATCGCCAACCTTGCCAACTGCACAGGCATTGGTAAATGAGCTTATCATTTTGCCGCCGGCATCAACATCAGTAAACCAATCAAGGTCGCCCATTTTTTTCTTTGCTACTTCGTCATCCGAAACTGATTTGGCCAAAGTGTCAAATAGCTTTGGATTTTTCTTTATCACAAGAAGCAAACTGTCGGCCATTTTCTTTGCTTTTTCTTTTGTCCTGGTAATGGTTTCAGCGGCTCTCATTGCACCTGCGTAAGAAATTAAGATATGGCTTGCTTTCATTGAATCCGGCCTCATCTCGAATGCCATTACCTTTGCAATGGAATAAGTGTAATCATTAAATAATGGTCCGATAACATCGCCAACTTTAGATTTGAAAATAGTAGAATCAAAAGGAGCGGGCATCTTTTCTTTCTTGTAATAAGTGCTGTCGTACTTATCATCCGAGGTCTTGTTCACATACGTCATGATGTTCGATGTGTCAAGAGGTGTAAACTCACTGTAAATTCTGGTGATATCAGTATTTGCTTTCTTGAGATCGGCAGCAGAAGGTACTATATCAAAAGTAACATACTCTATATCGCGTGAGGCTTCAGTAATTTCGTATTCATGCTTGTGTTTATCATAGTATGCCTGCAGATCTTCCGGTGTTACGGTGACTTTGGTGTCAGGAATATTTGAATATTTATCAACAAAAAAGCGAAGAACAGCTTTTTGATTTTGCTCAATATAATTCTGTTTTGCCATTGCCTTGGGAATGTAATATCCTCCTTTTATCAGGTTCACATATTTGTTGTAGATCCGGTCAGCTTTGATTTGATCTTCCAGATAGAGCCATTGTGCCTTGGTACCAGGTGTTTTTTCTTCACGCTGGTCAAGGGTTTTGAGGAAATTTCGCACTGCTTCAGGATTAAATTTTCCTGTTTGAGGATCAGAGAAATTCTGCAGAATATACTGATGCGGTTCTTTGCCCTGTACAAGATCCCACAACTCGTCAGGTGATACAGCAAGTCCTAAGTCGTCATATTCTTTTCCAAGAACGATATCACGAACCAATTGCTTCCATGTGTCATCTTCCAGTTTATACTTTTCAGCAGCGCTCATTTCTTTGCCTGTTTGCTGCTTGGACATTTCTTCCTGTTGTGCAACTTTTTTCTCGAATTCTACGCGGGTGATTTTGTCTCCCAGTACTTCACCGGCGTTGCTTTGTTTATTCCCTTTGTTACTCTTACGCCAAAAGTCACCCAGAACAAATGCGGCTAGAGCTATGCCAATGATAATTGTAATAATTCCACCTCTTTTACGTATTTTCCCGATAAGAGCCATTATATATTTCTTTTAAAATTAAGGGTGCAAATTTAGATTAATAATTCGAATTATAAAATTATTCCTGAAAATTCATTTTGAAATGCTGTATTTGCCTGACAGTATTTGCTGTTTGAAAGGGAAGGACTGCGGTCTTCCGCTGATTAAAAATCCTACTGTATCAATCTTCTTTTATCGTGAAAGAGCCTTTTGGTTTTAATATCTTCCAATGATCAAATCTTTCGTCGGCATCAAGTCCGTTGCCATAAAGAATCTCTTTACCGGTGTTCACTGTAACATATTTGTCTGAATAAATCCGGCCTTTATTTTGATCCCAAACCAGGTGTTCTGTATTCAATTGTTCCTGTTTTTCATTGACGACCACCACATGATTTTTCGCTTCCATGATTTTTGTCCTGGTATAGCTTATGGCATAGTTTGCTGTCAGCTTCGATTTAACCTGCATCATTACGTCATAAAATTTCACATCCACACCTTTTGGCATCTCAGAATAAGGATTGTCACCTTCATAACGATCAAGCTGCGGTGCTTTCACAATTACTGAAACATGCCCTGAATCACTGTAAATGGTTTCAATATTTTTCGCTGTTTCAACCGGAGCATTGGCTTTGCTGGCAAGTGTATTGATCACCTTGATGTCATTTTCACATGCCCATAAAAAAACAAGCAGAAATGAAAAGAGAGCAATATGTTTTCGTGAAAACATAGATCAGGAAGAGTATTTGAATTTAAAGAAAGATCGTGCAGATGCGCTCTGTATGCATGATGGTGCAAGAAATAAGGAACAGGAGGGTGTAGAGGTAAAAACTACTTGTCCCGGGAAAAAAATTAATGCCGCAAACGTTACACCCATTACCAATTACTTTAACATAACTTTTTATTCAAACCTGTGTTTGATAAACCAGCGTTCATAAACTGAAAGACTCAGCACTATTTGTGCAAATTGTTCCCTAATCAGGTTGCTGTCTGTTGTTCCTTTTTGTCCGACTTCAAATCCAAGATTTAAAGTGGTTTTTAGCCGCTTCAACGGGAAGCCCAAACCTGCACTGACAGCATATTCTTTTAACTGGTTGTTGCGTAAAGAAAGATATGATTGGTTATAGCGAAAACCAAGGCGATAATGTACATAACTCCAGTAACCGGAGACAGCCGTATTTTTAGGAGTATATTCAGATCCTGCCGAGATCGTCCAGCTATTTTTCAGTGAATCTTTCTCTCCGAATAATGAATAATTTGTCCAGTTTTGATTCTGGAAATCCAGGCCCACAAGCCATCTGTCGGTCATTCCAAAGGTTATTCCACCACCTATAGTCATTGGCAAAACAATCTTACCCTTTGTGTTGTTTGAATTGATCACGGTGTCTTTAATGGTTTCGAGACCACCTGCTGTAAAAAATCTGTAAGCCAAAGAATCTTCTTCTGCTCTCAGGTGTGAGGAAACGTTGTAAACCGCACCCAGTCCAATTTTAAAACCTTTTTTCAATATGGTTTTACAGTGAATTTTGAAATCCTTTTTTAATGTTGTTTGATATTGTACTCCATAATTGAAAAGAAAATCATTTACCAAAGTGGAATTGGATAGTCTTACTGCCAGATAATTCAAAGAATCAGGAAATGTAACGGTCCTTGTCTTGTCGAGAAATCCAAAGACATAAGCTGCATTTACACCAAAAGAAAATTTCTTTATCCTGAAAGCATTCCCGATATAAAACTGGTTCAATCCGCCCGAGCCTTCGTAAGTGTAATTTATTTTTCCAATGTCAGGCACTGATTGGTAATCCGAAATTTTGTAACCAACGCTGCTGAAAGGCAACAGTCCCATGCTGGCACCCCACCATTTTGTTACCGGAAAACCAATGACAAGATATGCAAGTGAAGTATAATTTGAAACCTGTTTGAAATTTGTTGTTGCCAATTGGAAAAACTGGGTATTGACCCCTGTTTCAAACACAAAAGAGTTTGTATCAAAAGCTGTGTAGGAAGCAGGATTGGAATAATTCACCCCATTGGAATTGCGATAACCATAAGCCATCCCACCCATTCCGATATTCCTTAAATATCTATTATTTTGAAGGTCGCCAATGCCATATCTTGAATAGGGAGAACTGATCCTTGTTTGAGAAAACCCGCTGCCCGCAAGCAGTGAAACAAGTATTACTGTAAGAAGAGTAATTTTTTTATAATTCATTATAATCTAAAATTTCGTTTAACCCAACGAGTACCAATTCGGGTACTGCAAAGATGCTACTTTTTAACCGATCTGCAAAAAAATGTCCGTCGCCTCCGCAAATCACAACTCTTAAAGGATTGTAAATTTCCCTGTACCTTTCTATGATTCCATCCATTTCCGCAACTGCACCATTAATAACACCCGAAAGAATTGATTTTTCAGTGTCGTTTCCTGTTAATTCTTTGAAATCGGTCAGCGACACTAACGGAAGTTTTCCGGTAAAAGTATGCAGACCATTAAATCTTATTAAAAATCCCGGTGAAATGCTGCCTCCGGGGTATGTTTTTTCTGCTGTAATCAGGTCATAAGTGATGCATGTACCCGCATCAATGACCAGCACATTTTCTCCGGGATAAATTGAATTTGCACCAATCACTCCTGCCAAGCGATCTCTTCCGAGTGTTGCAGGTGTTTTATACAAATTGGTGACAGGAATCGGTGTCTTTTCTGAGAATTCAACAAAGCTGAAATTATTTTTCAGATAAACGATAACATCATTACTAACTTCCTTCACAGAGGAAAGAATTGCTTTCGAAAAATCTTTGTGTTTTTCTTTGACGGATTCAATAAAATTGATTGAAAGTTCCGGTGAATAATCAATGTCAGCAAGCTGTTTTTTGTCAAAAACACCTGCTTTCACCAGTGTGTTACCGTTATCAAGTACTAGTTTCATTTTATAAAGTCGGCTGCAAAGGTATGAATATTAGCTTAAAAGATGACATTGTGTCAAATTACAATAATTTTTTTTTTAATATTCAAAAATAATTCTACATTTGCAGCCCTAAATCTATTTTGGTGGGGTAGCTCAGTTGGTAGAGCAACGGACTGAAAATCCGTGTGTCGGCGGTTCAATTCCGTCCCTCACCACAACCCAAAAACAAAAAGCCCGTCGTTCTGTTGAATGCGGGCTCTTTTATTTTATGGAATTCTATAAGGCTTTTGTTCTGCAATCCTGAAAGATTAAATCTTCGTCACACCTCAAGCATTACTAAAATTTTCCTGATTATTAATAAAGCATTTCGGGTGCAACCTTTTCTTCTGTTCCATTTTTAAACATCACCTGGTACTTGATGTAATATTCATGCTTGCCACCTCCGACAATGATATCGCTTATGATTGCCCTTGATGAATCTCTTTTCAGATGAACTACATCTCCTACATTATACTTTAATGCCACTCTGACAGAATCACGGTATGACATAGCTACTGTCAGTGTGCGGTATCTCGCAAGAAAAGAATTGACCAGCATGAGGGAATCTCTTGTGTTCGCCAAATGCTTGTATTTCAAACTTGCATTTTTCGATGCCTGCTCCATGGCCGAAATGGTTTTCTTCTTCTCATTCATGTTTTCATTCAGACTGTATATGGTATAGGCGAGGCCAATAAATACAAGGGATAAAACAACAATGAGGATAATTTTCTTTTTCATCAGTATCAATGATTTGTTTTGTACAAATGTAAGGATTTATACGAACTGATTTCACATAAGTTTCCTGATTGATTAAATTGTAGTAATTTTATGCCTTAATTTAATTGTATGGAATTATTCGAAACTATATTCAACCGCCGCAGTATTCGCAGATATGAAACAAGGCAGGTTGAAGAAGAAAAGGTGCAGGAAATTTTAAAAGCAGCCATGTTTGCTCCTTCTGCAAGGAATAGTCAGGCGTGGCATTTTATGGTTATCACAGACAGAACAATCCTTGATGAGATCAGGTGTGTTCACCCTTATGCAGGAATGCTCGCTGAGGCGCCTCTGGCAATACTTGTATGCGGTGACAAATCCATTGATCCCAGCGAAGGTTATCTGAACACCAACTGCTCTGCAGCTACTCAAAATATTTTACTGGCAGCACATGCATTGGGTTTGGGAAGTGTATGGCTTGGGGTTTTCCCAAGGGAAGAAAGAATTAAAGCCATCGCCGAAGTGCTGAGACTTCCTCAGCATATTCTTCCAATTTCACTTATTGCCATTGGATATTCCGCTGAAAAGCCGGAAAAGCCAGAGAGATTTAAACCTGAAAAGATACACAGGGAAAAATGGTGAGATGGTAAATAATTTACCTTTTAAGTTCAAATATTACCTTTCCTGAAATTTGGATTTTGGAATTTGGATCTTGGATCTTGGATCTTGGATTTTGGAATTTGGAATTTGGAATTTGGAGCTTGGAACTTGGAATTTTTATTTGTTGTTGAAATCATTCATCGTCCTGTCAAGTCCGATGGTTCCAAAACTTTTGACGATCTCAGTGGCGATCTCGATCTTGGGCATTAGAATTTTATTTTCTTCCTCTGTCCATTGCCCCAGCACGTATCTGATCTGATAACCTATGGGGAATTCATTTCCTGCACCTATACGGAGTCTTGCAAATTCATCTGTTCCGAGATGTTCAATGATACTACTTAACCCGTTGTGTCCACCTGCTCCGCCTTTTTTTCTTATTCTCAAAGTGCCTATCGGAAGGGCAATGTCATCAGCAATGACAAGCAGGTTCTCATCCGGAATATTTTCTTTTTTCAGCCAGTAGATGATCGCCTTTCCGCTCAGATTCATAAAGGTGGTAGGCTTGATCAGCACAAATATTCTTCCTTTAAAGCGAAATTCAATATGCCATGCATAGCGCTTCGACTGAAACGCGAGTTTCTCTTTTTCTGCAAGTTTATCAAGCACCATGAATCCTAGGTTGTGCCTTGTATTTACATATTCCGGTCCTATGTTTCCCAGTCCGGCTATCAGGTATTTCATAACTTGGAGTAAGAAGATTGTTTAAAGTTCAAGGTTTAAGGTTCAAAGTTCAATGTTGTCACAGCAGAACTTTACATTTTACATTTTTTTCCTTTTACAATTTACATTCTTGTAAAAAATTCTCTGTTCAAAGTTTCGGATTTTTTGCCTTTATAAAAAAAGGTATAAAGAACTTGTCTTTATACCTTATTCTTTATGCAAAGTGAAAATTATTTTTTCCCTTTATCTGCTTCTTTTCCTTTGTCACCGGCAGCAGGAGCAGCAGGTGTTGCACCAGCTTCAGCAGTAGCAGCGCCTTCGCCAGCCTTAGGAGCTTCTTCAACAACCACTCTTGTTACTCTTACACCAACGATCACTGAATTTGGTGAATCAAGCATGGTGATGTTTTCCAAAGTGAGGTCAGAAACTCTTACTGATTGTCCGATTTCAAGAGGAGAAATATCAACTGTGATAAAATCCGGAAGATTCACCGGAAGAGCTTTTATCTTGAGTTTTCTCAATTTCTGGATCAGCTTTCCTCCCTTAAGGATACCAGGTGATGTTCCGGTTACTCTGATAGGAACGGGAATTGTAACCGGCCTGTCTTCGAAAATTTCGAGGAAGTCGGCATGAAGAATATTATCACCCACCGGATGATATTGAATGTCCTGCAAAATAGCATTGTAATTCTTTCCGTTAACGTCAAGTACTACAGTATAGGCATCAGGCGAATAAACTAATTTTTTAAAACTGTCTTCCTCTGTTACAAAGTGAAGTTGTTCAGATCCGCCATAAAGTACACAAGGTACCTTGCCCTCTTTTCTCTGTTTTTTTGCATCTTTTGTCCCTACGTTCTCTCTCAGAGAACCGCTAATAGATACTGTTTTCATGTTTTGTTTTGAATTAAATGAATAAAAAATTGAATTATAAAATTGGATTAAACTTAAAATGCGTGCTGATGGATTCGTAATTATGAACCCTTCCGATTACATCTGCAAATAAATGTGCTGATGAAAGAACAGTGACTTTGCTGCATTCCTGTTTTAAAGGAAGAGTATCGCTGACAATAATTTCACTGATAGGTGATTTTTCGAGACGCTCAAGAGCTTTTCCCGAAAGTATAGGATGTGTTGCAATTGCCCTGACACTCGAAGCGCCTTTTTCAATGAGCATTTCAGCAGCTTTGCAGATGGTACCTGCTGTGTCAATAATATCGTCAACCAAAACCACATCTTTGTTTTCAACTTCACCAATAACGGTGAGTTTTTCAACAACATTGGCTTTGGCTCTTTGTTTGTAACAAATAACAAGATCGGAATTGAGGAATTTTGCATAGGCCACAGCTCTTCTTGTACCACCTGTATCCGGCGATGACATGGTGAGGTTCGAAAGTCCCAAATTTTTCAGATAAGGAACAAACATTGTAGAACCATATAAATGATCAACGGGAACATCAAAAAATCCCTGTATCTGGTCAGCATGAAGGTCCATTGTTACCACCCTGTCAATGCCAGCGGCACACAACAGGTTTGCTATAAGTTTTGATGCAATCGGAACGCGTGGCTTGTCTTTCCTGTCCTGGCGGGCATATCCGAAATAAGGGATCACCGCATTAATCTTGGTAGCCGAAGCTCTCTTGGCCGCATCTATCATCAGCAACAATTCGAAGAGATTGTCAGAAGGCGCAAAAGTGGACTGAATAATAAACATTTCATTACCCCTGATCGTTTCTTCAAAGGATGGTTGAAATTCACCATCACTGAAAGTGGACACATTTACATAACCCAGTCGTGTTCCATAACACGCAGCGATCTTCTCTGCAAGGTAGCGGGTAGCTCTGCCTGAAACTATATTTACAATAGGTGATGACATAAGCGGATGTTGTTGATTTTAAAAGGAAAGAATTATTACATTATTTCTGGCTGCGAAATTACTGTTTTATTTTGTTCGTCCAAAATATTTTGAAAAAAAATAAAAAATGTTGGTAAAGAAGTGGGAGATAGCGAAAATGGGGAATGGCAGAATCAAAAAGTTATTCCCATCGTAATTTGTGTGTAAAGACAATCGTTTTCCACAATATAGGCAATAGTGTATTTGCCGGATATGGTGAGATTTTTTATCCGGATATCCAGACCTAAACCTGAAGCAATAAAATAAGTAATTGTTTTATCACTTTCCGAATTCAGATAGCTTAATCCGAGTTCGAATGGAAAGTATAAAGGAAAATGATAGCCGTTTCTTTTCATGAAGCCATTTTTTTGCGAATAGAAAAGATTTAACAGGGTTTCCGTTTTGTTATCTCTCTCTAAAGTGTTGTAGGAAATATTTGCTGCGCTTTCAAAACAGCCTGTAAAACCAACGATGTCCTCAAACAAATTTTCAGTAGTTACCGTTGATGTATGGTTGTCTTTTAAAAAAAGAAGGTAACCAAGGCTGCCTCCGATACCAGGACCTGTGATGTTGTCATCGCTGGTTAAACTCATAGGGTAATACATTAAATCTGCGGTAAAATGTTGTTTCTTTTTTCCGGGGAATGGCAAATTCGTATTCTTTTTGTCAGTTTTATTTTCCATGTCGCTCTTTGAATTCACATGATCTCCCCAGCCAAAACTATTGTTGTTTCCTGCGCCGTAACTTTCGTTATTGTAGTAGATCTTGTAATCATTTGAATACTTAACAGCGTAAACACTTCTTTTGGAAACCGAGAGCGACGAATCTTTTGAAACACACAGAACATATTCGATCATTTCCATATCAATGCGACTGATCCTTACAAACAAAGTATCTTTGTTTTTTAAAATGATCAGGTCGCAGTCCAACGGCAGCTGGGTGCATGAGAAACTATCATGTGCAGTTGGTGATTTGAAATTGGTTTCGGCCGGTAAAATTTTCGAAGTAGCAAAAGCACTGTTGGATATTGCAGACAATGGTAACAGCAACATCATTATCAAAATTAAATTTGGGAGGGTTGAATTTCTTTTCATTTTGATAAGGCTTTATGTTGAGTTATTTATTTTAAGAGATCTAAGAAAGTGAAAATAATTTCAGCGATACCGCCATTACTCAAACGATTTTTCAACCTTTGATGTAAGGTTAAGAAAGACGCAGCAATGATTGATATCGGTTTTAAGTTCCAGTTGTCGTTTCAATGCAGTGGCAGCATAGGGTAATAATGTTTTTGATTGCTCATAGTAGTCAATAATTGTTTTGATGGACGCCACACACAGATTCAGGGTAAGCAAAGTATATTCACCCGAAATGTGTTTTCTTTGTTGAAAATACAGTTCGTTGTCAATTTGCTTTTGAATAATTTGAAGGTCCGGTTGCATTTGTGTATAAATTGACCTGCATTTTTCTTCCAATCCTGAATTGAATTCTTCGTTTTTCGCTTCTGTACATAACTTATCAGTGAGCGTTGCTATGTTTTTCATTTTCGGTAGCAAACTTGCACGAAGGGCTTTCATTTTTTCTTTTTCAAGATCATTACAAAAAGGGAAAGAGAAAAATGGAATGTTGAAAAAACATTGAATTTCACTGCCGGGTACAGGTACATTTGGTTTATCAATGCTGATGGCTTTAAGAAAATTATTGGCATCGTAGTTAAGCATCAATAATCCCAGATCATCAGTTAATTCATCCAGCAAATTATTTATCAGGGGATCTTCTTCATTATCTTTTATCATATCAGGTGTGTCAAATCCCATAGGGATCATCGTTGTTTCATCAATAAAATCGAGCCATCCCCAAATACCGGATCTGCGAAATAACAATTCAAGATTGTTCTGACAATTTTTTTTCATTTTTTGAAGATAGCTATTGTATCCATTGATATAGAGAAGATCTTGTTTGGTTTTAAACTTGCGGGCTTTGAATTGCCTTACCTGTGCTGACCTTTCCATCATCTTTTCGTATGTTTCTACAGCATCCGTGCCACTAAACAAATTAGCAAAAATTAGTGTCATATTTTCATCCCATACATTGCGGTCATTCCATATAGGGAAATAATAGCTTATCCAACAATAGGAGCATGACCATTCGAAGAAAAGATAAAGTGTGAAAAACTGTGATGTTTCCTGCCGCAGATCATCTTCATGGTTTTCGTTTTCGCTTCTGTTTACAAAAAGAGGATTCATTGTAGGTGCTTTTTAGGTCAATAAATTTATTTTTTGGCTTGATGAATTTGATGAACAAAGATAATTGAATAGCTTAAATGAATAAAATTTTATCCTGACTAAACCTTGAAAGTTAGAAGAAAACTTTCCAGATTTTGGAGGAAAAACTTTCCGGGTTTATTATCCTGACAGTTTTCCAATTGATGTTGTCCAGTAAAGAAAAACATCGCATTTGCTAATGTCGGTTTTAAACGAGAGTTGTCGTTTTAAAGCTGCGGCAACAAAGGGTTTTAATGTACCTGACTTTTCATAATAATCAATGATCATGCTGATGGGAGCCACTCCAAGGTTAAGCGTGATCAATGTATGTTCGGGACCCATGTGTTTTTCCTGCTGAAAATAAATATTGTTGTCAATTTGATTTTGCACAATGCTTATTTCGGGCAATAATTGCTGATAAAAACTTTTGCACTTTTCTATTAATATTTCATTGAATTCTTCTTTGTTCATTGCAGTTTTGAATTCGTGAAACATTGCATGCATGTTTTTCATTTTAGGCTGCATATTGCCACGCAGCGCTATCATTTTTTCTTTGTCTAAATTGAAGATAAATGGGAATGAAAATAAAGGAATTTCAAAATAACAATCATCCAAAATTGCCGATAGTGCAATATCGGATTCTTCAATGTTTATTGCTTTAAAAAAATGGTTGACATAATCATTCAGGGACAAAAAATCATCACAATCATAAATAGCCTCTTGCAAAAGTTTAATCAAATTATCTTCCTGATTTTCTTTAAAATCATTTGAACCCTGGAAATAAAAAGCCTCTGCAATTTCCTTATCGAAAAGCTCTATCCATTGCTGGAAACCTGATTGTGCAAATACCAATTCGAATTGATCAAGAACAAAATTTTTGCCGGACTCAATATAGTTGTTGTACTTAATTATACAGGAAAGAGTTAATTTATTTTTATGCTTAATTGCCTTCAATTTTCTGTTCCGTTCAATAAATTCCAGACTTTCTTTCAATGTAACATCTCCCTGATCAGGCTCAAATTGAAATGCTGATCTGATGATGAATTCAGCTTTCCAATCTTTGCGTTGATTCCACTTAGTCACATAATAACTTATAAAGGAATAGTATTGAGATGATCCGGAAAAAAGATAAAGCGAAAAAAAACTAAATGCTTCATCATACATTTTAAAGTCGTCGGTGTCTCTTCTGGTCCGGTTGATATAAGCACTATTCATGGAATAAGATTTTGTTGAAAAAATGACTAATAACCATTTTTGATTTGAGATTCTTGATTTAAGATTTAAAAATTAACTATTGACTAATGACTATTGACAAATGACTATTGACCATTGACTTTTTTGAGTGTTGCCGCATTCATTTATTTTAATATTGCACTAAACTTTACTCACCATTGTCAGTATTCCTTTTTCACAAACCGCTTTGTGTTTCTTCTTCTACTAAATCTTTTAATCTCTTTAATATTGATTTCTGGTTTGCTTCAAAATTGTCATTGGCTGTTTTTTCATCAAGCATTTTTGTTTCGAGATCAAATTTGTTTATGGATTTTTTAAAGCTATCGTTCCCTATATAGAAATCAAAACAGGTATAATAACTATGATCAACTGATAAAACTTCAGCGCTATCAGTTACCTTGCTATTTTTATCTTTATTGTAGTGTTCAACAATTTTAATTTCGGCGTTCCTGATACTGTCTAACCGCGACAAAGCTATTTCCAAAAACTCCGATGTGTCACGCTTCCTGACCGGATATAAATTGCAATTGTCAAAATGTTGACTGTAATAAATACCATGGTCAACCCAAAACAGATATTTTGATTCATTCACAATACAACTGTCAGGCACAATAATGTCCAGTGTTTCTGCTGTGCAAAAATTGTAATAACAAATCAGCGTGTCTATAGAGTTTCGTTTTAATTCAGCTATTTTATTTTCGACTTTTTTATCAACTGTTTGCGCAAAAGAAATGTTTAGCGAAAGGATAAAAATCAGGGCTAATATTAGGGTGGATTTGTGGTTTTTCATTTTTTAAAGTTGCTTATAACGATCGCGTGGTTGCTAGTTTGCCGCATTTTAGCGCAATTTCGGGTCACATAAGCGAACGCCCAAAGATAGCAATTTTTGTTTCTGTCACAAATAATAATGGAGGCATGGGTGCAGTCACAATTTATAGGCAGCTTTATCGGCTCCACTAATCATTCTCAATTTATTTTGTAGTATTTTGGTAATAGACCTCTGTCATCAATTTGTTTACATAAAAGAATTCAGTTCCTCTGTCGCTATCACGTCTGTATGCTTTCATTTCTTTGCCAAGTTTGTCTAGTTGCCACCACGTAGGAGCTTCTTGGGGACAGAAAAATTCAAAATCAATTTCATCAAAGGGACGATTTCCTTTTATTTCAAAGTCTTTAAGGTAATTTTTAAGCTCAATACTGTCAACGGTAAAGTGAAACCAATTACTACAATCTCCAAAGTTTTGGTCTTTAGAATCAATAAGAATTGCAGTTTTAAATTTATCTTGCGGTGTCCTATTGCAAGAAGTCAATATGCAGAAAAGAATCGTAAAAATCAAAAATTTAAATAATCGGTTCATTTTAGTTGTAATTATTTAAAGTTGCTTATAACAGAATAGAAATTGCAGCAGTTTTTCAATTTCTTCAATTTTTTCTATAGCCATATGTGCAATTGTTTTTTTCAATCAATTATTTGTGATTACAACTTTGTCTGTAAAGAGAATTTTATCGTTTTGTATCAGCCTTATAAAATACATTCCATTTGCTAAGTTGTCACGATGAAATGTGATAGTCTGTCCTGAAATATTTTTTATTTGTTTTACTTGTTGTCCGAATGAATTGTAAACTATCAGCGCTGCATCTTTTAAAATTAAGTCTGTCTGCAAAGTAGTTTGTATAGAAAAAGGATTTGGGAAAACTCTTAAAAAATTATGATATCCTGTTGTAATTTCCAATATTCCTTCTATTAAACATATTGTGCTATCAACTCCTACATCACTTACCGTAGTATTAGGGTTTGTAGAAGATAAAACAACTGTATCCTGAAGAATATTTAAAATTGTTGGCAGTGGAATTATGGAGTTAGTATCTGTAGAGGTAATACTATCATAACAACCAGAGACTCCCTTTGAATTGGTTTTGATTAAATAAATATCTCTAAAATTATTTGAAAATCCTTCAGCACCACCGCAAATAATAGTTCCACTGTCATTAGTTTGCTGAAGTGAGGTTGCAAAATTTATTTCTGTTCCACCATAATATTTTAACCATATTAATGTTCCATTTCTATCTGTTTTAAGAAGAAAAGAATTAGTATTAAAAATATTTATTGCAAGACTTCCTGTCATTAAAAATCCACCATCCAATGTTTGTTTTGCAAATGCTCCTTGAGTATTATAGCCGCTTCCTGTATTGCCAAACGTTTTAAACCATGTAATATTACCAACACTATCTGTTTTTAAAAGATAGGCATCGCTATTTCCCAAACTGTAACTTTCTGTTTTCCCTGTTATAATAAAACCATTATCATCCGTTACATTTACATTTAAACAATTGTCTGGCGAGCTTCCTCCATAGCTTTTAGACCATTGTAAATTTCCATTTCTATCCGTTTTTATTAAACAAATATCACAATTGTTTGCATCATATTGTACTGTTCCGGCAATTAAAAATCCGCCGTCTGAAATTTGCTTCACACATGATACATAATCATAATTTGATGTTCCAAAGGTCTTTGACCAGGTAATATTTCCGGTGCTATCTGTTTTTATTAATAATATGTCACCCTGTGTAGTATTAATATTTGTTTTTCCGGCTATTATAAAACCATTATCGCTTGTAATATCCAATGAATTTCCTTGATTACATCCAGTACCTCCAAATGTTTTGGACCAAAGTAAATTTCCGGTCTTACCTACTTTTACTAAATACACATCCGAACAGACTGATCCAAAACTATGAGTAGTGCCTAATGATATAAATCCTCCATCAGAAAGTTGATGAACCGATATTCCTTCATCTTGCATTGTTCCTCCATAAGTTTTTGACCAAATAATATTTCCATAGGAATTTGTCTTTAACAAATACATATCCTCGTAATTTAAATTGTTGCCTTGGCCAACAGTCATGTACCCGGTAAGAATAAAACCTTCGTCTATTGTTTGCTTAATATCATTACCGACACTGGCAGTTTGAATTATATCATTGTGTTTGTAAATTTTTTGAAAAGTAATTTGTGCCTGTCCATGCAATATTACCATTGTTAAAACAATTGTCAAAATGAGTAAATGTGTTTTCATGACCTTGTTTATTTTATGCTTTGCAGCTATCGATTAACTTCTCCCCGTTGCTATAATTTCTCCCAGAATTTTTCTCAATACAAAATAGGGTCACCCTGATGGATTGGACTGCATCCGAAAATACAACTATAAGTATAAGCATTGTTTGCTGTAAATTTACAAACATAGCCCGTAATTACATTGCTTCCCATTGATATTTTGTATTCATATTTCCCATCCGGAACACTACTGCCATTGTATTTACCATCCCATCCCGAACTAGTATTACTATCCTGAAAAATCAATGTGTTGAAAATTCCCAAACTGTAGATTTTCTTGGTTAAAGTGGGATAAGACCCCTGTCCCTGGATGACCCAAACATCGTTCATTCCATCGCCATTTGGTGTGAATATATTGGGGATCCTGAAGGTATCAGTTCCAATTATTCCAGTTGTTGGAGTGTTGGCACAATCACAAAAATCGTTATTCACTAATTGTTTTTTGCATGACAGCATCAGTATGGACAGTGCAGCTAATAACCCGATACTTGTTTTTTTCATTTCGATGTGTTTTAGAATATTTTTTTCATTTTAATTATAACGTAAAACAATGTGAAAAATTACAAAATCTTTGATGATTTTTTTCATTTAAAATTGTAACCAATACTGATCCCGCCGAACATATAAACAGTAGGATTGAAAATGCTAAGGAAAAATGGCGTCGCATCAAGCCTGCAGAAAAATCTTTTCATTGCATAAAACCGGATTCCAACTGCTGTAGCCATTCCTAAATATTTCGGAGTTGCCGGTTGTTTAGCACCATCGTAAAGCTTTACATCACCTGCCAGAATGCCAACTCCGGCTTCAACAAATAAATTTTTATTGAGTGCGTGCAGATAATTGACCATCACCGGCGCCGTATAAATTAATTCACTTCCCAAAGCGCCAACATAACTAAACCCAACCCGGGCGGTGAAATAATTGTTTTTTTTATGAAAAACCAGCCGTTCATAATTGACTGAATAAACTCCGCCACTTCCAAGCATTTCGAGGAAAACAAAATTATTGTTATGAGAATTGACTGTTGTATCTTTCCTTTCGCACATTGCTGAAAATGCCAGAAAAATAAAGAGTGTGGAGAGTATGGATTGTTTCATTTTAAAAAAGGAAAATTTTAAAATACGCATCAAAATTAAACAAAAAAAATGAATGCAAATGTTGTCTGCTTAATTATTTTAAAAAGCGGTTATAGATTTATCATTTCAGTCAGTTTGTTTTTTCCTTTTGCGAATTTTTCAATCAAAAACCCTCAATATTCCCTCATTCGTCAGTACGAAAAACCCAATCCCCTCAAAGCATCTAATGCCAATTCATTTGTTAAGAACCCTGCAATTGATTGTTGAATAATTCAATGCATTTGTTAAATTCATTGAAAGAGACTAAATCCTTAGTGAATGAGACTTCGCAC
>Ga0118677_10003974_pt1 | contig 27337 bp, 23 predicted proteins | sample AliMusrvi5mmetaG_FD_86154 | JGI IMG/M metagenome (GOLD analysis project Ga0118677, IMG submission 86154) | reverse complement strand
GGAGGAGTAAAGAAACTGACTATGTGACGCTCAAAAAACAAAATGTAGTGCCACTTGACGAAATTTACATCGGTAACACGCTGTAACAGCGAGTGTTTTTAATTACAGTGTCAAAAATGGGTTAGGATACCGTTGACATAATCAGCTTTGGCCTTTTCGTGGTCGAGGCTTTCGGGAATAGAGAACTGACGGTAGTAGTTGGCCAGTTCAAATTCACGATATGCAGAGGTACCGGGAAGGGTATGTTGTGCCGGAGCAGTGATTGTCAGGATACCCTTTTCCACATTTACTTCGAGGTTCTCTTTATTCGCGCCCGGAATATCCGCTGTAAGGATCAAACCCTCTTCCGTTTCTATGATGTTCACCGCAGGGCGGATATATTTTTCATTTGACCGTGTCTCTTCACGAGCCTGAACATTCCGTTCGTCATTTCTTTCCGTCAAGCTGTTTGCTGCCATGATAATGACCTCCTTTCCGAATGGATTCATTTGTTTTACGAAAGTTTAATTTCGATTCTTTTCGGTTTGGCATGTTCTGCTTTAGCCAGAGTTATCTGCATGATGCCGTCTTTGCACTGGGCAGAGATCTTTTCAGGGTTGATGTCAACCGGCAGTTCCAATGTGCGGGAAAACTTACCGGAACCGAGTTCTGAGCGATGCACGATCTGTCCATCATTTTCGACAAACGGTTTACGTTCGCCACCGATGGTGATTGTATTTCGCAGTACGGTCAGATCGACATCTTTCGGATCAACACCGGGAACCAGCGCTTCCACGTAGACATGCCCCTCGTCTTCGCTAAAATTAACCATCGGAAAGCGACGTGTTGTTACCGGCGAAAGAAAAGTCGTACCGAATGGTTGGTTATACCCAGCGCCACGGAACGCTTCGTCTATCTCCCTTCTCAGATTGTCAAATTCTTTAAAAACATCCCAGGTTGCCATGTGGATTACCTCCTTTCATTTTGTGTTTCTGACCCATTGATAAGCAATTATTTTAAAAAATCAAGAGGGGTTGGTTTATTTTTTTTAGCACTTAACACGATAGTATTGTTGATAATAGTTTTATTACACCCCTTGATTTTATACGCCATACTTGTTATATTTTTAGCAGTCTCTATATGAGAGTGCTAATCCCAGATCATCTGAAACAGGAGGTGCGGTATGGTCGCCAATTACCCGGTTGTGGCTGACAGCCTGACGCTGTATTTGGCTGAAATCGGAAAATTCAAGATGCTGAACGAGGAGGAAGAGCGTTTTCACGCTGAGAAGTTCTTTGAAGAAAAGAACCTTGAATCAGCGCATACTCTTATCACCTCAAATCTTCGGTTTGTCGTAAAAGTTGCCAACGAGTTACGGACTGAAGATGCTTGACCTTGTTCAGGAGGGAAACATCGGGTTGATGATGGCGGTACGCAAGTATAATCCATATAAAGGGGTGCGCCTTATCTCCTATGCCGTATGGTGGATTCGCGCATATATCCAGAATTACATACTGTCCGCATGGAGCCTGGTAAAAATAGGAACGACCCAGGCGCAGCGGAAGCTTTTTTACGGGCTGCGTAAAGCAAAGGAAAAACTCCTCCAGATGACGGGGCATGACCCAGACGTTGAAGGAACCGCTCATATGCTTCAGGTCTCCAACAAGGATGTGTCGGAGATGGAGCAGCGCATGAAGGGAGAATTTTCACTTGATACTCTTGTTGGCGAGAGTGATGACATTACCGTACTTGAAACAATTCCCGATGAAAGAATGAATCAAGAGGAACTGCTGGGTACTTATCAGCAGGAGCATGAGTTGAAACTCCACGTGAAACAGGCTTTGGAAGGATTAAACGAGAAGGAGCGTTTTATCGTTGCACATAGGGTGACAAGTGATGAACCGCTGACGCTTCAGGATATAGCAGATCATTTCCAGATATCACGTGAGCGAGTTCGCCAGATTGAAGAACGGGCTTTGGCTAAATTAAAACAGATTCTAGCCCCGCAAGTATTGGTGACAAATTGATGCACTCGAATGGCAATTACTTTGAACATTTTCAAAATAACACGTGGCAGAGAAAACAGCATCGCCTGCTACTCAAGCATTCACTTGAGCTTAAATGAAAACGAAGAGTGCGGCTGTTGAGCCACCGAAACCGACTACCACTAATGATAACGTTGAGGTAAAGTCTCAAGGAGACTGACACTCAACCCGATTACGCCCTAAAGATTTTGCTCGATAGAGCAACTCATCAACCTGCGATAAAATGGCTAAGGCTGATTTGGCCGCTGTGCCGCGCACTGTTACTACGCCCATGCTGACGGTCACGTAGTCTGCAACGTTTGACCCACTGTGGGGGAATGGCCCGAGCTATAATTCCTTGGCGAATCTTTTCGGCAATAGCAACTGCAGCGCATAGCTCTGTTTCAGGCAGGATGCAGACAAATTCTTCGCCGCCATAGCGGGTTGCCAGATCAGCGGCACGTGTATGGGATTTTTCGTATTCTTGTTCTGAAACCACAACGATGGCCTGTCTGTGTTAAGAGGTGTAGCAAACGGTTGAAAGGTTGCTATGACAGATAATAGCAAAAAAGCACGTATTTATTCGGGCAACCCCGTGTCGTCCTTTATTTCGTCAGAATCCTTCTAAAGTCTTTGCGCAAAGGGTAGAGTAAGAGATCTTTGATCGGCACACTCTGTTTTCCAGACGGACCAAGTTTACCGCGACCTTTCGTGGATCCAACACTAATCCAGTTGGCAGCCTTATAGCATGTCCCGGCAAAACGATCATTTTCAACAAAAGTTTCCATTAGCACCGGGGTGATCTGATATTGTTTCTGCCAGTCATTTGGGAGTTGTTTTGCTGCCATAGCCAGAATTTTGGAAGCCAGGTTTTTTACCTGAATCCATGGAAGGATAAGGAATCGAGCATTATTTACGATCAGCGGCAGGTGGCGCTTTCGAAGTGAGTGGGTCCAACCGATATACTTATCTCGTGGTGCAGCCTGCCACGCAGCGGCACCGAAACCCAGTAGAGCAATGACCTGCTGGTTGAGAAGGACAAAGTACCTTAATTGTGCACCTGGAAGCGGCGTGTAGCCCAGGTAATGATATCTTCCGATATATTCGTTCCAGAGAGCGGACTCATTGCGCCCGACCAAGTGTAATGATAGCGGACCCAAGTGATGCACAGGGTGGAGGATTGGCTCTTGAGGGTCGGTCGCTTTTGTGGAGCAGAAGGGGCGTAATGCCGGTTTCGTTCTGCGCGGAGCAGGGAGCTCAATCAAGCCGTCGGCGTGCATGCGCAACATGGCAACCCGGCAAGACATATCCTTAAGCCCGCCGTCAGCTTTATACCATTGGAGGATATGGCAAACTTCGCGAGAGAGGTCTGCCCGGTGATACTCTGGATTGTCGGTTATAAGCTGTACAATCCGTGCAATTTCCGTGACACTGAAGTCTCGTCCGCAGTAAACAGTCATGAGGTGTTCTGGCTCCCTGGTGGTGGCTTGGCTAATTGTCGCCGCCGGTCCTCACTCATGCTCCACGGCAAAAAGGGGGTGAGATCGGCAGGTGCGATTCCGCCCAACTCGGCGCAGGCGGTCAGGTATTCTTGCAGCCAATGGCGTGGGTTGAGCTGCCAGAGTTCGACGGTTTGCAGCTGTGAAAACATCATTGCTGCCAGTTCAGCACTCCAGATACTGCCGGAGCCGTAGTAGTTTTTACGGCCTATAACTGGATTGCGGATGGCACGTTCCGCACTGTTGTTGTCCATGGAGACTTCTGGGTGCGTCAGGAAAATGATAAGGCCATGCCAGTGGTTCTGCAGACTGATGAGAACGCTGCGCTGTGCCTCATGTAACTGACCAGGCTGAAGCGTGCATGCGTCTATTTCGTCTGCGCCTTTTCTTGCCGGTGACTGCTTTACGGCGTTTCCTGAAAATTTGGTCGCAGACTGGTCCGCCAGCAAATGCTGCATGCTGCGGTCATTCATCAGCTGCGTCTGGTCAGTCAACAGTTTCTGTGCATGATCAAATGCTTGGTAAGTGGCAGATTCTCATCCCAGTGGGCCAAGCGCTGGTAGTTGAGGTGATATGATTTGGCGATTTCTTCCACCCAAGTCAAAGCCCACTTCTCCAAGGCCGGGAATTTCAAGGCGAGGTCGAGAAAGTCTCGTCGCACGTGTACCCAGCAATACGCCAGGATGATGGCGGCATTCAGCCGAGCCAGTTTTTTATATGAGCTGAAGCGGTCACATACAACTATCACCTTCTCCGGCTCAAGTCCTGAAAAATGGGCTAATGGTACTACAGCGCTCCTAGTGGGAGCTATTTGATAGTAAACGACATCCGCCGATTTAGTGACCCAGAGGTACCAGCGATGGCCGACCTTGCCGTCAAGTTCAGCATAAACTTCCCAGCGGCTCTCGTCATTATGGAAGCGTGATTCGCTCATCTGGCGTTCGTACAGGGCGGCCTGCAGCGGAATAAACAATGCGGCAACCTTCTGGAGGCCGCCGGTCATACTTCCTGGCGACATTTGAAGGCCGAGGCCAGATAGTTCACATAGGGTACGGTGTAACGGTTGGGCGTAGAGAAATTTCGCCAAGAGGATGTGCACCCAAATTGAGATGCCGTAGGAGCTTTTGGGAATTATTCTGGGGGCTGGCGGTGCTACGACAATCTGAGGGTTGTCCTTGGAGGGAGGGCAGGAACAACTTTTCATATAGCGCTTGCGAAAAACCTTGCGGCGGAACGCCTTGACCTCAATTTCAATAATTTCAGATTCTTCAGCACCGGGAAATGCCGAGAACTGAAGACCACAGTGAGTGCAGTGTGCGTCTTGAAGCTCGTGGTGTTCTTCAAAGACGGGAAGGTCCGGACGTTGCGTGCGCCCGTGGCCACGGCTTCCATGTTGCTGCCCCCGAGGGCGTTTGATATCCTGCGAGGGCTGCAGCTTGATGGTTTTGTCGACCGACTCGCTCTTCTTGGCGAAGAGGCGGTGGCGAAGATCACGGATCTGTGCTTCTTTGTGTTCTATTTCCTTTTTGAGAAGAGATTCGCGTTCAAAAGCCCGTGCTTCATTCTGCTCAATAGTTTGTTTAAGGGTCGCTTCGCGAGCGCAAGACCGCTGATGGAGAGCTTTCCAATAATTCGAAGCCAGCTTGAGCTGAGTCAGGTCTCTCTGCGTTATTGATACAAGGTTGAGAACAGGGATTACCGCAGGAGGCCCATCGGATGGGGGAAGTGACAGAGAAGCAGACGATGACGTTACGAGGGCTTGTTCCATGCCCCACTAATACACGATTATTAACTGTGTGTCCCGTTATTTCTATTCAATCTCGGTCACCCAACGTGTTTGACCGAATATTTACAAAAAAAGAGGCTACGATTGCTCGTAACCTCTTGAATTGTTTGGTGGAGCTGAACAGGATCGAACTGTCGACCTCTTGACTGCCAGTCAAGCGCTCTCCCAGCTGAGCTACAGCCCCACAAATTGAATCGTCTATCTAGCAAATTATATCTATTGTGTCAATGTTTTTCTGATATACTGTTTATCATTCGCGTTACCCATGCATGTACCAGCCCCGCCTTGACGTTCTCCCTGCATCCGGTGTAAACTTCAGACGCTCACATTCATACCACTATCGGGAGACCTATAATGCCGCAAACCGATCTAACCTGGAACACAGCCCTGCTTTACCCTGCCCCCGATTCATCGGAACTTGAAACTGATCTTGGTTCATTCGAACAGCTCGCCGCCGCTTTTCGGGAAAAGTTCTTTGAAAAAGTAGCCTCGCTGGAGAATTCGGCCCTTCTGGCGTCAATTCACGAATACGAGGCTTTGCAGAACCGTATGTCAAAACCGTTTTGCTATGCTCACCTGCTGTTCGCCTCCGACTCTGGCAATGAAACATTTCGCGCCCTCTCCCAGCGTTGTTCCGAACTGGGGAGCCGACTCTCCCAGCAGTTGCTGTTTTTTGACCTGGAACTGATGGCGTTGAGCGATGAGCAGTTCGAATCATTCAGTTCGCTTCCCGATGCGTCCAAATACCTGCATTTTCTGGAAGGAATACGTAAATTCCGTCCTCACACGCTCAAAGAGAACGAAGAGCGGCTCCTGACCCGCAAGGACCTGACCGGTGTCAGGGCTTTTACAAAGCTGTTCGACGAACTTTCCGCATCATTTAGTTATGAGATGGAACTGGATGGCGAGCTCCGGAAATTCACCGGTGAGGAACTGCTTTCGCTTCTACATCACACATCCGCCGATGTCCGTTTCCGGGCCATGACGCTGTTCCTGGAATGTCATGGAGAGCATGGAATCGTGTATAACGCCGTCTTCAACAACATGGCTCTCGACCATGGCCAGGAGATGGAGCTGCGTAACTATCAGACACCGATCCAGCCGACCAATATCGGCAATGAAATTCCGGATGAAGCGGTCGAGCACCTGATGAGCGTTACCGAAGCCAATTACGGACTTGCCCAGGAGTATTTCCGGATCAAAGCGGGAATGCTTAAAATGGAAAAACTGCGCAACTGCGACATTTATGCCCCGGTAGCCGAGACGGAACGGGCGTATTCCTTTGAAGAAGCCAGAGCATTGGTAGTTGATTCATACCGTGGCTACGACCCTGAATTCGGCGCCATTGCCGAAGCATTCTTCAGCGAACGGCGAGTTGACGTCCTCCCGCGTACCGGTAAATCGGGGGGGGCATTTGCCATGGGAATATCGCCTGAGCTTCCGCCGTTTCTGTTGCTGAACTTCACCGGCACCCTGCGTGATCTGGCCACCATCGCCCATGAAGCGGGGCACGGGCTCCACTTTGTACTATCACAAAAGCAGAGCATGCTCAATTATCATGCCCCGCTACCGCTGGCCGAAACCGCATCGGTCTTCGGCGAAATGCTGCTGACCCGCAGACTGCTCGATAACGAACAGGACCCGGTTGTGCGCCGTTCGCTGCTCTGCGCCAAGATTGAAGACATCATCGCTACCACCTTCCGCCAGACCGTGTTAACCCGCTTTGAACTCCGCCTGCATAATGAACGTACCAACGGCCTGCTCTCGAACGACCGTATCGCAGAAATCTGGCTGGAGGAGAACGGCAAACTGTACGGCGATTCGGTCGAGATGATTCCCGCCTATCGATGGGGATGGAGTTACATCAGCCACTTTATCCATAGCCGCTTCTATTGCTATTCCTACACATTTGCCGAACTGCTGGTGCTGGCGCTCTTCCGGAAGTATCGCGAAGATGGCGAGGCGTTCAAGCCGGGCTACCATGCCCTGCTGGAATCGGGTGGAGCGTTGTCACCAACCGATACCGCCGCGTTGGCCGGTATTGATATAACCGACAGCGGTTTTTGGCAAAAGGGGTATGATGTTTTATCCGGATTAATTGAAGAGTTAAGGCTTATTGCGTAACCTATCGCGTTAAGGACAGAATCCATGCTTGGACAAGAAAAAGAGCTCCTGGAAGCGCTTACCAGTTCCCGTATTCTCACTTCGATGATAACCCCCGCAGTGCTGATATCGGCGTGCGGAACGCTGATATTTTCAACTTCGGCGCGCCTCGGTCGCATTTTTGATCGGGTAAATGTGATGAAGGGAGAAGTGGAAGCTATCATAGCGGAGAAGATTTCGTATCCGGAAGAACGGATGAAACACCTGCGCGGTCAGATTGGACTACAGAGACGCCGGGCGCGGCTGATTCAGAGTGCGATGGCGGCACTCTACACGGCAACGCTGCTCTTTGTTGCATCCAGTCTGGCAATTGCGGTCAATGTTGCCTACGGCAGTAATAATCAGGCCTGGATACCGACGTTGATCGCTCTCAGCGGCGGAATATTTCTCTTTGCAGCGTCAGTAGTATTGCTCTACGAGAGCCGGTTCAACCTCCGCTTCGTCAATCGTTCAATCGATTTTATCGAATTTCTGGAACAAAAAGCGGAAGAACGGGAGAATCAAAAAAATGATGAGAGATGAGTGTTGAAAGGGGAGAATCACTCATCTCTCATCTCTCATCTCTCATCTCTTCCTCTCAACCCCACCTCTTGAGCCAGCGCCCGCCAGGATGGCAAGCTCCGCTCGATCATCCCGATATCAAAGCAGTAGGCTATCCGGAAGAAGCCGGGGGCACCGAAACCCGCCCCCGGTACCAGAAGGATGTGATATTTCTGGGCCAGCTTGACAAACTCCACATCATCGGCCAGCGGAGATTTCGGGAAGAGATAGAAAGCACCGTCCGGTCTGACCATCTCAAAACCCATACCGGTCAATTCACGCACCAGCAGATCCCGCTTGGCCTGATACTCGGCGATGTTGACCGATTCGTCCTGCAACTTTGCCACCAGTCGCTGCATCAGCGCCGGGGCATTGACAAACCCGAGTACCCGGTTACTGAATACTGCCCCCTCCATAAACTGCGCGGCGGTTGCCATGCGGGGATTGGCTGCCAGATACCCGATCCGCTCACCCGGCAACGCAAGGTCTTTGCTGTGCGAGGTAACGATAATTGAGCTCTCAACCAGCGGGAAAATATTCGGGACCTGCTGCCCGTCAAAGGCGATGCGGGCATACGGTTCGTCCGATATGACGTAGATCAGATGGCCGTTTTGCTTGTGAATATGCTTCAGGATATCCCCCAACCGCTTCAGGCTTTCCGCCGGATAGATGACGCCGGTCGGATTATTGGGAGAGCAGATGATAATGGCGCGGGTTTTTGGTGTAATCGCTTTTTCGATAGCGTCGATATCAAGCTGAAATGTGTCATGATTCGTCCAGACTTCGACCGGCACACCGCCATGATTATCGATGTAGAACTTGTATTCGACAAAGAAGGGGGCTAGGATAATCACCTCCTCACCCGGATTGAGAATGGTCTTTAACACAACATTGAGGGCGCCGCCGGCGCCGCAGGTCATGATAATATTGTCCGCAGGAACGGTAAGGCCGGAATCTTTGCCTATCTTTGCCGCCACCGCGGCCCGTGTTTCGGAGTACCCGGCATTGTTCATGTAACGATGCATTCCCGGCAACGGGTTCCGGGCCAACTCCAGCAGTTCGCGGCTGAAGGATTCGGGAGGCTCCACATCCGGGTTACCAAGGGTAAAATCGTACACATTGTCAGATCCGAACTCCTGCCGAAGACGCTCCCCCTCTTCGAACATCTTTCGGATCCAGGATGACTTTGATATTTGACTGGCGATCTTCATAGCAATTGCCATTATAATTCCCTCCATTTATTGCTTTCTGATAGTATGAACACGGAATACTACAACAATTTAGTGAGAACTCAAATGGAAATTCCTTTTTATCCGGCATCCCGCCCGCTTGAAATAACCGACAAGCCGCTTCTTGACCGGTTATGTGCCGATCTTCAGCCGCGCATATCCGAGCTGACCTTCGCCGGTCTTTTTCTATTCAGGAAAGCGCACGACTACCGGCTGACAACCGCATCGGGCTCGATCATCGTGATCGGAAAAGGATATGACGGTACGAAGTACTTCCTGCCGCCATTCGGAGGGGATGTTGCCCAGGCGCTTCCGATCATGTTCTCAGCCGGTAGGGCACTGTATGGCGCCGACGATCAATTTGTTGCCGGATACTGTTCCGGTGACACCCTGCAGCTGACCGAACTACGCGACTCCTGCGACTATCTCTATCTTCGTGAGGAGCTGGCGACCCTTCCGGGAAGCCGCTTTCACAAGAAAAAAAATCGCATCAACTATTTTACCGGTCGTCATGACTACACTGTCGGACTTTTTTCCGGTAAATATCTCACCGGATGCCGGAGGCTGATAGACCGCTTGATTCAAAGTTCACATGACGAGATGGAACGCTCTTCGCTTCGCCTGGAACTTGAAGCCACACACGAAGCGCTGGAGTGCGCCGAACAACTTGGCCTTGAGGGGGTCGTAGTTAGCGTTAATGACACCGTCGCCGCTTTCGCGCTTGGTGAACGCCTCAATCGGGAGACCGCCGTGTGTCATTTCGAAAAGGCCGATCATTTTACCGAGGGGCTCTATCAGCTGGTAAACCGCGAATTTGCCGTACTGCTGTTTCAAGAGTGCCGGTACCTTAACCGGGAACAGGACCTGGGTGACGCCGGACTGCGAAGAGCCAAATTATCGTATCATCCGGTGGAGTTGGTAAAGAAGTATATGGTTACACCGATACTATGATTCATCTGACACCACGTGCACTCATGAGTCCAGCTGCTCCGCCAGTAACTCCACGGTATGCCTGACCTTCACAGACGCGCCATACTGATCCATGCCTCCTCTGATTTGCATGACACAGCCGGGGCAGTCCATGGCTACGATTGGAGCGCCGGTCTCCTTGATATTCCTCAGTTTGCGTTGCAGAATCGGTGCAGAAATCTCCGGCATTTTAATAGAATACGAACCGCCCATGCCGCAGCACGTATCACACTCGAACATCTCTGTCAGCTCATACCCTGCTTTTTGCAGCAATTCCCTCGGCTGTTCAGCCACTTTTAGCGATCGTTTCAGGTGGCAGGAATCGTGATAGGTGATTTTTCCAAGCGCCCTCCCCTCCTTCAGTGTCAGCCGGCCTTCATCAACCAGCTGCTTGACCAATGACGAGAAATCTACCGTTTTGGCGGAGAGTTGTCTGGCCTGCGAGAGCCATTCCGTTTGTCCAAGGCTTTCAAAAACAGTGATAAATTCGTGTTCCAGGGCTACCGTGCAGGTCGGACAGGTGGAAACCACGTATTTCACATCCTCACGCATCAGTGCCTTGATATTATCGACCGCATTGCCGGCAGCCACCTCATATGCACCGTTGTAGCGGGCCGGAGCGCCGCAGCAGGTCTGGCCTTCGGGGAAGATTACCTGGATATCGGCCTTGTTCAGTATTTTAATCAATGCTTCACCCATCTCAGGATAGGCAAAATCGATCAGACAACCGGCGTAAAAAGCGGCTTTCTCTTTCAGCTTCGGTTGTTTGATAGTGGCAAAACGATCACGGAACGGTTTAGCCGCAATGGCAGGCAGGCTGCGGCCATCGGTCAGCTCTGCCAGAAACAGCGGCAGATGCCGGATGAACTTTCCCGAGGTAAAGGGTCTGCCGGCGATTGAAGCAGCCCGCAGCATGCCGTGGAACAGCGTTCGGTTGTTCACTACGGCATAAATCGATTTTTGCAGCAGCGGTACACCCTGATCCTTCACCAGCCGCCGCCGGATTTCCATGATCAGATCCGGAATATCGATCTTGCCGGGACAAACATCCCGGCAAGCACCACATTGGATACAAAGCCCCTGAATATCCTCGGACTTTTTCAGCTCATCAAACCAGGCGGTTAGAATCGTACCGATGCCGCCGGTATACACCTTGCCGAAAACATGCCCGCCGACCAGACGGAAAACCGGGCAGACGTTCAGGCATGACGCGCATCGGATACACTGGAGCGCCTGCTTGAACTTCGGATCTGCCGCCATCTCGCTACGGCGGTTATCCATCAAAATGATATGAAGATCCTTCATGGAGCCGTCACTGTTCGGCGTCTGGCCGGTAATTATCGATACATAGCTGGTCAAAAGCTGCGCGGTGGCACTTCGGGGAAGCGCTTTTAAAATCGTGGCAACATCGGCAAATTTTTCGATAAGCTTTTCGATGCCGACCAGCGCAATATGAATTTTGGGGAGCGAAGTGACCAGCCGGGCATTCCCCTCGTTGGTCATCAGGACAATACTGCCGGTTTCGGCTACGGCGATGTTTCCTCCGGAAATACCCATATCGGCGGCCAGAAAAGTCGGGCGCAACTGTTCGCGGGCAACCTTGACAAGCCTTGGTATATCGGAAGTCAGCCGTTCGTTGACTTCCTTGCTGAACAGGTCGGAAACCTCTTCCTTGGTCATATGGATAGCCGGCATAACCATATGCGATGGGGTCTGCCCGGCCAGTTGGATAATCCATTCGCCCAGGTCGGTTTCCCCGACCAGAATGCCCTCATTTTCCAGATATGGATTGAGATGAATCTCTTCCGTGGCCATGGATTTTGACTTTACAACGGTTTTAATATTATTGTCCTTGGCAACCTTCAGGATATATTCCCTGACCCTGGCCGGATCATTTGTCCGAAAAACCGTGGCGCCGCATGCTTCGGCATTCCGGGTAAACCGTTCCGAGAGCTCGTCAAGGCGGGAGGCTGCGTCCGATTTCAGATCTGCGATCCTTCCCCGTAACTCCTCAAAATCGATCCCTTCATACGCCTTGGTACGGTTGATTTTATAGGCTTCGGAGAACTTTCCGAGTGCCCCGGTCAAATTGGCATTGGTGATGGCCGTATGAATAGACTCTTTAAATTCGCTTCCCATCAGCTGTTCCCTCCCAACTCATCCACGAAAATGATTACAAGCCGGTGAGGCCCATGTACTCCGATTGTCAGTACCCGTTCGATATCCGCTGTTCTGCTCGGCCCGGTAATCATGGCGAGGTATCTGCACTCTTTCGGGTTAACCCGTGCAAGCAGTGTCGGCATATCCGGCAGTATCCCGCTTGTCGGCACAAGAGCGATATGGATGGTGGGAAGCGACGACACCATCCGCTGTTCGATGGCAGTAGAATTCTGGGCCAATGATCCGGTATCGGCCAAAGCCCATTCCATCTGGCTTATCCCGAAAAGGGAATGTGAAGCCAACTCGCGGGTAACCTCAAACTTTAGCCCAGGGATCGTCCGCAATGCATTCAACTCGACGCCTGCAAGAAAAGGTGAGTCAGCCCACAGGGCAGTAGCTTGAGGAGAATCGGCCACCCCCTCCTGCTTCAAAAAAACGATCAGATACGCCAGCGCCGCATCTTTTGTAGCAAAGCGATGCACTTCTGCACTGACACCTTCTGCCCTGGCTTTAAATTGCTCGTACATCCGACGCCTCCTTAAATTACCGACCGGGTATACACGGGGCCGGTATCAACGAAAAACGGTTTTACTTCAGTATTTGGCATATTGTTGAAATTCAGGAGAAACAAAAATATCAAAAAGAGTAAAATCAATTTGTATAACCATATTACATCGCACCATAATTCATCATAACATCCAATGTCAACAGGCTTTACAAGAATAATAAAAAAACACTTGACAGTTTTTTTCAAAAGAAGTAATTGGTATTACAACTTTACAAAACCCATTTCTATTTTTAATTTTACCGGTTCACGGCAGCACAGAGTCTACAAAACCAAAGCAGCAGCAGATACACACACCCCTTGAATGGAAGGAGAAACAACATGCCCTGGATTCAAACGTACACACCCGCAGCAGGTAGTCTCGGTCTGTCGGCTCTTATCGCCGCCATCCCTCTCGTCGTGATCTTTGTCTGTCTCGCCGTTTTAAAGATGAAAGCCCACAAGGCCGGCCCGCTGGCGGTCGCATCCGCACTGGCTATTGCCATTGCCGTTTGGGGGATGCCGGCCAAACTTGCCGGGTTGGCATTCATGCAGGGCGCGGCTTTCGGTCTTTTTCCAGTGTTTTACATCGTCATCACGACCCTGTTTCTGTACAACATTACCGTTAAAGGTGGGCAATTTGAAATCATCCGTGCATCGTTGGCCGGAGTCACGGCCGACCGGCGTATCCAAGCGCTCCTGATAGCGTTCTGTTTCGGCGCCTTTATTGAAGGGGCAGCCGGTTTCGGCACCCCGGTAGCAATTGCCGGAGCCACCCTTGTCGGACTCGGTTTCCGTCCGCTGTATGCTGCCGGTGTCTGCCTGATCGCCAATACGGCTCCGGTGGCTTTTGGCGCAATCGGTATTCCGGTTGTCGCACTGGCCGGCGTCATGGGTTACGGCGATGACGGCATGATGAAACTCTCGACGATGGTTGGTCGCCAGCTCCCTTTCATTTCCGTATTTATTCCGTTTTACGTAATCATGATTATGGTCGGCTGGAAAAAAACTCTTGAAGTAATGCCGGCAATCATTACCTGCGGCGTTACCTTTGCTGTCTGCCAGTGGGCCACGGCAAGCTACCTCGGCCCGTATCTCCCGGACATCATTTCTTCTCTGGTATCCATGGCCGCACTGGTTCTGTTGCTGCAGGTCTGGAGTCCTAAAGAAAACTATGTATTCGCTCACGAATCTGCCAGCAGCGGTGTTGAGCGACATCGTTACACCGTTGGTGAAGTATTCCGCGCCTGGGCCCCCTATCTGGCACTGACAATAATGGTTCTCCTGTGGGGTATCCCCTCAATCAAGACCGAACTCGATAAAAGCAAGGTGGTCATTACCGTAGCCGGACTCGACAACATGATCGTTAAGAAGGTTTCCAAACCTGAGGATGGAGTTAATAAAATTGCCGCTGTGGCAACAGAGGCCGACAAACTGCTGGCTCTGCTTCCGGCATCCGAGCCGAAGTTAGCCGGGGCAATCGTCATGTTGAATGAACTAAAGGGGCTGGAAGAAAAATTCCTCCCGGTTGAACAGGGTATGGCTGGTAAAGGGGCTGTGCTGACTGATGAGCGTTCTGCCGGATTCAACGCCATAGCAAAGAAAAGTGCTGACATCCAAAAACTGGTCAAAGACGATCTGGAAAAAAACAAACTGGTCGTCAAGGATCAGTTCAAACCGCTGGTCAAAGCGTTGTCGGATCAGCTCCCTATCAAGCTGCCTGCAAAGTATACCTTTAACTACCTGTCTGCCGCCGGTACCGCAATTCTGATAGCAGCCTTCTTCTCGGCGATGATCTGTGGGGTAGGATTTGGCGATGTAATCAAATTGGGCGGAAAAACATTATATGACATGCGTTTCCCTGCCGTTACCGTTGCTTCCGTGCTCGGCCTGGCATATGTCATGAACACCTCCGGTATGACCAACTGTCTCGGCCTGGTATTCACCAAGACCGGCCACTTATTCCCCTTCATCGCCCCGTTCCTCGGCTGGCTGGGGGTTTTCCTGACTGGATCCGACACCTCCAGTAACGTTCTTTTTGGAGGGCTGCAGAAGGCAACCGCCGAGCAACTGGGACTTAATCCGATCCTGACCGCGGCAGCCAATACCAGCGGCGGCGTCATGGGCAAGATGATATCACCGCAATCCCTTGCCGTAGCAACCGCCGCGTGCGGTATGGTGGGCGAAGAAGGAACGCTGTTTCGCTTTACCCTGAAACACTCAATCTTTTTAACAGTTATAGTTGGGGTTATCGTATATCTCCAGGCGTATTTCCTTCAATGGATGATTCCGTAGCGAGTAGCTAATAAAAGGAGACTCATCATGCACCCATCATTTATCAAAGAACTTACCACCATCGTCGGGGAACAGCACACACTGTGCGACCAGGAATCGCTGGCGGTTTACGGATACGACTCCACCCCCGAACTGGAAAGCCTGCCTGGTGCGGTACTGCTTCCGGGAACCGCTGACGAGGTAGCCCGCATCATGCGACTCTGCCATGAAGCAGGGATTTGCGTTACCCCGCGCGGTTCCGGCACCAACCTGTCAGGCGGTTCACTTTCTTCAGGAGGTGTCGTCGTTCAGACCAGCCGCATGAACCGCATTATCGAAATCGACGAGGAGAACCTTACCGCCACTGTTGAGCCGGGTGTTGTCACCAGTGCGCTCCATCGCGAAGTCGAGTCGCGCGGACTGTTCTATCCGCCCGATCCGGGCAGCATGAATATCTCCACCATGGGCGGCAATGTTGCCGAAAATTCCGGCGGCCTGCGCGGACTCAAGTATGGCGTTACCGCGGACTATGTCATGGGACTGGAAACTGTTCTCGCCGATGGCGACTTTCTTCGTACCGGCGGCAAGGTAGTCAAGGACGTAGCCGGATACAGCCTTAATCCACTTCTGGTCTCTTCCGAGGGGACACTCGGGTTTTTTACCGGTATCACGGTCAAGCTGATTCCGAAACCGCACGGCAAGATCACCATGCTGGCCCATTTTCCGGTATTGCAGGACGCCGCACTGGCTGTTTCAGCCATTATCGCCGCCAAGGTCATTCCGGCAACGCTTGAATTCCTCGACAAGGTTACTATCAAATGCGTCGAGGATTATGCCCACGTTGGATTACCGCTGGACGTGGACGCCGTGCTGCTGATCGAAGTTGATGGCCATCCCGTGGTGATTGCAGAGGAGGCTGCTGCAGTGGCGGAGATATGTAAAAAACATCACTGTTCATTTTTTCAGACGGCAAAAGATGCTGCCGAGGCGCTTAAACTGGCTACAGCCCGCCGTACCGCCCTTTCAGCCCTGGCACGGCTCAGGCCGACCACCATTCTGGAGGATGCCACCGTACCCCGCAGTTGCATCGCCTCGATGCTGCAGATTATCCAGGCCTCGGCAATTAAATACAATGTCACAATCGGCACGTTCGGCCATGCGGGAGACGGCAACCTGCATCCGACCTGCCTGACCGATGAACGTGACAAGGATGAAATTGCCCGTGCGCACGCCGCTTTTTCTGATATTTTCGACGCTGCCATCGCCATGGGGGGCACCATTACCGGTGAACATGGAGTTGGTCTGGCCAAGAAAAAGTACCTGCCCAGGCTGGTCGGCGAATCGGGAATCCGGGTTATGCGCGGGATAAAGCACGCCTTTGACCCTAAGGGGATATTGAATCCGGGGAAAATATTCTAAAGCGCCCTCCACAGAGTCTCAGAGGCACAAGGGAATGAGGATCTAACTATGGATTACGTCAAACTTATCAACTGTATGCGCTGCGGCATGTGTCTTCCGAGCTGTCCGACATATAAGGAAACGTTCCTGGAAACCGCGTCACCACGTGGGCGGGTGGCTCTGATTCGAAAACTGCAGGAAGGCAATCTGGATCAGTCGGAGCGGTTGCTCGAATACCTCTCAATCTGCCTTGATTGCCAGGCCTGCGCCTCGGCCTGCCCCTGCGGAGTCAATGCCGGCCAACTTGTGGCCGAGTTCACCTGCGAACGTAAAAGCGAGAGCGGTCTTGGCTTCATGGAGGACCTGATACTGCGCAAACTGGTGCCGCACCCCGACCGTCTGGAAACCTCCATGGCGCCGATGCGATTGTATCAGAATAGCGGGCTGCAGAAACTGGTCAGGACACTCGGCATTCTTAAAATGTTCCCCAAACCGCTGGAGCGGATGGAGGGACTGTTGCCACCCCTCCCCGCTCGTCCGCTCCGTCAGGAAATCAACGAGGTAACCCCGGCGGTCGGCATTGCGCGCGGAACAGTCGGCTTCTTTCTTGGCTGCGTCATGAGTTTGATTTTCTCGGATGCAAGCCGCGCCACGATAAAACTGCTCTCAGCCCTCGGTTACACGGTCATAACTCCTAAAAAACAGGTCTGCTGCGGTGCCCCCAACATGCTGGCCGGCGACCGTGCCGGACTGGAAGAAGCCGGCCGCACGAACATCGATATTTTTCAACGCCACAACGTCGATTTTATTGTCACCGACTGCGGCGGTTGCGGAGCAGAACTCAAGAACTACGGGCACCACATGGCAGGTAATGCAGCCGCCGAATTCAGCGCAAAAGTCCGCGACATTTCACAAATTCTGGCGCTACACGCCACGGAACTTGCGCAGCTTCTCAAACCACTGCCTCTGAAGGTCACCTATCATGACCCCTGTCACATTGCCCATTGCCAGGGAATTCGCTCCGAGCCGCGCGATGTACTCAAGCTAATACCGGAACTTGAGTATACGGAACTTGAAGCAGCTGATTCATGCTGCGGTAGCGCCGGAACGTACAATATTGTTAAACCGGAGATGTCTGATCGGATTTTGCACCGTAAACTGGACTCGGTTCGCGCCAGTGGCGCCGACATCCTGGTAACCTCAAATCCGGGGTGTCTGCTGCAGCTTAAGAAGGGGCTGGCAGACCACCTGCCGGATGTCAAGCTCCTGCATCTGACCGAACTGCTGGCACTGAGCATGGCTGCATAACTGGGCCGCTAACAAAAAGAGCACATAAAACATGTGTGCTCTGTTTATGGCCGTACGGGTTTTAACCTCCGGGCAGTTTGATGTTCTGTGAGAAAATTCTGTGAGAAAAAGTAGTCAGCAGTTATAGTAAATGATACAATTTAAATCCTACAGTCAATCTGCGGGATTTTTATTTGTTTAATTGTATAATTTACCGGTAACACCTACGAGGATATTTTCATGGCAAAAAACATTTTTATTGCTGCCACGGGACAAAACTGCGGAAAAACAACCACCAGCCTCGGCTTGATGCATCTGGCGCAAAAGAAGTATCGCCGGGTCGGATTCATAAAGCCGCTCGGCCCCAAACCGGCTTCGTACCACCGCCACACGGTAGACAAGGACGCCGCCCTGATTGCGCAGGTTTTTGATCTGGAAAAGGATTTGCGCTGGATGTCGCCGGTTGTCGTCCTGCCCGACACGACTCGCAAAGTTGTGGACCGGGAAATTTCCACCTCTGAGCTCCAGGATCGGATCATGCGGGCTTATGCCGAACTTGAAAAAAGATGTGATTTTATCATTATCGAAGGGTCGGGACACCCCGGCGTGGGTTCGATCATGAAGATGTCCAACGCCCGCATTGCGCGCATGTTGAATGCCCCGGTATTGATGGTGACTGGTGGCGGGTTGGGTAATGTCGTCGATAACATCTACATGGGGTTGGCCCTGTTTGAGAAGGAAGGGGTTGACGTGAGAGCAGTTCTCGCCAACAAGCTTATTCCTGAGAAGCGTGAACGCACGCTGGATTACCTGACGCGTGCTCTTTCAGATGAGAAAATGACGGTAATCGGCGGAGTTGACTATAATCCGGTTCTTGCAAATCCCACGCTCAGGAGGGTTTCAAAACTACTTGGACTACCTCTTCATGGCAACAGGCGCGATGTGGGCAGAATTATACACCACGTCCAGATCGGCGCTGCTTCGACCCAGCGGGTTACCGAATTGATTCATGATCCTTCAGTGATTATCGTAACCAGCAGCCGTGATGAGTTATTGGTAACGCTGGCGAATCTTTATAAAATTCCGGCGTATCGTTCCAGGATTGCCGGCCTGATCATTCCCGGCATTGCCCAGATCAGCACCATTACCCAGATGATTCTTGATCGAAGCAATATTCCGTATATGCGTACCGAAGAATATACAACAGCCGAACTTCACCGTATCATTACCGAGGATGTGTCCAAAATAACCGCTGCCGACACGGAAAAGCTGGGGCTTATACGCAGCCTGGCAGAAATGTATATTGATTTTGAGCTTCTGGATCAATTATTCTAAAATTCTTCGTAATTTTCGGAGCATGGGGAGACTAGTGAACAATACATTATATGACGTCATCATTGTCGGTGGAGGCCCTGCCGGTCTCTCGACTGCGTATCTGTGCCACAAGCAAGGCCTTTCGTATCTGGTTCTGGAGTCAGGTAAAGCCGTTTTTCAAGGGATCGCCAATACGTATCCCGAAGGGAAGCTGGTGTACGCTTCCAAGCCAAAGGATGCTCCGGACCCTTTCATGGTTGCTGAACTCAGTCCACCTGACAAACCGGTTACGGTAGAGAGCTATCTGCAATACGTGCAGCATTTTGTCCAGCATGAAAACTTGAATATTCTGACCGATGTTCTGTGCGAGGACATCAAGGATAAACGTGATGGCCTGTCTGTTGTGACATCGAAGGGAATCTTTCAGGGAAAAAAAGTTGTGCTTTCTTTCGGCTGCAATATTCCTCGAGAACTTTCCGTCTATGGCGATGCCAAAATGGTTGCCAAAAACGTTGATGATATCAGCCATTATATAGGTATTAAAACACTGGTGATCGGTGGCGGGAACACTGCTGCGGACGTGATTACCAACATTCTTAAGGCCAAACGCGAGGTCAACGACACACAACCGGTCTACTGGGCCCATATGGCCGAGACCTTTGATGTCAACAAAGAAACCGCCCAGCGTCTGGGCGAAGAAATACTTCTTGGCGGCAACATCAGGCTTCTACCCGGAGCCATGCCCCGGATCGGAGAAGTGGATGAGGAAGGAATCGACCGTCTGGTAATTCGCATAAATGAATTCAAGCAGTCTGACGGTATTGACCTGTATCATGGCATGAGTTTCCCAATGAAGAATGTTATCGCCTGTATCGGGTCACAGGGTCCGGTACCGATTTTTGACAAGCTCAATATCCAGACAATCGCCTGTACCTCGGGCGTCTGCAAAGTTGCCAAGGAAGGCGAACGTTTGGTGCTGCTGACCAAAGAATTTGAATCCAACCGGAAAGGGGTGTACGTCATCGGCGCGGCAATTTCACCCTCATTCATGAAAATCAACGAGGGCTCAATCTCTGAAGAAAAACATCCAAACCTGATTTATACCGCAATCAATGATGCATATTATGTTGTTGAAGCGATTAAAAAAGTGCTTTAAACCGTCAAGAAAACAGTACCGCATTAAAATGGAGCAGAGTGTCGTCTATTCTTGTCAACTTTATCCGTTTGTTCCTGATAAACAATGATGTGCAGGTTGCAGAACGGTTAAAAATACGTTAAAAAGGGGGGTGCCTTATGACACCCCCATTTTTTTGATTGGAACAAACATGAATTTTCAACCGATAAAGCCCAAAAAAGTTTCGACCCAAATAGCGGAACAGATTCGTACTTCGATACTTGCCGGAGAATTTGCGCCGGGCGATAAACTTCCACCGGAACGCGAACTGGCCGAGATGTTCGGAGTATCACGTCCCTCCGTGCGAGAGGCACTGAACGTACTGGCTTCATCAGGATTGGTTATGTCGTACCAGGGAGGCGGTACTGTTGTAAAGTCGCTGGTGGATTCGTCCTCTGCCAATCCGCTCAGCGAATTGATTCGTCTTCAGAAAGATCGGGCACTTGATGTGATCGAAGTCCGTAAGTGCATGGAATCGTGGACATCGTGGTATGCCGCCGAGCGGGCACTTCCTGACGATATCCGTCGCATGGAAGATATTATCGCCGGTATGAAGCAGAACCTGATTCTTAAACAGCCTTCGGAAGACCTTGATGCCAACCTGCATATCATAATTGCCCGAGCTACCCATAATGTTGTCTGGTTGCACCTGATGCAGAACCTGTTTGATGCCATGAAGGAATTTCAACAGAGCGTCTGGCGGGCAGTGTACCTGACCATAGAGGACCATCAACTCCTTTTTGAGCATCATAATACGATCGTCCAGGCGATCAAGGCCAAAGACCCCCAGGCAGCCCGCGATGCCATGGTAAACCACCTTACGTTTGCCGAAGGTCGCAGCAGTTCCTATGTATCACAGCACCAATTATAACCGGAAGCATATCAATTTAACGGGAGATCATGATGCAAACCATTACCACCCCCATTCCTGATGTACTAGTTCTGGAGCCGAAAGTGTTCGGCGATGATCGTGGTTTTTTTTTCGAAAGTTTTAACGAGCGGCGCTGGCGCGAACTGACCGGAGTTGATATTACCTTTGTTCAGCATAACCACTCCCGTTCAACCCGCGGGGTTTTGAGGGGATTGCATTATCAGATTCAGCAGCCACAGGGAAAACTGGTACGCGTGGTTGTCGGTGAAGTGTTCGATGTAGCCGTTGACATTCGCCGAAGTTCACCAAGCTTCGGAAAATGGTTTGGCACTACACTCTCGGCAGAAAACAAACGCCAAATGTGGGTACCACCCGGATTTGCCCATGGCTTTTGCGTCACGTCCGACAGTGCCGAGTTTCTCTATCTCACCACGGAATACTATGCGCCGGAGCATGAACGCTGCATCGTTTGGAACGACCCTGACCTGGCAATACTCTGGCCGCTAGAACAAGAGCCGAATGTTTCGGTTAAAGACCGACAGGGGTTGACGTTCAGGGATGCCGACCTGTTTTCATAATTCCGCATTTTTTTAATTGGCTGCCATTCAAATGCAGCCATTTTTATTTTGCACAAAGAGAAACAGTTGAATCAGCCGTGAGAAAAGGAGTGACACATGACGTTCTACGCCAATCTCAAAATTAAACACAAGCTGATTCTCGGTTTTGCTACGGTTGTTTTTCTTACTCTTGCTATTGGTTTATTTGGCTTTATCCAGATCCATACTCTTGAGCGTGCCGATAACGCCCTTTTACTGAACGGAGTTAAGCCGGTTGAGCATGTCGGCGATATTGCTGCTGATTTTCAACGTTTGCGGGTCAATATCAGAGAGTTTATCATTGCCAATAACCAGAGCTCACATGACAAATATCATGTCAGGGTCTTGAAGCTTCGTGAAAAGATCGACGCCAGCGTCAAGATACTTGAGACGGAACTTCCCGACGGCAACGCTCACAAACTTTTTGCAACACTGGTTCAGGCGCGCAGCAACTTCACACCCCACCTGAGCCGGATCATGGAACTGACTACCCCACGCACGTATGACAAGGCAATAACATACTTGAATTCCGATGCCGTATCCGCTGCAGAGCACGATGAGCTCAATGCAATTGATGCATTACGAGCATATCTTGTGTCGAATGCCGAAAAAATTTCCACGGCAAATATCGATTCAGCCAAGACATCCGGCGTAGTCATACTCTGCCTGGCTTTTGGGTCGTCACTGCTCGCAACAATCATGACTATTTTGATTACCCGGAGTATCACCAAGCCTCTGCGAATCATACTGGATTCCGTATTGTCACAACAGGAGGTCGGCAAAGAACGGGCAAGACTGGTAGGCGCCATTTCCGGAGGAGATCTGGACCGGCAGGTGATTATCAGTGTGCCGTTGCGCGTAAACACGGATCAGGTAAGTAACGATGAAGTGGGCAGATTGCTGAATGCGATCATCGAGATGAGTCACGTACAGCACGAACTGGATCTGGCCTTTTCCGAAATGACCTGCTCTCTTCGCCGCAACCGTGAGCAGACATCTCAACACAACTGGTTTAGAAACGGTCAGAGTGAGCTCAATGCCATCTTGCGGGGTGACAAGACCATCGTAGATTTAACGAGTCAGGTGCTTACGTTCCTGACCGAATATCTTGGCGCCGGAGTCGGTGTTTTCTATATATATGAGCAGAACGAGTCGATACTCAGGGTTGCTGCCAAATATGCCGTTTCACAACATAAACATCCGAATGAACGGATTTCCCTGGGGGAAGGTCTCGCCGGGCAGGCAGCGCTTGAGAAGAGAATGATCATCCTGAAGGAGACCCCACCCGACTATCTCCGAATCAGTTCAGGGCTGGGAGAGTCCTTACCGGCAACTATCGTTGTTCTTCCCCTTCTCCATAATGATGCCGTCGTAGGCCTTCTGGAAATAGGTTCTTTTAACGCGTTCAGCGAGAATGATATAGAGTTTCTGAAACAGATTATGGAAGCTCTGGCTATTGCCCTTAATGTTACCCGCTCTCGTCATCTGGTCAATGACCTTTTGGAGCAGACGCAGTCGCAGACGGAAGAATTGCGCGTTCAGCAGGAGGAACTGCAACAGACCAATGAAGAGCTGGAAGAACGTGCCCAGATGCTGGAGCAGCAACGCGAACAGATCCGCGCACAAAACCGTGAAGTTGAGGAGACAGGGCGCGAATTACAACGCAAAGCTGATGAACTGGAACAGGTCAGCACCTATAAATCCGAGTTTCTGGCCAATATGTCGCATGAGCTGCGCACCCCCCTCAACAGCCTGATGATTCTCTCCAGTCTGCTAAAAGATAACCGCGATGGGAATCTGACGACAAAACAGGTTGAGTTTGCCGCAACTATGAACGGCGCCGGCAGGGATCTGCTCAACTTGATAAATGACATTCTTGATCTCTCAAAGATCGAATCGGGACATCTGGAATTCCACTATGAAAAATTGATTCCATCCGAGCTTTCCGATCAGCTGAAAATGGTATTTACTCCGATTACCGGGGAAAAAGGAATTACACTTTCGGTTACCCTGGACGATTCCGTCCCGGAAGCCATCGTTACCGACTGCCAGAGGATCCGGCAGATCCTCAATAACCTGCTTTCCAATTCCTGCAAATTTACCAGCAAAGGAACTGTTACACTCAGGGTGTATACACCGGACGCTCACGAAAACATGCTTGATACGGCAGCTGTCGCCTTTGCCGTGTCAGATACCGGCATCGGTATCCCGGATGATAAACTATCCGTCATTTTCAACGCGTTTCAACAGGCAGACGGCAGTACCAGCCGAACCTATGGCGGTACCGGCCTGGGCCTTTCCATCTCGCGGCAACTTGCCCGTGCAATGGGCGGCGAAATTTCTTTAACCAGCGAAGTCGGCAAAGGAAGCACTTTTACCCTGTTTCTTCCGGTAAACAGTGCAAGTAACCTCGATCCGGTAATCAAGGAGCATTACGTCTCCATCTCCCCGCCACGGACAGTGGCGACACCGGTGATTGCAGCTCCTCACAATAAAGACACTACGCCGATCATGGATAAATCCTTCGATATGTTACCGGCGCCGATTCCTGATGACCGGGAGAAGCTTCAGAGCGGCAGCAGGAGTATTCTGATTATTGAAGATGACCTGACCTTTGCAGGAATATTGGCCGAAATAGTTCGGGGTCGCAGTTTCTCCGTTTTGGTTGCTGCTGATGGAGAAAGCGGCATTGCCCTTGCCGAGCGTTATCAACCAAATGCCATTCTTCTGGATGTCATGCTTCCGCATATAGACGGCTGGGGTGTCATGCGCAACTTGAAGGATAACCCGGTAACACGCCATATTCCCGTGCATTTTATAACCTGCCTGGAGGATCGGCAGAAGGCGATGAACATGGGGGCTATCGGCTTTGTCACCAAACCGGTAAACAGTGAACAGCTTGATGCTGTTTTGAATTCACTGGAGACAGTCATTGAAAAAACCATGAAGATGCTGTTGATTGTTGAGGACGACCAGGATCAGGCCAGGGCGATGGTCGCTCTTCTTGAAGTGCGGAACGTGACCATCAAGGTTGCCGATAGTGGCGACAAGGCGATTGAATTTCTTACCAACGATCAATTTGACTGCATTGTTCTTGACCTGGGACTTGCCGACATGGGTGCCTACGAACTGCTGGAAGAGCTTAAAAAGTGTGATCCCGAACACCGTATTCCTGTTATTATCCACACTGGTCGGGAACTGACTCATGAAGATGAACGGCGACTGCATCACTATGCCGAAAGTATCATCATCAAAGGGGCGAAAAGTCCGGAGCGGCTCCTGAATGAGGTAACACTCTTTCTTCACCTGGTAGAAACATCGCTTGAACCGGGCAAACAGCGCATGCTTCGATCCGCACTTGACAATGAAGCGACGCTGGATGGAAAAAAAGTCCTGATTGTCGATGATGACATGCGCAACATTTTCTCACTCTCAAGCGCTCTGGCGGAAAAAAATATTACCATTTATGAAGCGGAAAACGGTCGTGAAGCGCTGAAACAACTTGACGCATTCCCTGATATCGATCTGGTATTGATGGATATCATGATGCCTGAAATGGATGGTTATGAGGCAATGCGCCGTATCAGAACGGATCCCCGATTCCGTACACTGCCGATCATCGCGCTGACGGCCAAAGCGATGATCGGGGACCGGGAGGAATGTTTTAATGCCGGTGCCAGCGACGACATTCCAAAACCGGTTGACATGCAGAAACTCTTCTCACTACTGCGTGTCTGGCTTTATTCGGCTGCTTCTTCGGAGGCGATTGCTCCATGACCGGCAATGAACTTATTGATCTGGAAATTACGCTTCTGATGGAAGGAATCTATCAGGTTTATGGCTATGATTTTAGAGAATATTCAGAGGCCTCCCTCCGGAGGCGCCTCCTCCAGTGGCTTTCCGGCTCGGGATTTGCTTCGCTTTCTCTTGCTCAGTCCCAACTTCTGCGTGACCATACCCTGTTTGATACTCTGCTGCGTGGGATCACCGTTACTGTCTCGGACATGTTTCGCGATCCCGCTTTTTTTAAAGCGGTCAGGACACAGGTAGTGCCCTATCTGAAAACCTATCCTTTCGTAAAAATATGGCACGCCGGCTGTGCTTCCGGTGATGAAGCCTATTCGATGGCAATTATCCTTCTGGAAGAAGGGATGAAAGGGCGTTTTAGAATTTACGCCACCGATATTAATGAAGAGGTCATTCGCAAGGCGCAAGAAGGGATTTATCCGCTTCAGGACTTGCAACGCTTTACCAGAAACTACCAAAGTGCCGGCGGAAAAGGCTCGTTTTCAGACTACTATACTGCCCGCTACGACCATGCCATACTTGCCCAGCCTCTCCGGGATAATATTGTCTTTGCGGCGCATAATCTGGCCGTTGATACCAACTTTGGCGAAATGAACCTGATTTTATGCCGTAATGTTATGATATACTTCAAGCTGCCACTCAAAGAACGGGTACTTGAGCTTTTCGACAACTGCCTTATGCCGGGTGGATTTCTCTGTCTCGGCACGAAAGAAAACCTGGACCATCGAAAGATTTCTGATCGCTATGAAGCGATAATGCCCCGAATGCAAATATACCAGAAACGTTATGAACGATCGAAGTAAAACAAGATTCAAAGCGATTGCCATCGGGGTTTCAACCGGGGGAGTATCAGCGCTCAAGCATGTTTTAGGGACACTTCCCGCTGATTTCCAGACCCCGCTTTTGATTGTTACCCATATGACCCCGGGGTCTGACGACGGACTGGCCGTGCTGCTGAACACGCTCTGCTCCGTCCGGGTTAAAGAAGCGGATGAATGTGAACAGATTACTCCCGGAACAGTCTATCTGGCACCGGCCAATTATCACCTGTTGGTGGAACGTGGAGGATATCTGTCACTTTCCATTGATTCTCCGGTGAGTTTTGCCCGTCCTTCAATAGATGTCCTCTTTGAGTCAGCAGCGGAAGCGTATGGTCCGGCGCTCATAGGGGTTATCATGACCGGCGCCGGAAGCGACGGCGGCAACGGTCTGTTGAAAATCAAAGAATACGGCGGAATTGCAATCGTCCAGGATCCTGCCGATGCCGAGATGAGTTCCATGCCTGAACGTGCCCTGCAATTACTGAAGGCTGATTACATTGTTCGATTAAGGGAAATTTCACCCCTTTTGATGAAGCTTGTAAGGGGAAATACATGAACCGCACCGCATATCACACTATCGTACCGATATTGCTGGTTGATGACCGCCCGAGTAACCTTCTGTCTCTCGAAGAGCTCCTCAACGGTCAAGGGTATGAAATGATCAAGGCTTCGTCAGGAAATGAAGCCCTGCGTCTTATGCTCAAGCAGGAGTTTGCCCTGGTGTTGCTGGATGTTCAGATGCCGGATATTGATGGTTTCGAAACTGCTGAATTGATGCGGGTAAATTCTTTTGAGTAATCCCCCACCTTTGGTGGGGGACTCACAGAGTTTGACAGTTCCTGAAATATGTAGAAGCCTCCTTAACGTGAACCGCTCAAAGCACACGAAAAGGAGGCTTCAAT
>Ga0118677_10003973_pt1 | contig 27339 bp, 17 predicted proteins | sample AliMusrvi5mmetaG_FD_86154 | JGI IMG/M metagenome (GOLD analysis project Ga0118677, IMG submission 86154) | reverse complement strand
TACGGAGGTTTTCAACGCAGGCATGCCGACTTACCGGCCTGTCGATATGAATCTGTGTGTTGACAATCATTCTCGATGGACGTAGCTTTCCATCCGTGAACTTTGAATGGGACCGCAAGAAGGAAGCCCTGAACTTCGCCAAGCACGGGGTGGATTTTTCGGGAGTGCCGGTCGCATTCAACGATCCGAGCCGGGTTTTCCTGCGGTATCCGGGGATGACGCAGGCGGAGGTGCGCTGGCAGTGCGTGGGGTTCGACGGTGCCGGGGTGCTGACAGCGAGGTTTACCCTGCGGGCCGGGGCGGTATGGGTGATCGGGGCGGGATACTGGAGCAGACAGAAACAAATATATGAAAAAGAAAATCGAATACACGGATGAACCGAAGGATGGAATGGAACTGCCGGAGAGCGGCTTTGAGGTTGTGTCCCGAGCACGTCAGATCGCGGCGGGAATGCCTGGTTTGGAGGCGGCGGAATACGAACGCGCCGAGAATGGCGGCCGCGTGACGCTGACGCCAGCGCGCGGCGGACGGCGCGAGGGCGCGGGCCGCAAGCCCACGGGGCATGTGCGCATGCAGCTTTTTGTATCGCCCGCGACTCGCCGGAAAATCGAGTCGTTGGCGAAGCGCCGGAAGGTGACACTCTCGGAAGTGGTCGAACACGTCTTCTCCTGAACTGCTGTCCGAAGGAACCCGTTTCGCCACAAAGAGATTTTCAACCACTGATGGCCAGAAGGGTTAGCCGCGAAGAGGCGCGAAAATTCACGAAAATAGCTGGGGAGACGGTGGCGGAATCTCTGGTATTCCCGGCTCGGGCGGAACCTCGCGAGGGGATTCGCGGCGAGGTGAGGGATCAGAGTTCCTTGGCGAAGGACTCGATGTCGGTGCAGCGGATGGCGGCGCGATGGAGGCCCCTCAACCGGCTGGCGTCGGTGATGTGCCGGATTGCCTCGCGGAGTCCGTCCGGAACCCGGTCGAATCGGATTTCCAGCGCCTGGATGACCGCATCTTGGGCTTCTTCCTGGCGGCCTTCTTGGCGGCCTTCTTGGCGGCCTTCTTGGCGGCCTTCCTGGCGGCCTTCTTTGAAGAGGAGTTCTGCTGCGCTCATGGTGTCTTGGATCAGTTCTTCGGGCATGCGGAGCTTCTGCATCCGCTCTATCACTTCCTTAGCAGGAACCGGCGCGGTTGCAAGGATGTATGTGATTGTGGCGGTGACCCGCATCCTCGCGTCCCCTCCCCGCGCCGCTGCCGCCGCCATGTCCAGCGCCGCTTTGAGCATCTCGTCGAGGTCTCCTCCCCGCGCGGCGCGCATCACGCGCAGGACCGCCACCCCGACCTCGGTCCCCTGGATTTCCTCGGGAAGAAGCTTGGCCAGAAAAGGATTTCAACCAAGGGTCTGGAGGAAGCCCGAAGGGTTCAGAAGGCGGGAGCCGGATGAAGCAAATAGACTGACAACAAGAGAAAGCGGAAAGACGAAGGCGGAAATGTGAAAAGATCGAGCCCGCAGGGCGCCCCTCTCGGGAGAGAGCGCGTCAAATGAGGAATTGGCCACAAAAAGGCGCAAGGAGCCACAAAAAAACCAACAAAGAACCACGGGTTATCGGATTTCGAGAACGGTGGAGACCGCCCTGGTGATCGCCGCCAGATCGTCGGCCGCCATGGCTTCCATTCGTGACTTGAGCCGATGTTTGGCTACAGCGCGGATCTGATCGACCACCGCAACCGCCGCGCGTCCCTGACAAGTCACCGGGACAGTGATTGGTGGATGCGGTTTGGCTGCCGTTGAGAGAGGAATCACGACAACCGTCTTTCGCAGCCTGTTCAATGTATCGTGCGTGAGCACGACGCAGGGTCTCGTTTTCTGGATTTCCGAGCCCTGTGCCGGATCGAGCGAGACCCACCAGACCTCCCCGCGTATCATACCGCAGCATCATCAAAGGCCTGCCAGTCATCGATCTCGCGGTTGAGCGCCTTGTCCCGGTTGGCCGCCCGACAGGCTGCGGCGAGAGCGTCCTCGTGCTTCGACAAGGTGGCCTCCAAAAGACGGGTGACGAGACGCGACCGCTGCCGCGGCGGCACGACCGCCTGGAACCGATGAGCCACGGCGTCAGGTATGGAGAGGGTGATTCTCATACCGTGCATTATGCGTTATGACTTACAACACTGTCAACTTCAATACTTGATGGAGTGGAAATCCGGCAGCAAGATTCACCACGGAGGGAAGGCATTCAACCACTGAAGGCCACTGAATGCTGGGGAGCATGCGCGCCCTCGCGTGTCATGAATGGCGCCCCGCCGTTCACCCGCTTTGATTGATCGGGATGTCGATCCGGTCGGGGGGGTGCCGACCTCCACACGCGAGGGCGCGCGTGGTCCCCGGAAAACCACGGTCTTGACAGGGCGAAGTATCTGGCTAATATGGCTAACCATGGAAACGACGGTCCTCAAAGCCAGGAACAGCCTTTCTTTGCTCTTGCGCAAAGCGGAGAAGGGCGAGGAAGTGCTGATCCGCCGTGGCGGCAGCGGGACGAGGTTTCGAATTGTCCGGGTTGAGGATCCGGTGAAGCGGACGCTCGATCCCGATCCCCGCTGGAAGCACCGCATCGCCTTCAAGGATGAGGATGTTTGGGAGTCCGAGTGGAAGGAGGAGGCGTGATCTCGCATGTGCTCGACACTTGCGCACTTCTCGATCTGGCGGCCGGACGCTGGACGGACCGGGTGGCGAGACGAGAACTGACGGCAGCCAAGCGGCCTGTGGTTTTGAGCGTCGCGGCGTGGGAAATCGCCCGGAAATTTCGGGTCGGAAAACTTCAACTGCCCTGCGGCCAGGCCGGGGTTCTCGACTTTGTGCGCGGGATTTGTCTTCGCCACCAGATCGTCCTCGAATCCCTCACTCCGGAAATCTGCCATGCGGCCGAGCTGTTGCCGCCGCATCACGAAGACCCTTTCGACCGGATGACGATCGCGCTGGCATTCCACGCGCAATGCCCGGTCTTCACAACCGACCGGCGGTTTCGCGACTATCCGGTCAGGGTGCTCGCCCAACACTGATCCCCCCAAACGGTTTTTAGACAGGATTGCAGGATTTTCAGGATGCGCAGGAGCCACTGAGTTCTGGGGAGCACGCGTGCCCTCGCGTGTCGTGAACGGCGCCCTCGCCGTTCACTTGGTTCGAGCTGTGATCGATCCGGTCGGCAGAAAGTGGCACAGGCTTTCCAGCCTGTGATCCGGCTCAAACACAGGCTGGAAAGCCTGTGTCACACTTCCGGGCGTCGCGAGATCGCAATGATTGGGGTTGAACTACTTTTCGGCCACTTCCGGTGCCGGCTCAACCTGCTTTTTGGATGGCTTTTTTGGCGGCTTCTTGGCGGATTTTTTGGCGGGCTTCGAGGCTTTGCCTGCAGGATTTTTTGCGATTTCTTTGGCGACTTCCTTCGCGATTTCCTTGGCGAACTTCTTCACGAACTTTTTGTTGGCTGCCATAGAACCGGAGTTTTATCAGATTCCCCGGCATTTGGCAATGAATGTTCGGTTCATCCGCAAATTCTGTGCAGAGGAAAGAGAATGGCAATAAGGTGAGCCGCCTGCGGCGGGATACTCACACGACAAAATTAACCACTCACGGACACTGATCTGAAAAGCCCAACGGGGCTTTTCGCCGGTATTGCCAGAATGGGAGAGGAGGTGCGGATTGCGAAGCAAGTCCGGGTCTGTGTGGTCGTGCGACTCTGCAAGCTTTCAACTTGCGAGATCGCGCCTGCCCACACAGACCGCCGAACCGGCCAGCCGGTTCCCGCCTCCCTCCCCGCCGCCATTGCGGCGGGAACATTTCTTTCATTTGATTCGCTTCGCTCACCCCAATCGGGGCTGCTTTCAGCAGTCTGTCTCGCTCCGCTCGGCTGTGGTTCAAACAATCCGAATCCAAACCCGCCGCAGGCGGCATGACCATTGGTATATCCCTTCCGGAAATTTCATGAACACACGTATTGCGGAAGAACCAATTTTTTTACTCCGTGCTCCCCGTTTCCTCCGTCGTGAGTAATCGCCGGATTTGGGTCAGTAGAATTCCTTGAGCTCCGGGCGGGAGGTGAATTTCCGCAGCGACGGATCATTGACCAGGTAGCTGAAAATATCGGGGTCGGTCTGCTCGCGGCAGAACCGCAGGATGGCCGCCGCATTTTCAAAATTCCCGCGCTTCATTTCCGAGTAGGCGTTCGGGAGGTCTTTTGAAGGAATTCCGAGGGGCTGCGACGGCGGGGTCAGATTCCCGGCGACATCGACCGCGAGGATGGCCTCCGTGGTTTCGACCACGGTTTCGGCATCGGCGGGATTGAGCCGGGAAGCGGCGGATTCCAGCACGCCGGCAGCCTGATCGTTCTTTCCCTGGTGGCGCAGGAGGGAGGCCAGCTCGATGAGCGGCGCGGGATTCATCGGGTCGGCCCCGATGGCTTTTTTCAGCAGGGATTCCTGCTCGGCAGTGTCGCCCTGAGCCAGCGAGGCGGCGATCACGGCCTTCAACGCCCAGGAATCGGAGACGCGGAACCCGTTCTTGATCGAGGCGTCGGCCAGCCGGTCGGCCTCCCTCGGATAGCCGGCCTGGAGCGCGGCGATGGCGGCGGCATAGTGGATCGAGGGGGCCTTGGGGTTCGAAGCCACCAGCTTGTTGAGGGCATCGAGCGCCTCGAGGCTGCCGCCTTTGCGCAGCGTCTTGAGAGCGGTGTCGAGCGCGGGGAGCAGTTCCTCGGGAAACTCGGCAGGTGCCGGCACGGGAGCTGCAGCCGGCACTGCGGCCGGTGCCGCCGCCATCGCGGGTTTGCTTTCCCGCAGCGCGACTTTCCGGCCGCGGTATTCGCCAAATTTGAAGGCGACCATCGCGCCGAGCAGGAAGATCACCGCCGCCCCCACTTTGAACGCGATAGCCGTCTCGCTCAGCAACCATGCCGGGATGCGCGGTGCGGCAGGGGAGACCGGCAGGGAGACTTCGGCGGCCGGCTCCGGCAAAGCGTGTTTCGGGGTCGGCACGACGATTTTCGGGATCGAGATCCGGGGCAGTTCGCCGGTGCGGGATGGACTGGGCGCGGGCCGGAGTCCCGCCGGCGTATGGACCCAAGCTCCCTTGTTTTTCCAATCTGCTCCCCCTGACAATTCCTGCTCCTCCTCCGGACGGCCCGGTGACCGCGGATGGAAGCGCGACATGTATTGCGTTTGCCGAGACGGTTTTCCGTCAACATCGTTGGTATTCGTTTTCATGTTGATTGACGAGGTATCAAGACAACGGTTCCCGCAGCATGCGGTCCAGAGAAGAAATGCAACAATCCCGTCACATGCCGCTTGGAATCCGAAAACAGATTTTAGAAAGGATTGACAGGAATGGATCTGTGCCCACCCGAAGCCGAATGCTTTGATCCAGGTGGCAAACCTCCCTAATACCAAGCACACGGTGAAAATGGTATAACGTCACGGCGCGAAAGAGGAGGTCAATGGAGGGCGGTCACTCCTGGCCGCCTTTTTCCGAACGACAAGCAGGGCAAGAGTGCCCTGCCTCCTTTGGCTTGTCGCGTGTCGCCAATTCAACCGATTTCGTCGGAGAACTGGTATAACTCTTTCCTGTTAATCCTGTCAAAAATTCTTTGATCGCCGTTTTCAGGTTGAAGCGGTTTGGGATAATCCCGATGAAGGGGATCAAGCCGGGGGGATCACGATAAGCTTCAATCCGGGGACATCCTGAAAATCTTTTCCGTTGAATGTGAGAAGCCCAAACCCGCGCTGGACGGCCTGTGCGGCCAGCCACAGATCCTGGACCCAATCAGGAAGCCCATGGGTTCCTGAGGTCACCGACCGTATCCGACAGCTTTCCGCGCGCGACAGCCTTGGCCAGCGCGTTTCCAGTGGCCTCATCCAGCGTGCGGTAAATGTCGCCGAGAATTTCCAGGGCGGTCTGCTCGGCCGGTTCCGGAACGAGCCGGGCGATCGCTCTCCGGTTGCGCATGAGCACAACCTCCTCGCCCGCCTCTTCCAACCCGTCCATCACCTCGCGAAAATTTCTCGGAACTTCTGTCACCGTCATGGTTTCCATTGCGGAGGAAACAAATGAGATGCGATCGGATTTGTCACTGTTTGGCGGCCGGCGAATTGGTGTCTGGGGAGCACCTGCGTGTCGAACCGGCCGGCGGAAAGTGGCACAGGCTTTCCAGCCTGTGAACCCGCTCAAACACAGGCTGGAAAGCCTGTGTCACACTTCAGCGTGTCGCGCCCTTCGGGCTGCCGGCGGCGGTCTGCGAAACTTTTGGAACGGGGTCGGAACAAAAAGCATCTCCACGATGCGGCCGGAAAACTCCCTTCGGATGAGATTTGATTTTTTGGAGGTTCTCTGGTAATTTCCCTACATGAGAGAACAGGTCGAAAAGCTTTTGCATGCGGTTCCTTTTGAGCCATTCAGTGTCGATGTGGCTGAGGATGTTGCGTATTCAATTCCCACGCCTGATCATGTGCTTTTGGGAAAAAATGTCCTCGTGATTGAGGACGATTCCGGGTATGTGGACCTCGTTTCTTATCGGCATATCCGCCGTCTTGCTTTTAAGACCGTAGCCCATTGATTTGGGCACTGGCGGACGCTGGTTGTCTCCGGTTGCCTTCCCGGCTACACATTCGACTTTCCCTGGCTGCTACGATGCGCTATCGCGCGGGTGTTCGCTCCCGCTCCGGTTGCCCTCCCGGCTACACTATCAACTTTCCCTGTTTGGCAAGAGGCGCTATCGCCTCACGCCAGCACCAAGTCATGCCTTGTGAGCGGGAGAAAATCCGCCTGGTTGCTTGTCGCCAAAGGAGCGCCAACCCGAATCGCAATTGCCGCGATGCAACAGTCTGCGAAACTTTTGTTACGGCGTCCGGTCAGGTTGAAAAGGCTCGCCGCCAACTCGGCATCCGAGCGCTCCAACATCTCAGCGACAGGCAGCAGTTGTCGCGCAAGAGATTCGGCTGCATTTGAGATGGGGCCGCAGAGAAATTCGCCCCAAGCGACTGCGCTGATTCCGAGCGTCTCTCCTGCATGGAGCCAAGCGACAAGCCGAGCGCTCCTCCATGCTGCCGGGAAGAAGCGCGTCAATCAGAAAATTCGTGTCAAGGTGGATCACTGAGCTGGATACTTTACCGTCTGGCTTCCGCGACGGCTTGCTTCCATGCAGTGGCACCAGCTTGGGTCAGGCCCACTGTCTGCTGCAACTGGCGGAAAACTTTCAACAGATCCTCCGAAGTCTTCGTCACGGGCAGCGCCGCATTTTGCACAGCACGCTTCACTGCTTCCTGCGGAGGCACACCCCATCGCTCACTCAGGCGACGGAGCGTTCCTGCTGTCACCTCATCAAGGTCAATAGTCAATGCCGCATGAGTCACAGAAAAACTCTACATGCCTCGGCGGTTTCCGACAATACGAAACGCGAATTCAGCCAAGGTTGTCCGGTCTCAGCTTTCCGCTTTCCGCTTTCAGATTTGACTCGCACGCTCCCGCGCGTCGCGCCCTTCGGGCTGCCTGCGGCAGTCTACCGAGCGGCTGCCCTCGCCGCCTCGTTCCCCGGAAAACTTCCGGGCATTCCACATCCCACATTTCGAATTTCCCATTCGCGCCAAAGGCGCGCAATCACCCCTCGTCGCTGTCGCCGCCGCCGTATCCGAGCACCTCGACCGTGATAGTCGAGGGGGCTTCCTCGACCGGTTGCGTGTTCTCGCGGGCCTGGTTGGAAACATTGTTGGCCGCGCTGTTGGCGGCAGCGCTGGAACTCGATCCGGAGGTCAGCCCGCCGATGTTCGGCGCGGACACGGTCACGGTTGGCGCGCTGGTGCTCACGGAGCCACCCGCAATATTGCTGGCATTCAAGACCTTCGCGGCCGCGATAAATACCGTGCCGGTCGCGCGAATGCCGGCATCCCCGGCATCGACGGTGCCGACCGGGGCGATCAAATCCACAGTGCCGGGCGCGACCCCGGACACGGTCGCCAGCACACCGATGCCACCACCCGTCGAGAGACCGGCGAGGTCGGTTTGCACGGTTGCGGAAATGGGGTCGATCACGACACGGGTCGGCGGGGCGGATTTGACGGTTTTCGAGGAATTTCCGGCGGCGATGTCCCCCGTGGAAGCCCAGATCGTGATGTTCCCTCCGCGCAGCGTGAAGATGCGTCCGATGCCGATACCCACACTGTCGCTGGTAAAGATGGAGATCCCGCCTCCGTGTTCGGTCACGATACCGGACGGAGTTTTCTTAACGACATTGCCCGGAAGTGTCGAGGCCAGGGTGACCGAGCCTTGGGGTGCCAGGAGATAGATGTCGCCGCCGTTCTTGGTGCGGATGTCGCGGCCCTGCGCAAGGATCTTGCCCGACTGGGCGCCGGCGCTGGTGCCGAAGAGCGACTTGATGGCCGCAAACCCGGAAGCGTAATCCGCCTTGTTGAGATCGGTCAGATAGCTGCGCCCGGCATCGCGCAGGACCATGAAGAACACTTGCAGCGCCAAACGGCGCTGTTCGTCCGGAGTCAGGTTGTCGAGATTTACCGGTGCGTCTGCTGAGCCTGCAATCTCGGCGAGATAGGCGGCCCCTTCGGCTCCCTTCACGTAGGTCGTAAAAAACTTATCGAAGTTGATGTTGTTCAACAGGCCGTCCATCACGCCCACGCCAGCGCCCGCGATGATATTCGCCCCGTCAAAGCCCAGATAGGGATTGCGGGCATTGCCGACGCTGACAATGCCCGCGTGCGTGCCGTCGAGGCTGTTCGAGGCATCCGTGCCCAAGTTGAGATCGCGACCGGCCAAGACTTCCAGCGTTCCGGGACCATTGATCTGGATGTCGCCCGCGAACACGGATGCTTGGAAGGTCAGGCTGTTGCCTGCGGACAGAGCCGAGACGAGTCCCGGGGTGTTCGAGTCATAGGCGACGATGTCCCGCCCGGATTCGACGATCGAGACATCGCTGGAACTCACGTTTTGCAGATACAACGCAATGTCGCGGATATCATTCTGGACGAGGATTTCCGTTTGTTTCGGCGAGAACAGGGTCAGGTCGGTCAGGTCGCCGCCGGCTGCATAAAGGCGCACCGGGGTCGTGTCCCCGGCGTGCAGCAAGCCGCGCGCATGAAGCGTCTGGCTCGCCTTGGTCGTAGCACCGGTTTCTTGAAACAAGCTGTCAACAGTGTTCAGAAAATTAGCAGGAACCCCCTGCGCCGTATTGCCGCTGGTGTTGAGAAGATTGCTGGTCAGGGGGGAAATGGTTGGAAGCTGTCCCAACCCTTGGTAGGCGAGAGGCGAAGCCACGCCGGGAATGGATATTGGTGATGCATCGGAGACGTTGATCGTGGCGGCATACCAGGCCGTGGTGGTCTGCCCAGTAACTAAAGCGGTCGAGACGCCGATCTTTTGCATTCCATGTATGCCTCCCGCCGCCGCGAGTTGCAGATTTCCTCTGGAGGAAGGATACAGTTCCATGTTGCCGGCCAGATTGATGTCGCCGGAGAATGATGTTGCCGAGATGGTTGGAGGCAGAAGAGAGACGATGGTATTGAATGGGTCAACAGAAGTTTCAGCAAGGCGGAGCCAAGGATAATAACTGGCGGCAGAACCAGTCGTCAGCAGGTTTTGCTGCCGGAGCCACGCATCGAGAATGGGGACGGCCTGCACGGAGCCCGACAGGATGGTTTCAAGCCGGAACGTGACCGAGCCTCCCAGCGAATCGACGTCGACATAGCTGCTGGGCGAATAGGTCGAGAAATACGTCTTATACCAGAACCTGTTGTTCAGCCCTTGGGGCAGCAGGAAGGGGTTTGCGGTCGGACCGAGCAGAATGTTGTTGCGCGCCGAGACGTCGAAACCTCCTTTTCCAAGAAACAGGGTTGTGGGCAGATAGGTATTCACATCCGCGTAGCTCGGGTTGCTCAAGCTGGAGATGATGCCCAGGGAAGGCGAGCGCGTCGGGTTTGTTGTAATGCTGTTACCCGCCGTGAGGATGCCTTGGCCCCTTTCCACATAATACATGCCGGCATTGATGTTGTTGCCCGCCGTCACGGTGACGTTCCCTCCTCCCAATTCAAGAATGGTGGCGGCGTTCGGGGTGCCGGAGGGAGCCCTGGCATTCGTCGGCGCGACCGCGTCCACATTTTTCACATCCTTGCCCGCGTTCAGGGTGACGTTTCCACCGCCCAAAGTCCCGACCCCTTCAAAGAAATTGCTGAAGTCAACCCACCATGTCGTGGATTCCGAGCTGTCGGAAATTGGCGGGCTGGAAAGAACGAGCGATCCATATTGCCCGCTCGCATTGACATACCCGCGGCGGTAGAGCCAGTCGGTCGGTATTTGCCGGGACGAGTCGTCAACCAGGGTCGCGCCGTTGTTCGTATAGTGCGCGATATTGTCTTGGGCGAAGAGGGAGACGTTGCCGCCGCCAAACGAATACTGTGCCTTGTAAATTTGTTGATATACCCCCAGTGTTCCCTGAGTCGAGGGTGGCATGACGACGGCGGAAAGCACAGGAACGACAAAGCTGCCGGACCCGATTTGGGTGGGGGTGGGAACGGCAACTCCAGCCGTGTAAATGGTCGCAAACTGGTTTCGCAATTGCACATCCCCGCGGGATGCGATTTTGATGTCGCCGGTGCCTGTGCGGATGACCTGATAATAATTCGCGGCTGAACTTCCACTGCTGATCGCGTTCGCAGTAGTTAATGAAGCGCTTGGAGGACCACTAAGGGTTTGTCCGTCAAATTTCCCGAGAAGAACCGAGCCGGTGGTCGGATCGGCGGTGGATATCGGCAGCACCTGCAACAAATTGGCTGCCGAGAGATCCGCCCCGGAGGCCAGATTGTAGGACCACGATTGCGTGTTCATCGGCAGCGCCGCATTGGCCGCCATGAGCGGGGCAAGCCACAGGCGGGAATAGCCGTTGTTTGCGTTCGTGAGCGCGGACGTTGCCAGTGGGGTGAAGCCATCGCTGAGCGTGTTATAGAAAACCAGATTGCCCGCGGCACGAAGGGTGAGCACGCCCGGAGCGGAATTCGACCCGAAGCGGAATGTGGAGAGGCTCCAGTCACCAGCTGCGGTCGAGGACGCGGTGCCCAGAACCAGGTCGCCTTTGCGGTTGATGATTTCCGCGCCGGGCATGAGAACGAACACCGGGGAAAGCAGGGCGGCATTCGCCCCAGCCAGCAGGCTGCCCGTGATCGTATTTTGATGCGCCATGAAAGTGGCGCCGCTGTTCATGACGTTTGTCTGGACGGTGGAGGTGATTGTCGCTGAGGTTCCTGAGGAGGGTGTCAGGTCAAATATTTTGTATCCCTCGACGGCGATGCTCGAGGAACCGGTGATCGTTCCATTGATCGGATCGACTTGGAGGTTGGTGCCCGCGGCATTTTGCGGGGCCCGGATATGCAGGGTTCCCTGGAAGTCTCCATAGAAAGCGCTGGATCCCTCATTGCCGACGCCTCCGGCAATATAGGAAGCGACTCCCAGGTTGATCGCGGACCCGGTCCGGATGTCCACAAACCCGCCACCCGTGGTTGTCGATCCGGCCGTGGACAGGGAAGTGCCGGCGCTGAGGTTTACAGAGCCGCCCTTGCCCGCACTGTCAAACTGACTGGCAGAAACTGTCAGGACCGCGCCGGGGTCCAGCGCCAGGTCGCCCCGGCTGGCCAGGCTGATGCTCCCGCCCGTTGTGCCGGAGGCATCGATCGTCCCGGAGACAGTGATGGAGCCGAGGTCTGCGGAAAGGTTGAAGGTGTAGGCCTTTGCCACGCCATCGACAACGACAGAGGCTCCGGTGCGCACCCGGATCGTCTGCGAATTGGAGAAGTTTGCCGCCGTCAGGATGTTGCCGATGGACGAGTAGAGGGGAAGGTTCGCCACATCGAGCGAGAAGGTTCCTCCGTTTTTGCCGCCCGCTCGCATGGTGCCGCCGGCTGTGAAGGTCCCCAGCGGTGCCGAGACCGTGAGCGACCCTGCGGCCGCTCCGCCGGTGGCCGAAACCGAGACCAAGCTGCCGGCGGCCAAGGCAATGTTCCCCGTCGTGGAACTCAAAGTGACCGATCCGCCGGAAGTGTATTTGGCGAGGTCATAGAAATCCTTCTCAACGCCGCCCACATCCAGCGAGCTACTGACCGTGATATCGCCCGTCGCGCTCAGCTTCAAAATGCCGCTGGGCAGCAGGACGGGTGCTCCGGAATCGATCGTATTTCCGACCAGAGTGAAGCTCGCCCCGATACCGGCCTGAGCACTGTCGATGGTTCCGCCGCCCGATACCGTGACAAGAGCGCCTCCGGCGGTAATAGACTGGGCCGTGCTGGCAGCGGCGGTGATCAGCGGCGTGGTGATGAAAACATCGCCCGCGCTGCTCAGGCCACCGGAGCCGATCCCTTTCAGGACGTTCGAGGCATTGAGGGCCGTTCTGACAAATTGCCCGATGGCCAGCTGGTTGTTGCCGAGATCGATCGTGCCCGCAGTAAACACCAGACCGCCGCTCAAGAGCGGATTGAAGGCTGCCGTGCTGGAAACACCGGACGAGTTTCCAAGGAAAATCGTGGCGGCCCGGAACTCGACGTTGCCGCCACCGGTGTTGAACCCGCGCATTTCAGGCGTCTGAATAGACAGGCTGCTTAGAGAAGAGCCAAAGACCCCTGTTCCATACGTGTCAATGGTCGAGTAGCTTGACAGGGAAACGGACTTCGCGCTCTCGACGGTGTGGAGTGCGGTGCCTGCGAGCACGAGCCCCGTGCTGCCAGGGACAACTCCCGGATTATCCAACACGATGGTCATCTGGCCGCTGGCTAGAGCGATCGTCTGACTGGATAACGTGGCCGTCGAATTGAGAGAAAAGGCATCGGTCGATTCCGCGGTGATGCTGGCCCCGGAAATATTTGCTCCGGCCCCGATTGTCAGCGATGGCCCGGCAGGCGACGTGACGCCCGAGCGGGCAGAATCTGCTGTGGGATCCAGGCTGACGCGCAGCAACGCGCCATTCCCGGTGAAAAGCAGGTGGTCTCCGGTCCCGGCCAGACCGGAAGCCTCAAGCTGCGCACCGGGGGCGAGGGTGATGGAATTATTGGCGGCCAGGATGATCTCCGGCGAGGTGAGGGAGGCTCCGGCATTATCGAGGGTGATGTTTCCGGTCTCGACGTTGACCGAGGTTCCGGCAGTTCCGACGGTCCGGATGCCGCCGATGAGCAAGCTGGCTGCCTGGAAGTTGCTCAGAAGCGAAGAGCTCAGCACGATTTTTCCCGGTGCAACCGTCCCCGCATTGCCGGTGATGAGGATACCGGTCGGGCTGGAGATATCGACTAAGGCTCCGCGCCCTCCAGCGTCGGGCTTGGCGAGCACGTTGCCGTCCAGAGTCATGCTGAGGACCGCATCAAAGACGAGTTGACCGGAATCCGCCGGGAGTCGCGGGATAGCGGCGCCAAGAGTTGCCGCGCTGGTCTTAAGATAGGAATCCGCGAAGAGTTGGACGTAATCCGCACGGGCGTTAACAACCGCCGATGGCGCGACTTCAAAGCTGCTTCGCGCGATGGAAGGCGTGCGGGAATTCAGTCCGTTATAAAGATAGCCGGAGACGACGCTGGAGCCGTCGGGTTTGGCGATCATGCCCACAGCCGCGCCGGCAAGCGGGGTGATCAATGCCGCTCCCGGCAACACGGCATACCTGGCAGGCAGGAGCGTGTAGCTTCCCGCGGGGAGACCGGAGCTCCTGTCCAGATAGACCATGTCTCCGACAGAAAGTGAGCTGTTGGAGTAGCCAACGCTGGAAGACGCCAGGTTTGTGCTGTCCTGGGCGGTGTTGAACGGCGAATACGGCGCCGCGATCGAGGTATATCCCGGCACAACGGCAAAGGCCTGCGGCACGAGTGTCCAACTCAAGCTCGGAGTGGGAGTATCCCCAAGGCTTGCCTGCCGCGCGGACCACGTGGAGCCTCCGTAGCTGACAAGATCCCCGGATTTGTATCGGGTCGTTGAATTCCATGTGGCGGATGCCGAGCCGAGAATATCGTTGGTTCCCCCGGTGCCGGAGACAAATTGGTAGGCGAAGAGGTCGCCGCCGCCCCTGATGTCAATCGTCGAGCCGGGTGCCGTGGTGACAGAAACTCCAGCGAGGGATATTTGCTTGGAGGGGAGCCCTCCTCCACTGATGTCGGCACCTTTGGGATCGATCCAGGAGTTTCCGTCAACGCTCAGCCCGTAGGGCATGCTCACGGCCTGGCCAGTGGCCGGGTCGATGGCCGAGACCGAGGTCACGCTGGCCGCCGACAGCACGAGGGTTTGGGTCGTGGGAACCGTGGCGGCAGTTCCGGCGACGGGATCCTTCGGCGCGGTTGACGCGCTGCCATTCCAGCCCAGGGAGATGGAGCCGAATGGCGCGCGCAGGACGCCGCTTTGCAGGATGTTCGAGGCGTAGATGCCCAGGCTGCCTCCGGCGGAGTATGGAAGTGATTGTGGCGCACCCGAGGATTGGATGGTGACAGAGCCTTGTATGCCACCATGGTTGTAGGCAAAGATCTGAAAGGCATTGGCCGTGACCGGGTAGATCTGGCCGGCCTGCAGGACGAGGTCGCCTGCGATGTCCAGCGTGCCCTGCCCGTGGATATCGCCGCTTCCGGCGTCGAGTTTCGCATAGCCGATGCCTTGCAGGGTCAGGGTGCCGACATCAATAAACTCCGCCGTCACGACCAGGCGGCCTGGTCCATAAGTCGGGGCAATGTTATAATTGCCGCCGGAAACGCTTGCTGTGGTGTATGTGAAGAGAAACGGTGCTGTTTCAGACGAATTGAGAGGAGCAAGAAATGGCTGTCCCAACTTCACATAAGGCGCGGTGATCGAAACCTGAGCGTTGGCTTGAAGCACGCCACCCGTGGCCACTTTGATGCTCGATCCGGCTGTAAGCGAGACGGGGCCATTGAAAAACACATTGCCCATCAGGGAAAGGGAATCGAATCCGCCCTGCTGGAACCGCTCGGTCGTGATGTAGCCGAGTTGCGCCGCCTGCGGCAGAGTCGTGCCGTTGGAAAACTTGATCGGCTGCCCGATGGCCGCCGCGCCGAGGTTTTGAAAGGCGGCCGGCGCGTCTTGCGAAACGACGAGATTGATGTCGGCGGAGGTGCTGTCCGTGCTGGGGATGAAGTGTTTTGATGACACGACGAGGCTGCCTCCTGTTGCGGTGCCGCCGCCGGCCCTACCGACGAGAGTGGCGTCGGAAAGAAGGAACTGCCCGCCCTGCAAGGTGATGGTGCCGCCATTGCTGTCGATCTGCGTTGGGATGGTTTGGAGATTTCCTACAGGCGAAGCCAAGCCGGTGTATGCGGGGACTACAGGCGATTTGGCGGCGCCGGATTCCAGCAGGGTGAGATCCAGAACGCCGGTTGCACCCGAGACGTCGAAGACGGCACCGCTCTTAGCCACGATATTGCCGGTGATCGTTATCGTTCCGCCTTTCAGCACGGAGCCGCGCCGTCTTCCAAAGTCCAGCGGATCGGGAGTCAGCAGGATCTTGCCCGCAGCGGAGAGAACACTCTGCGAACCGATCAAAACCGTGGGCAGTGCGTTAACAGGACCAACTTCGAGACTCGGGAAGCTGGTTGCACCGGCAACCGTGATTGTTCCTCCCGGAGCATAAACGGAGCCCAGCAGGGACACCGTTTGCCCGTTGAAGGTGACGCTCGCTCCGGCGTCCGTGCGGATGGTGCTGCCCTCACCCATGACGATATCTCCCCGAACCACAAGCGAAACCGGGGCAAAAATATTCGTAACCCCCGGGGCGTTGAAAGCCAGGCTGACCGGAGTCCGCAACCCTTCCGGCTTGAGAATCGACTTGAGCAGAGCTCCGCGTCCTCCCCCCGGAAAAGGAACCACGACCAGGCTTTGGGCCGTGGGAGAGATCGTTATCCCCGGGGCAATCGTGATGGCGGGAGCGTAAATCTCAGTGCCCAGACCTGTGCTGAGCTGGCGTCCCAAACCATCAAGCGTAAAAAAGCCGAAGCCGCCGGTGTTGAAAAAATCCGGCTGGAGAAGCAGTGTTGTGGAGGAATCCGCCTGCCCGCCGATCCTGATCGCCTCCGCCTGGAGCTCGAGACTTCCCGCTTTTGCGCCGGAATATCCAAGCAGCCTGCCCCCCAAAACGAGTTTCCCTCCTACGAGCGGTTTGATTTTTGGATCCTGACCCGCGAGGATCGCGATGCTGCCGCCGTTTCCGAAGGTGGTGACATTTTTTGTCGAACCCGTGTTGACCGATAATGCGACTCCCCCGGAAGCATCGACCGTGGTGCCCGGATCGAGAAGGGCACTATAGGCGGTGACCTTGATGCTGCCCGCGTTTGGCATGATCGGCTGGACCGAGGCCATCGTGGATGTCGGCCGGTCGTCGGTGATGGTGCCCGCAACGCTAAGGAATGCTCCGGCGGCCAGATGAAATGTCCCGGCACCGGGATAGGGAGGAGGGACGTCTCCCGCCGCATCGAGGCTGGAGTAGGCCGGAAAGTTATAGGCTGTTATGGCGATGGTGCCAGCAGGAGCGGTGATGCTTCCATCGACAGTAACATTGGAAGCTTTGAGTGTGACGGATCCTCCTGCGGAAGTTTTGAGATTCACTCCGGCGGGAACATCGATATTGCCCTCCGAGTTGTCAACCGTCAGGGAACCGAAACCATTTTGTTGAAGAAGGCCGGGGGAGAGATCCACCCGGGCGATCCGGGCATCGGACAAGGGGATCGGTGCGCCGCTGGCATCGGTTGAAAATCCGCCCGCCGCCGGGAGATTTGACGAGCTGGCAAAAGCCACCATCGGGTGGGTTGGCGAGTAGTCACCCACAACCCCCGATGTGGCTCGCTGGGACTTGAAAGTAAGCATGAGCGAACCGGCTGCAGGCAAGGAGCTGGACGTCGAGGACGATCTCAGTTGCTTCGGCCCGACAATGGCTTGTCCGAGAAGCTGCCCGTCAAGCGCCATGGACGGGGCCTGGATGGTGATGCTGCCGGCGTCTGCGCCTTGGAGATAGCCCTGCTGTGTATAGGCTCCTGTGGGGGCGAGCGAGGCAGCGAAGGTCTTGGTGACCCCCCACTTGGCATCTGTGACAGTATTTTTTTCCGTATAGACCCCGCTATAGACACGGTCCGGCGTGGCTTCGGCGATATTGATGAGCTGGCCGTTGGACAGGAGGAGCCTTGTCGTTTGTATCTGGCCGCTTTGGTATCGGACGTATCCCCCCGAGACGTCAACGGTGGCACCTTTTTGCAAAACCACCGAGTTGCCTGCACTCAACTGAACCGTTCCGCCAGCCACGGTGAGTTCACTGGCGGAGCGTTGGATGAGGCCCGCATATCCGGTGACATCAGCCAGCGGGGTGCCGACCCAGTATTGGCCGTTATAGACCCCTGTCACGGTGGTATCGACGGTGATGGCCTGCCCACGCACAGCCAGGTTTTTTCGCTGCAGGGCGGAATTGGCCAGCTCGGAACCGCGCAACGTCACGGTAATGATGTTTTTGTTTGCCGGAAGCGTGACGCCTGTGCTCCCTGACACATCGATGAGCGCATTGGCATCGAGATAGATTTGGCCGTCCGTATTGGCGAAATTGGAGGCGGGGCTGCTGGCGGAATTGTTGTAGCTCCAGGTGCCCGCGGAGATTTGTAGCCCGCTCGCGAGCGCCACCGAATAGCTTGTCGCCACGTTGGCATCCAGCGCGGTCGGCTGCCTGGCGCCCGGAGCCATCAGGATGGCATTGGAGCCCAAATGCACGGTGAGCCCCTGGATATTGACGACGCTGGGCAGTGCCAGTTCGGTTCCGACGGCCGTTTCCGCAGACGAGGTTTCCGGCAGGATCCGTGTGACGCTGCCGGAGCCAAGGTTCACCGCTCCGGTCTTTTGAAAAATAAACGGCAGGCCGTTGCTCGAGTTCGTGGAGAGAAAAGCCGCGTTGATGGTCGCCCCATAATCGGCGAGGAGATCTATGCGGCCATTGAGGGAAACCGAGGTGGAGCTGTCGATGATGCCGGACTGGTTGACGGTTTTGCCGATCATGACGACGCTGGCAAGGGGCGAGTCGATGAGGCCGGAGTTGGTGGCAGAGCCTGCGGAGCCGACATCGCCGACATAGACGTCCAAGCCCCTGAGGGTAGCGTCGCTGGAGGAATGTGCCGCAATGCCGACCTGGAGTCCTGCGGCCAGGATGGTTTGGCCGTTGGGCGTGGAAATGGAACCGCCGTTGGTGACATTGGGACCGATGAGGGCGACCAGACCGCCGGTGTTGTCGGAAGAGGCAGGGGATGAGATCTGGGCACCGGCCTGGACAGTCACGTCACCGCTCGCGCCAGTTCCAGAAAAAAGGAACTGGGAGGTCGTGCTGTTCAACAATCCAGAGGCGACCAAACTGGGGTTGATCGGCAGCGAGGAGGCGACGAGGGTGCGGGCGTTGACCTGGCTGCCGGTGCCGAAGATGATACCGTTCTGGTTGATGATGTAAACTTGGCCGTCGGCCTTGATGCTGCCGAGGATCTGGGATGGTTTTCCTGAGGGGTCGGTGATTTTGTTGAAGGCGATCCACTTGCTGGAGTCGGTTCCGCCGGCGGACTGGTCGAAGTTGACGGTCGTGCTCCTGCCGACGTTGAACGTTTCCCAGTAGAGCAGGGCTTGGGATTTGGTTTGTTTGATGGAGATCGCGTTGCCGTTTGCGACCGGGGCGTTTGCTCCATCCCATGCGGTGGCCCCCTTTTTCAGGCCCCCCAGGGGATTCGTGACCGCGTTGAAAAGCCCGTCCACCACGGTGGCAGCGCCGGAGGCGGATTGGGCGGAGGCCTGCATCTGGCGCATGGAGTTGATGACTTGGGTCGTGCGGGCAAGGCGGTCGGCGGCCTTGACCTTGGCGAGTTCGGCGGCCTGCGCACCCGCGTTGGCCCTCGCGTCGGCGGCCTGCCGTCCTGAGGCGGCGCTCGCCCCGCCCCGCAGGATGTCCCCGGCCCGGGCAACAGGCGGCAAACCGGAGAGGAGGAGGCAGGCAAGGAGGAATTTGGGATTGGGAATTGGGAATTTGAAGTTGGGAAGGAGAGCGCCTAGTTTCATTCCCCATTCCCCATTTCGCATTTCGCATTCCTCCAAACGGCGCAACCTGCCTGGGGAGGCTTGTCGAGCGGCAGTCTGTTGGTCGGTCCGAGGCATGGGCACTATCACCCACCATGGTCGATCAGGTTTGCCCCCCGCGAAAGTCGCCGCATGTTACGATTTCGTCACATTTCCCCCCGAGGGAACTTGCCGGGACCGGGGTGTGCAGGCTATGGTTGTTTTATGCCCAACGAGAGCGAGCCCGAGAAAAAGGTGAAAATCCGCCCGCGTGGGTTGGTTGAAAAATCCAAAGATTCGGCGAAGCTCAAGGATCCATCCGGGACTCAGGCGGTGGTGACGGAAGAGACGCCGGAGGAAGACAAACCGGAAAGCCGTCCCCGGCAGAGCGGAGCAAAATTTCAGTCGAGGGTTGTTTCGAAACCGTTGGAGACCCCGGCGACAGGGGAAGCGAAAGAGAAGGCCCCTGCGCCCGCGGCACCGCCGGCGCGGGACCCGGAATCTGAAAATCCGGTCGTGCCACCGCCTTCGAAGACACTGCGGCCCGAAGGCTGGGAGTCGTCGTTCGTCCCGCCGCCGGAACCGGACCAAGAGGCCGTGATCCCGGACGAACCGAAGCCGAGGCTCCGTGATCTGCTCCCCACCATTCGCCGGAGGGCCAAGAAACGCATCCCCCTCGTTTATGCGCTCGCGGCAGGGTTTGCGACGGCCGTCGTTTGCAGCGTCGTCTCGTGGAATATCGGCTTCGGGGCCGGGGTCCAGAACTCGCTCGACGAGGAGACGAAGGAAAAGGTCACGGTCTCCAAAGAATTTCTCGGGGAGCTGGACCAGGCGCTCGCCGACCTGCGCACCGGGAAAACGGAGAATGCCGTGAAAAAGCTTCGGGAGTTGGAGGGGGCGAATACCGATGTCGCCTCGCTCACCTATTTGCTCGCCGTGGCCGCCGTTCAGAACGGCGACACCAAGCTCGCCGAGGCGAAGACGGCCGAAAGCATCGACAAGCGGGAGAGGATCTCCGACTCGCTCGCCCTCCAGGCGGTTCTGGAGACCCAGAAAGCAGCCGATCCCTCGATCAAAAAATTCGGGGACCCTCAGATCCGTTCCGAAGCCCTGCTCCGGCAGGCGATGCTGGCCGACACCGCAAATCCATTTCCCATGGTCGAACTCGCGACGCTCCTGCGCTACAAGAAGCGGGGCGACGAGGCGATCGCCCTTTTGCGCGGTGCGCGTTCCCGATTGAATCCGGTGGACAGCCACTCGGTGGTCGATGTCACCATCGAACTGGCCACTCTCCAGGACGCCCCGGATTCCGAACTGCCGCAGGTCCCGGAACCCGGAAAGGATCTGGTCTCCGCCTTCTCTGCGGCCTATATTGCCATGCGAAAAGGCGACTTTGACCAGGCGGTGGGCCTCGTGAAAATCGCGCGCAAAATGGCCGCGCCCGACCTCTTCGACTACCTGATCAATGACCCGGCGATCCGGCATTATGCCGCGGAACCAAAGCTCCGGGAGTTTTTCCAGTAGCCGACCCGCTCCCACGGGTGGCTGACCCGAAAGCCCGTTCGCTTCTTCCAAAGGAGTCGGGTCGCCCCCGGCCCGATCGGCACACCGGTCGCGAAGCGCTGGCGCGCTGGTTTTAGCCCGAAAACGGATTTTGCCCGCGAATCACGGGCATGAACACGAATAAAATCAAGCGGATAGAAATGGGCGGCCATGTCCCAAACTGTGTTTCCATGGGGATGTTGCAAATGCCTCCTATTCGCGAAGATTCGTGATTCGCGGGCTCTTCTGCGGTTTTCGGTTTTAGAGCGGTTAAACAATTCTATAGCCGCTGCTTTGCGGCGGCGAGGGCCGCTGGACTGCGTCAGCAGTTCGGGCAGTGTGCTTTCCGAGGGCGGCCCCTCTCCCTCGGTAACTTTTTCCTGCCCCTCCCCCACTCTTCCAGTTTTTCCCTTGAGCGTCCGTAGAGGAAATGCTTGTTTAACGACCTTGTTAGTCGTTTTATAATCCAGATACCCGTCCTCTTGAGTCCACAGCATAAATTCAGGAGGGTTTATCAAGAAGACCGCTGGATGGATCGTGAAGGGCGACCGAAATATGGGACGGCACGGCAGCCATTTTTCTAGGCACGCGGCACCCGCCAAGAAGATGGCGAAAAAAACCAAAAAAATCTGTTGACGGAAAATATGACCTCCGGTAAACGATCCAATGACGACGCGAGTAGTCGTCTTTTAAAATCCGATGACCTGACCACGGGAGTTTGGGAAACCGCCGGCCAGAGGGGCGTCAAAACGCTTTTCCGGCCGACATAAATCCAACAAACAAAAAAAAGGAAAAAACATGAAAGCAATAAAAACAAAGTTAAGCGTGGGAAGCCTGGCACGGGCCGCCTTGGTGGCCGGTGTCCTGCTGAGCGCGCACGTCGCCTCCGCGGCGACGGTAACAGCAAACGTCGGAGATCTGTATATCGGGTTCCGGAAAGCCGGAGTCACCAATAACCTCCTTGTTGACCTCGGATCGGTCACCAACTTCACGGCCAGTTCCTTGGGGGCTGGTTACGGGGGAACGCTCGCAAATGGAGCTTCGTTCACACCCATCAACCTTGCGGCCGATCTCACTGCCGTTTTCGGCAGCGGTTGGGCGAACAATCCCTCCGATGGGTCGGGTGTGACTTGGGCGGTTGTCGGTGTGACTGACGCAAACAATGACAACCAAGCTCCGTTCACGAACTTGACCGCGAATTCGATCTATGTGACGAAAGCGCGGACGAATCCGGGCGTTCAGAGCAGCACGTTCGTTTTGGGTAACTTGAACAATGCTTCATCTGGCATTCAAAATGTCGCGGCGAACTACGACGGGTTAACGAGCACAGTCAACAGCAACTTTGCTGTCATTCAGGCGACATCAGATCCCGGTTCATGGTCTGCCCTAGTCGGCAACCAAAACAGCGCCTTTGGCACAGGCAAGACTCTTGAGCAGGCCTCGTCAGGCGCCTATTCCGGCCCGACGGATTCCGTGCTCGATCTCTACCTCGGGCCCAACGCTGGCTCCACGGGGGGAACAACGTCACTGTATCTCGGAAATTTCAGCGTCGCCTCCAACGGCAATGTGAATTTTGCCGCAGTTCCGGAACCTTCCACCTATGCGCTTCTGGCGCTCACGGGAACCATCTTCATGGTTTTCATCCGCCGCCGGAACCGTCTCAACAACTCACTCAGTTAATCCATTCAAAAAACGTAATAATCAAGAAAGTTCAAAGTCATGAAAACAACTAATCTCATCGCGGCCGCATTGGTCGCACTTGGCGTGGGCAGCACGGTTCAGGCCGCTGACGTTGCCAGAATCTACATCTCAGGTGCCCCGGCCGTCCGGCAGTCCTCGACCGTTGCCATCGAGCACCTTATCGCAGCCAAAAAGCAGCCCGGCGATTCGATTCACCGGGCATACAGCGGCCCGAACATCCTCACCGCAAACGTCGCCTATTGGAGCGGCGTCCGGGTGGACGGTAACGGCACAGCCGGAACTGGAACCGGGACCTACACAATCAAGCTGACCTACAATGGCTCAGCCTCAGGGATCCAAGCCGTGGCCGGATCGATCAACGTCAACTTTCTTGCCGACTCGACGGATAATGCCGGGTCAGGCCAGACGGACATAACCAATGGCGGCACACCAGCACCTGAAACGCATGTGCCAGACTTCACATTTGCTGATGAGTTCCAGGCATCCACACCATGGATCGGGACCAACAGTCTTGCGACAACCGCCAACGCCACGCCGGGCTCAGGGGCCACATACACTACCCCACAGGTCTACCAGACATTGGCTGATGACATCGTGGGCGTCCTGCCGCTCAGAGTCGTAGCGAGCCCCCTCGCACCGTTCTCTAACCTCACGCCGCAGTTGGCTCAGCAGATTTACTCGTCTTCGGTAACAGCCACAGGCTTCAAGGTGTCCCAGTTGACGGGCAATCAGAGTGACATCAGCAAAGGTGTCTTTGGTTTGGGCCGCGATAAGGGCTCTGGAGCGAGGACACTTTGGAACTCGGATACCGGCATTGGGACCGTCACCGTCGTAAAAAACTGGCAGCCGACTGTCAGTGTCACGAACCAGTCGCTTGTGAAGATCGTTCCATTCTCCACCGGTTCCGGCTACACATCTGCTCCCACAGTGACGCTCAGTGCGCCTTCTTCGGGAACAACGGCCACCGCGCACGCTGTTCTCACCGGCGATAAGGTGACCAGCTACGTGATTGACAACGCCGGCACCGGCTATACTGCGGCCCCGACACTCACGATCACCGATACCGGAAGCGGCGGCAGCGGTGCCTACGGGACGCCAGTTATCGGCGGAGGAACGGTCACATCGACCACACAATATGCGAACCAAAAGCTCATCGGGCTCAATGCCACGAGTGGAAGCGGTGGATATTCCTCGTTTGGCCAACTGCTGACGGCTATCACCGCCACTCCGCAAACCAATAAATACTACATCGCTTATCTGGCCGATGCCGATGCGGTGGTCGCCAAAGCGGCAGGCGCAGTCGAGCTGTCTTGGAACGGGGTCTTCCTCGGCACTCTCGGCACCTACGGAAACATTGGTGGTGTCGTCAATACTCCGACAGGAGTCGGCACATCCTCTCCGGCCTTGTCAAACGGTCAGTATAGCCTCTGGGGTTATATCCGCATCAACTATGTGGCAGCGACAATCGGGACCAGCCAACTCCTTGTTGAGCAGGCGATCAAAAATCAACTGAAGACCGCCGATGCGCAGGTGCTTCTGGGTGATTTGAACGTGCAACGCCAATCCGACGGAGGGGTGATCCTACAGGGGCAACTGCCGTAATTGAGCCAAACCGGCGAGGTTGCGGCATATATTTGAAAGCTGCAACCTAGCCGAACAAATCAACAACCAGTGAGGGTCCAATTCCCTCACTGGTTTTTTTGTGAAATCTATGAAAACGATCCACCTCCTTTTTCTGTTTGCCGGTTTGAGTGTGCTGTTGGCGGGAGCCACCGGCTACCTGCTTCTTGACCGCGCTGACCGCGCTCCCGTCTCCGATCTTCCGCTCTGGAGCGGAGAAGGATGGAAAACCGAAGAGGCCCCTGCTTATGTCGCCAGCTTGCGCGCGATGGGGCTGCCGGAATCGAGTATCCGGCCAATTGTTGCCGCAAAAGTGGTAGCCCAATATGAACAAAAGCGGCAGGAGCTGGCCTCCCGCCCCCAAAGCCAGCAGGCATTGAAGCAACTGGCAGGCGAACAGGATGCCTTGATCTCCACGCTTTTGACTAAAAAACCCGCAAACACCTGGACTGTGGATTCGGCCGCGTTGGTCGCCAGCAGGCCTCCCACGAGTGGTGGCGGATATTCCGCTGCCCACGGAAATCCGGCTTCGTCGGTGCCCGTCCAGCCCATCTCATCCACACCCGCAACCGGAGGAAACCCGCTTACTGCTGATGCTGCTGCGAAACCCATACTCCCGGCAGCACTCGCGCCGGATAGCCCGGTGATCCCTATCACCACTGACCAGCAAGTGGCGGAGTGGGAAAAAATTCAGGACAACTTCGTGAACGCGGTCGGTGGAAAAACTCCGAATCCCAACGATCCCGCAAGCCTCAAAAACTGGATGACCGCCCAGGAACTCAGCGACGCGATGTTCAAGCAAAAGTTCGGAACTGTGGCCTTTCTCATCCAGAACGCCGAGGCTGGCCGCCAGAGCGTTGGGCAGTAATAGTTTTCAGTGATTCAGTATTCAGGAAGGGTGCGGTGTCGGTTTTACCTGGCTACAAACCGAACCGCTGAAAACTTTCAGCCTCACCCGTCGTCTTCTCCTCCGCCGTAGCCGAGGACTTCGACGGTGATTGTGGAAGGCTGCTCCGGGGTTGGTTCTGCGGACGGGCGGACTTGGTTGGCGACCGACTGCGCGGCCGAGTTGGCCGCGGCTGACGAAGAAGCGCCGGAGGTCAGCCCTCCGATGTTCGGTGCCGCGATCACCGGCGCGGTCGGGACGCCGCCCGTCGTGCCGCCGGCCTGGATGTTGCCCGCGTTCAGGACCTTCACGGCGGCGATGTTCAAATTCCCGGTCGCGCGGATGCCCGCGTCGCCGGCATCGACGGTCCCGGCCGGGGCGATGAGATCGACGCTTCCGGGAGGGACTCCGCCAACAGTGGCGAGGACGCCGATGCCGCCACCGGTGGCGAGACCCGCCAGATCGAGCTTCAGATTTGCGCTCTGCGGGTCGATGAGCACGCGGGTCGGCGGGGCCGACTGCACGGTTTTCGAGGACGATCCAGCCGCGATGTCGCCGGCCGATGACCAGATGATCTCGTTCCCGCCGCGCAGGGTGAAGATCCGGGAGATCCCGATCTCGACGCTGCCGTTGGTGAAGATCGAGATGTTGCCGCCGTCTTCGGTGATGATGCCGGGAGGAGCCAGCGGAGAGCCGATGGTGCTGGTGGCCAGGGCGAGGCTGCCTCCGGGCGCGAGCAGGCTGATGTTGCCCCCGCTCTTGGTGCGGATGTCGCGCGACCGGGTGTTGATGTCCCCGCCGGTGCCGGACGAATCGGGGAAGAGGGCTTTGATGGCGGCGAATCCATCGGCGTATGAGCCGAAGCCGGGGCTGCCGGCGAGATTGTGGTTGCGACCGGTATCGCGCAACACGAGGTAAAAGAGCTGGAGGGCGATTTCGGCTTGGATCTTCGCCGGCAGGGTCTTGATCGTCGTGGCATCCAGCGTCAGGCTGCCGCCAAAGAAGTCCTGCAACTCGGCCAGGTAGCCGGTGCTGCCCGCCGCACCGTCGGCGAGATACTTGTCGAGGAAGCCGCTGAAATTGGAACCCGCAAGCCCGGCGATGGCATCGCCGAGGCCGGCTGCCGCGATGATATCCGCCCCGGCGAAGGGGAGGTTCGGGTTGCGGGCATTGCCGATGCTGGTGATGCCGACCCCCGTGCCGTCTGCATTGTTCGTTCCCGTGCCGAGGTCGAGGTCGTGCCCGGCGAGCACCTCGATCGTCCCCGGCCCGCTAATCTGGATATCCCCGGCCAATGGGTTTTGTCTTCCAAGAATATTGCCCGATGTCTGTGCGGAGACTCGGAGAAGAGAGTTGGCGTTGTAAGGAATGATGTCCCCGCCAGCGGAAACTACGCTGATATCCGAGGAACCCGTGTTCTGGATGTAGAAGGCGATGTCGGTGATGTCGCCACCCGCCACGATTTCGGCGGATTTGGCCGAAAAGAGGGTCAGCCCGGAGATGTTGCCAGCCTCCGCATAGAGCCGGATGGGATCGGGATCATTGGAGTGCAGCAAACTGCTTCCGTGAAGGGCCTGCTGGGTTTGAATGACGGCGGCCGCCCCGGTGCTGGAACCCGTTTCGGCAAACATCTGGTCGATGAAAGAAAGGAAGTTCTGGGCGGTCCTCTGGGCATTGGCTTCCACATCGCCGACCCGGACCTGGTAGGCATAGGGCGATTGGACTCCCGGGATGGATGCCGGGTTGGCGTCGGAGAGGTTGACCGTGGCGGCGGCCCAGATCTTCAGCGGCGTTTTGCCGGTGGCGGATTGTGTCGTGATCCCCGTGATTTGCAGCCCGTTGATCGCCCCGGCGGCTGCCAGTTCTATGGTGCCGACTGGCGAGGGCGAAAGGTTCAGCGTGCCGACGAGGTTGATGTCGCCAGAAAACGCCGTCGCCCGAACGGTGCCGGGGAGCAGACTGAAGACCGTGCTGAACGGTGTCACGTTGGATTCATCCAGCCGCAGCCAAGGCTGATAATACGAGAGGGATGGGGGGTTGGAGGTAAGGATCTGCACGGCATTCATCCAGTTCTGCAGGATGGATGTGGCCGTGTTTGCGCCGGGGATGGTCGCGCTCTCGCGCAGGGTGACGCTGCCGCCGAGCGAGGTGACATTGACGGCATCCGCCGCCGCGTAGGTAGAAAAATAGCTCTTATCCCAAAAGGTGTTGTTCACTCCGCCCGGCAGGAGGAACGGATTGACCACCGGTCCGAGCAGCACATCGCCTGCGGTGCTGACATCGAAGCTGCCCTTGCCGAGAAAAAGGGTGGTCGGCAGCCATTGCGCCGGCGAGGGGTTGATGCTGGCCGGAACGGTGAGCGTGCCGAGAGAGGCGGAGCGGGTGCTGTTGGTGACGATGCTGGCACCGGCTTTCAATGTGCCACGGCCATTTTCGACGTAGAAAATCCCGGCATCGATATTGTGGCCGGCGCGCACCGTCCCATCCCCGCCGCCGAGCTCGACGAGGGATTGATTGGCGG